>ERZ826016.3449-NODE-3449-length-10816-cov-2.996562_pt1 | contig 10816 bp, 8 predicted proteins | sample MGYA00519872_ERZ826016 | MGnify/ENA primary metagenome ERZ826016 (study PRJEB31778, sample SAMEA3449218) | human gut metagenome | biome: human gut; feature: human-associated habitat; material: faeces | place: United Kingdom | collected 2010/2012 ... | reverse complement strand
GCCATACTTTTCAGCCTGACGATGAACCAAGACAGATAAATGATGATAAGTCATACGCTTTGTATTAGTAAATATGCTACAAAGGTATTAGTTTTATTTGAAACAATTGCGCGAAACGACTATCTTTGTGCAATTTAAAATACTATCTAAAATCAATCTACACAATGAACTATGATATTTCGTCTATGGCGGCAGAGGCTGTAAGTCTGCTCAAATCACTAATCAGTATTCCTTCGCTCAGCCGCGAAGAAACCCAAGCCGCTGATTTTTTACAAAATTATATCGAAGCCGAAGGGATGCAGGCAGGGCGTAAAGGAAACAATGTCTGGTGTCTCAGTCCAATGTTCGACCTGAAAAAGCCAACTATCCTGCTCAATTCTCATATTGACACCGTAAAACCTGTAAATGGCTGGCGCAAAGATCCGTTTACCCCACGCGAAGAAAATGGAAAACTGTATGGATTGGGAAGTAATGATGCCGGAGCAAGTGTAGTCTCTCTCTTACAGGTGTTCCTGCAACTATGTCGAACTTCACAAAGTTATAATCTGATTTATTTAGCTTCCTGCGAAGAAGAAATATCCGGTAAAAATGGGATCGAAAGTGTATTGCCAGGACTTCCTCCGATAAACTTTGCAATTGTGGGGGAACCCACAGAGATGCAACCTGCTATTGCCGAAAAAGGATTAATGGTACTGGACGTCACAGCCACAGGAAAGGCAGGGCATGCCGCACGCAATGAAGGTGATAATGCAATTTATAAAGTATTGGACGATATCAAATGGTTTCGCGATTATCAATTTGAGAAAGAATCTCCTTTGCTAGGACCTGTGAAAATGAGTGTTACAGTTATTAATGCCGGCACACAGCATAATGTAGTTCCTGATAAATGTACATTTGTCGTCGATATCCGTAGTAATGAGCTGTATTCTAATGAAGAATTGTTTGCAGAAATCAAGAAACATATTTCCTGTGATGCTCAAGCGCGTTCTTTCCGCCTCAACTCATCACGAATCGACGAAAAACATCCGTTTGTGCAAAAGGCAATGAAGTTGGGACGTGCACCGTTTGGGTCTCCCACCTTATCGGATCAAGCATTAATGCCCTTTTCATCGGTAAAAATCGGTCCGGGACGCTCTTCACGTTCACATACTGCTGAAGAATATATTATGTTGAAAGAGATAGAAGAAGCTATCAAAATCTATCTGGAATTACTTGACGGACTAAAATTATAAATTGACCAATCAAATAAAACTGGAATTATCAGTTCCCTTCTATTAGTTCCAATCAGCAAACCGTGTACAAATCACCTGACAGGCCATTTGTACACGGTCAAAATATAAACTTTCACATATTCACACTCTATATTTGCCCAAAAATAAGATCAATTATGGGAATTATCTATTGTACTTTTATCACATTATTTGCATTCTTCATCAGTAGAAAAATTGTCCGACGTGCTTTGGCAAAATCAGAACATGCAACCCAAGCTGTCGCATTGGATGTTTATATGAATTCTCTCCAAGGGAAGAACAATAGTACTGTAAACGAGAACGAAATAAATCAGTTACTACATTCTCCATCCAGATTGACTAAAGAGCACTGGAACCGCCTGGAAATATACATAAACCAGTCACAGCATTATTTTGCCGCAAAATTGCGTCAAAACTATCCTTCACTTACCGAAGACGATATTCATATCATCTTATTAATGCGAATGGGATTAGATCATAAAGAAATTGCAATATTCTGCAATATATTGATGAGTTCGCTACGGACAAGACGCAGTCGCCTAAAGAAAAAAATGAAAGCAGATTGCGACTCCATCTCAGATTTCATTAGAGAGCTTTATAAAGACTAACAATATACAAATTCAAAACACCATAAAAAACAAAGTATGAAAAATTTCTTTCTATTTCTATCTGAGCTTACTATAATAGTTAGCGGCATGCTACTCATTCAGTTTTTCTGTCCCATCAATATAGACATTATGACTTTTGCTATAACGGGAATCTTATCAATTGCCATCTTTGTAATTTATACATACATTATGGACAAAACATTACTACCGAAGCTAAAAAAAATACTTATAATAACTGTAATGACAATTCTTGGTACTGTATTTACCTTTTTAGTATATAAATATTCAGTAAGAAAAGAACTGAATACGTTTGCAGCATTATATTTCACAACAACATCCATGGTAGGTAATTTTTATCTAAAATACATTTATGCGCCTAAAAAGACAGAATGATGAAGGAAAATCTGTTTTCATATCATCAAACAAATCATATTTCCAAGAAAAAGATTGAGAAGCTTATATTCAAACATCCCATAGTTTGAAAAAAACATCAAAGTAAATGAAAACAAACTTCCCATTGATTGAGTAGGGATAAATGAAACAATTAATTATGTACATAATGGAACAACGATCAGTCCGATAAGAAAAGTACGAAAGAAAAAAAGGCTGGCAGGAACTACAACCATGAATAACTTCTTCCTCCAAATAGAGTCTAGTAAACAAGTTACAACTCCAATTAGATATGGAAGATAGTTTTCACAACATAGAACATGTTTCCCCCATGTTGTTCCTGCCAAACCTAATATCTACATATTAAAGAATATATTTCCTAATTAAGAAAACAAGCTTCTTTCTATTTCAAGCTATTCACTGAACCTGCTTGATCTGGAAATAACAAGATAACTCAATAAACTAACACCATTAATGATTTCATCTTATTATTTTGTTATTACAAAGATAGGGCTATTTTGATAGCCAGACAAGAGGGCGTTACAGAACAAGTTCCCACACACATCTGATTTTAAGCAAATTAGCAAACATATAATTTATTATTAGAACCCTATTGTAACATTCCAAGCCCATTTTTGACATACACTTGAACTAATAATTCTATTTCTGAGCAAATATTTCCATCGGACATTTATTTAATTCTGTTCTAATAACCTAATAAAATACCCCCCGACCACCGAACGACCGCGAAAGTCTATCACCTTTGATTGATCTGTATTTATCAAATCCGCCATTGGCACACGATCTTTTGTCTCGTTCATAAACTTATGAAGTGGTAGAATAAACTTTCTGAACGTCGTACTATCTGTACTCAATGAGCCTGTCCATACCATCCAATCAGTTTTCGTATAACTATGTCTGCTATCCAACGGACAACCAAACTCATTCATCTTAGTCAGATAGAAATCCATTTCTTTCTGGATTATTCTCTCCGGGAAAAGGTTCAAGTCAAGCAATCTATCCCATATCAAATTATATTTCATTCCCCAACTATCCGGTTGGTCGAAAGCTAAACGATAATGGTCTCCGGCATAAGCAGATTCCTCCCATTCTTTAACCATCTCACAGGCAGCATCCATATATTTCTTCGCTTCTTCTTTCTTATTTAGCATTTCCGCCAACTTTGCATACGAAGCAATACCTAAAATACTTTTAGCAGATAAATTAGCATGGTGATGACATCCCCCTGCAAAATTATCCGTTGTCAATTGATCCCCTGTATCCGTACCAATTTCCAATAAATACCCTGCCCAATGTGTTAGCGTCTCCCAATGCTTTTCTGCATACGAAGCGTTCTTCTCCATTTTAGCAATGGCAGCAGTCATTATCAAAGCATTTCCTGCCTCTTCTATAGGCATATCACCGCCTACCGTTTGCCCGTTCACAATCGGATAACCACCGAGATCATGCACAGGGTAAGGTTTCCCCCATTTCCCACTTTCACTATAATAAAAGAAAGGATTCAACATCGCTTCCACCAACTTCGGATTATAACGAAGATAAAGCGGAGAAGCCGGATAATATTCATCAACCGGTCCTACCTGTGGAGTAAAATAAAGCAATTCTCCATCTGATGATTCCGACATCTGAAAAGCAGAAACCGACTGTCGATAAGCCAAAGCACAAAGTTCTGCATATTCTTTTCCTCCGACAAGATAAGCATCTGCCATTAATTGGCGATCGAATTCATAACATTTAGCCATCACCTCTTTATATTCCTCTTCAGCTTCCACATATAAATCCTCTATGGTCTTTTCTCCATTCCTATTCCAATAAGGGAGTAAGTCTTCACCAAAATAAGCCATCGTATACAAACCATCAAATGCAGCAGTCAGATGTTGAGGAAAGTTGCTATTCAGATCCAACTTTTGCGCAAATGCAGCATAACGCTTTTCATTTGACCTTCTCATTTGTTTCAGATCACCTTCTCTCATAAAGTAGGCACGCATTTCAGCAGCGTCTCCCTGTGCGTAAGTAACATCATCCTTCGTTCCCAAATAGAAATATCCCCATGCACGATCTTCCCTCTCTTTATTTACCCATAATTTCTGATTCTCTTTTCCAGTCTTCATCAATGCCAATCCATCTTTCTCATACATCTGCGTAGATTGTCCGGCATCAAATGCTTTGTGTGGGTCTACTTCAAAATAGATAGCAACATCGTGTTCTTTATCATCCAATGCCTTAGCCTGATAAGAAATGTAATTAACGGGACGGGCGAAAGTTTCTAAATCATCGAGTAAATAAGGAGCAGTAAAACTAAGTTTCAGTTCCACGTCTCCACATTCAAATGTATAGTGTGTTTGCGTAGCCTGTACATCTATCGATTTTTGCTTGGCTTTCTTCGATTCGGCATATAAACCGAAATCTACCAACGCACCTCCCATCCGGTTCTCACAATGGGCAGCGATCACTACCTGTCCGTCTTTCATGGTATCTACAATCGAATCCGGAATATTCACTCTCAAGTCACTCTTCCATTCATATCCGGTATTAACCAACTGCATTCCATTTATATACAATTGGAATACATCATCATGAGAATAACGTAAATAGATCTGTTTATTCTTTGCCAATAACGGATCGAACGTTAATGTCCGTCTCACCCAGATGTTGGATGAAAGCCACGGTGTATGGACATTTCGCTGGTCACTGGTACCAAAAGCAGCTTGTCCCTCAGTCCATGTAGTATCATCAAATCCAGCTTTTTCCCAATTTTCTTCAGGTTGTTCCATCGTATATTTTCCAGTCCATCCACTTTCATAAGAAATAGAAGCTAACGTTTCAACAGGAATAGTCGGTTCTTCTGCAAAAAGTCCAAAGTCCACTAATCCACCTCCGGTACGATTTTCACAATGGGCAGCAATTATAGCTTTCCCACCTTTCATTGTTTGCAGAATAGAGTCTGGAATTTCCACCTTAAAATTTGCCCCCCAATCATAGCCGGTACTTACTAATTGTTTTCCATTGATATATAGTTGAAAGACATCATCATGAGAATAACGTAGATAAATTTTCTTATGTTCCAGTAAATAGGGATCTATATCCACTTCCCTACGCACCCAAATATCAGGTGAAACCCACAATGTCTTTGCTTCCCACATTTCAGATGTACCAAACGCACCTTCCGATATTTGCCAACGTTTGTCATCAAATCCGGGCTGTTCCCAACCTTCATCAGGAACCAGACAGGTAAACTTAGCTTCCCACTTTTCATGATCAAGTGCCATCGGAGCAATAGCTTGCATCGGTAAATCTTTACTTCCCATGAAACGATACATAACACCATCTACCCTCAAAAATCCCACAAAGGGTAACTGTGTGTTACCACCAAATGTTACATTCTGCTTATTCAGCTCGTCGGTCATAGACCACAGTTTCATCTGCGGATGCAAAGTCAGTAACGGATAAGCCGGAGCACGAAGATCGCTTCTTGTCGTTTCATCAGAATACGGTGTACTTTCGCAAGCTGCCGATGCGACTATCAGCAAACATACAAACATTTTTTTTATCATCACTTTGTATTTCCTCATTTCTCTTGTATCTCAGCTTTATAACGTTCATACAGTTTTTTCATATCATTCCGATTACGTCCCTTCACCACTATCACAGGCGTAACCTTATCTATCTCGATAATTCTTACCAAGAATTTATCGTCCTTTTCTAGCTCTCTATCAAACATAATAAGCATATTACGCAGATCATCACTTCCTATAACCAAAATCTCATCACATAAATATGAATATCCATGCGCCAAAAGCCATAAAGGTTATGGCTATCAGAAGCCGCAATTATGAGCTCCTGATAGTTTATCTTTATTTCTAAACCACTTACAACAATCAAGTATCATTAAAAGAAGATGAAGATAATCTCACACGTTTTGTGGCTCATCATAGTGCATTGTCTTAGGTTGCGGATTACTACAGTCAGCCCTAAACAACCCAAAAGTTAAAACACTCAATATCATACCTCTCATATTCATTGACATTTGTTATAAAATAATTCGAATACCTACTAAATAATCCATTACAAACACATTCAATCTATATTGGAATTAAAAAATAAGACAAAGCAAGCAGAGTTGTAGAAATAATGTATACTATCAATTTTCCACTGTGCCTAAATAAGAAATAAAGTATACAAGAAATAATCACCCAACCAATTAGTATTTTAATTAAGTTATGATGTTTTTCCAAAGGATCCAAAACATAAAGGTATATATTGATAAAAAACAAAACAATACTGATTAACCTTATAATTATATTCTTCATAATATCATCAATTTATTTCTGCACGATATGTTGGAGGATATATTATACCTGTAGTAGGAGACCATGAAGACACTTCTTTCAATGTTATCCCATTAGTCGATCCTGATCGAGCATGATCATCTTGAATCTTTGAAAGTTGTGCATCAGTTAATCCCCCATAAATTGTAACAATAGTCGATGCTAAAGTACCATAAATACCTCCCACAGCCAATGCTTCTAAAAAAGTGATTGTACTATTTGCAGTCCTCATTGCGTTTAACACTGTTATAGTTTCTTGATTATCTAAAATAGTAAGTTTGGTCATCATTTGAGGACCACCTATCATTTCAGACTGAGCTCTTGGAGTAGCAATACGGAATTTCAATTCGAAAGGATTTCTTATTATAATTCCTTCTGTATTATTTTTAAAATACGAATAAGCTTCATATTGCATATTGAGACGATTTACTGTTTTTTTAACTAACCCAAATACAGCATCTGACATATTCATATCTTTTGCAGAATAGACAGTTAAATAACATATATCATCTTCCACAACAAAATGATCTTCTATTCTTTGAAAAGCCTCATCTATAATTATTAACTCTTCTTCCGGAGATAAATCATCCGAACAATCCAGATATTTACCAGCTACAGGTTCATTCTCTTTTTCTAACATTTCTCCAAAATCATTACTGCAACCTCCAAACAAACTCGTTATAACTATAATGAGGTACATAACGCTAGATTTTTAAATATTCTATTCATAATATTGAATTTTATTTTTATTATGCGAATTGTTTAACTACTGTGATGTAAGTACTATAATCAACTTATATTCTTGAATGACTCGCTTTCATCCTTCTTACTATTTCTTTCATTTCATACCATAAGCTAATAATTTTAGCTTTATAAATTAACATCTTTCTCAAAAAGATATTATATCTCATGTTTCCTATTCTTATTCCCAGAAAATTCAAGTTCTTTCATTATCTTAGATTTTATCCGCTTAATGAATACAGAATTTACCTTAGTTGGTTTTTTCTGTATTTTTTTAGCTATCAAAAACGCTTCTTCTCTATTCCCAACTTCTTTATACAATTCATATAATTGATAAAGTGGAACAAAACGACAGGGACACATCATGGATGCACTAATATAATATTTCTCGGCCAGATCATTCTTATTTAGTTGCTGGTAATTCTCTCCTATGATTAATTCCAAATCATAATCAGCCCAATATTGACGACATTCCAAAGCTACCTGCAAGCTTTCTTCATATTGCTTATCTTCCAATAAAACAGCAGCATAGTTATAAAGAAAATAAGGATTATCCGCAAAAGTTTTTTTTAGTTTCCCATACGAAGGAAGAGCCTTATTATATGATCCGCAAAGTGCAAGTTTGGAGATCTTACCCCACTCTAATTCTGCCTGTATACGTTCCACTAACTTATAAGCACCTATTACTGAGCATCCTAGTACCAGCACACCTATCATATTTCGCCTCCATTCCACAGCAAGAAAATCCTTAATATATTCTTTGGTTATAATAAAGACGGACAAGAAAACAATAATCCAAGTAAAAGGATAAGTAAACGGATAAGAGAATAATGAAAATATACCTATCGAGATTAGCGCATACAGAGCTATTCTCTTTTCATTAGTGACATTCATTTCATAGCAATAAAATAGTAAGAATATGATTGCAGCCAAAACCAGCAAACCAATAATCCCAAAATTCAAAAGAACTCCCAGATATTCATTAAACGGTTGCTTTACATTATCGGCTAACATAGCAAAGCGACTCTGTTGCCCATGTAATTCAAAATATTCAGCTTGATAATCCATATAATGAGCCTCGAAGCAACCCACTCCATGTCCGATCCAAGGCGAGTCCTTTACCATATTTATACCACATTGCCAAATAAGCATTCTGCCATCAGCAGAATCCTTTTTCATCCAATAGGAACATACTAAAAGCAGGATCAGCCCACCAGATAATAAATAGTTCCATATCCCTTTACAAATAAACCGGCTATAAAAGAATATGGTACAAATGGCCACAATACTGACAATTCCGGCTCTCGAACCAGATAAGAATACTGCTGCCAAAAGGATAATTCCAATTGTCCATCCCAGGTATTGAATATACTTATGATTACTTTTTTGAATTAAAAATCCAATAAAAGGGAAACCGGCAGAAAGAGTAATTGCAAACCCCGCAGGGTTGTCAAAGCTGCCTGTGATCGGATAAACGGAGTTTGAAGAAAACACATTAAAGTATTGCAATAAACCATATAATGCTTGCAAACAACAGATGCCAACAATACTTATTCCGACCAAAGGCAAATCCATAACCACAGGCTTTCGCAGTAATATTCTGATAGAGACATACAAGCCCATTCCTAAAGTGATTAATATTACAAATAACCATTTAGGAACGATATAAGGATCTGTAAACGACAGAGAATATACAAATACGGCAGTTAAACATAAGACTAGCAAACTACCTTGAACAACTGTTGGTTTAAATGTTATCATTATATGCGCACTATATTAATTATAAAAAACGCCAGACAGCTCTTACCTCCAAACTTGTCTTCCATCCTCATATTTAAAAATACGTTCCTGAATACCACGCGAGTAGTTTTTCAACAATAATAACGTATTAGCAGGAACATTTTTATATGACAATGAATCTGCTCCGGAAATCTGCCTTCCAAGTGATCTCCATTTATCCCGCTTTGCACAATAAAATAATTCATATTCATCTCCAGGACGAATATAATTATCATAGCTGCGGGGAGTATAAACAATCTTTCCGATCTGCTTCGGAGTCCCCAGATCAAGTCCCGCCCAACCTCCGGAAGGTTCAATATAATCATAAGAGGTCGTTACGTCTCCATCAAAAGTATTCGTATATTCATGCGAACCATCTTTCTGAAAACATCCGGGAGTTCCAATCACTTTCCCTTTTAAAGGAACAGTATCATCCAATGTATAAAATGCTACTTCTGCAATGTTGCAATGTGCATCCCTCGGACCAATATATCTAACATAACGATAAGCCTTCAAAGCATAAGGCTGAACCACCGTTTGCAAACGCTCCGGCTTCTTGTCTATCCTATACAAAATATCTTTCTCACGGAAAGCAGGATCATTGCTTCCTTCAAAAGTTCCGCCGATCATACGGTTGCGAAAAAAGTCCTCTCTCTGTAAAGTATATTTAGCGAATAAAGTAACATCCTGCACACTATCCGAGGGAGTATAAAAATGAAACTCATTGGAAATATCAATCTCAAAAGGATCTGTCCAGAAACGAAGACGTCCCTGTTCATATGTAGCTACACGCATTACAGGACCTTTCTGTATATCGTTAAAAACAAGTTTTCTACCATCAAACTCGGCCCATGCAACAGGTTCCCATTCCATCAATCTACTTGCACAGAGATAAGCAATCCGGGAATGAGGTCTACCTTTATAAATAGCTGATTCAGGAATTATCAATTCCTTCTTAAAGTTTTTTGTATACGAAAAAGTAACATCCACTAAATGAGGGTCCTTAAAAAGAGGGACGATAGCTGTATCCAACAGCTGCATATCTTCCTGCATGGAACAATTCAGACTAAATGTATTACGATACACTTTGATTTTAGGAATTGCGCACACTCCATCTTTCCTAACCTCACTCACCCCATTAGGAAATTCATGATAATAAAGCGTACCATATTTATCGGTAAACGAGATCCATTGATGACTATCATTCTCATCGCCACGTATCGGCATAAAATCAATTGCACAAGGAATTCCCAATGCACGACAAACGTAAACCACAAAATCTGTTGTTTCACGACAACTACCGGTTTTTTGTTGAGCAACTTCGGGTCCCACATGGGGAAGATTGGCAGGAGCTACAGTTGTGAAAACTGTTCCCTCTTTACGAATAGAGTCGAGCAAACAACGAGCTGCTACAATCGGATCAGCTTTATCAAGTACACCGGATGCCCGCAAAGAATCGAGCAGAGGATTATACTTCCGATAAATGTTTTCCCGCCAGCTACTCAAAGTCTCGTCACCAATACGATAAGGAAGAATATACTCGCAAAAATCAGCAAAAGATACACTCTTCCCCCAAGGCTGTTCCTGCCAAACTTTAAATGCCCAGTCAATGTTATTACATAAATAAGCGGAATCGACTGTCACAACGTCTTTGCAATATTGTAAAGAATCTAAAGAGAATGGTCCATACATCTTTCTG
>ERZ826016.3438-NODE-3438-length-10843-cov-2.443919_pt1 | contig 10843 bp, 5 predicted proteins | sample MGYA00519872_ERZ826016 | MGnify/ENA primary metagenome ERZ826016 (study PRJEB31778, sample SAMEA3449218) | human gut metagenome | biome: human gut; feature: human-associated habitat; material: faeces | place: United Kingdom | collected 2010/2012 ... | reverse complement strand
GGTCAGAATCTTCTTGATCCGGGCGATACTCCGATGGAAAATATGCAGTTTTTGACTTTCCTTTGCGCAATTATCAAGGGTGTTGACGAGTATGCTCCGTTGCTTAGAATTTCCGCTGCTTCCGCAGGAAATGACCACAGACTCGGTGCTAATGAAGCTCCACCTGCTATTATTTCAATGTTTGTCGGTGATGAGCTTCAGGCAATACTTGATGCTATTGAAAACGGTACTTCTGTTGCTGAAAATTCAGATAAGACGTTTGAAATCGGCGTTGACGCACTTCCTAATTTTCCTAAGGATGCAACTGACAGAAACAGAACTTCTCCGTTTGCGTTTACAGGAAACAAATTTGAATTCAGAATGCTTGGTTCAGCTGATTCAATTTCCTGTACAAACGTTATGATGAATACAATTGTAGCACAGGTTCTCAGCGAATTTGCAGATGAACTTGAAAAAGCCGATGACTTTAAATCAGCTCTTAAAAAGCTTCTGGTAAAAACTATTAAAGAACACAAGAGAGTTATTTTCAATGGCAACGGCTATTCGGACGAATGGATTGACGAGGCTATAAACAGAGGACTTCCTAACCTTGTTTCTACTGTTGACGCACTTCCGCATTATACAGATGAAAAGTATGTTTCAATGTTTGAAAAATTTAAGGTTTATTCAAAGACTGAAATTGAATCAAGAAAAGAAATTCTTTTGGAAAATTATAGTAAGGTTATTAATATCGAAGCTTTGACAATGCTTGATATGGCTAAGAAGCTTATTGCTCCTGCGGCTCTTGAATATACAAAGATCATGTGTGATTCTGTAGTGTCAAAAGAGAATGCCGGAATTGATAGTTCACTTGAAAAATCACTTGCTAATAAACTTTCAGGTTTGACTGCTTCACTTTATGAAGCTATTGATACTCTTGATTCCAAGAGAATTGCTTCAAAGGATCATGAGGATTCAGCTGAATCACTGGCTAGGTATTATAGAGATGAAGTATTTGCAGATATGCAGAATCTGCGTGCTATTGCTGATGAGCTTGAAATGAACGTTCCTGAAAAATACTGGCCGATTCCAACTTATACTGACTTACTGTTTACAGTTTAATTAAGAATAATAAAAATTAAAGCGGACGATAATGTCCGCTTTTTATTTATAAAAAAATTTTTATACTCTTTACTTTTACATTGTAATGTGCTAAAATAAAAAAAGCAGATATCGATGATCTTCGAAAGATTGCTGAAACATTGGATATGTCTTTACAAAAACTATTAAAAACTGCTGGATATGATGAAATGAGCTTATATTTTAATAAAAATAAACTTAAAGATAGATATTATGATCAATCAAGTAAAAATTTAAAAGAATTGCTTGAGCAATATAAAGAATCAGAAACAGACTTATTAACTTTTATTTCTAAAAAAAGAAATAAAGCTAGAGATATTGCATCTAAAATATATGATGCAAATGAAAGACTAAAGTGGATTAGAGATGGAAAAGAAGGATTAACATTAGACCAAATTATAGAAGAATTAGATGAAGCATTAAAACAAGTTGATTCAATTATGGATAAATATGATTATAGTAAATTACCAGGTAGAAACTAAAATAATATTAATGACTAAATTGTAAAATAATTTGGTCATTTTATTTTTCTTAAATAATATGCTTGACTTTTTTGATTGGTAGAGTGATGAATAGTTAAACAGAAATTTGTGATTAAACCATATCTAAATGCTTATATTTGAGTTTTTAGTTAAGCCTTAATCAACTTATCTGTATAAAAAATAAAAACTCTAAATAGCACAAAAGAAAGGAGAATGTTTATGCTATTAGATAATAATACAGAAAGAGTTATGGATTTAATAGATATGTATGATAATTTGAATGAGGTTGATAAAATACGATTGGGATTATATATACTAGAAAATAAAAATTTTAATGTTAATTTTAATATTGAAGATATGATTATACTACTAAAAATAGTTTTAAATATACTTGATCCAAGTTATAGTAAAACTATTGTTAATTTTGCTAAATATAAAAACTTATTATTTATTTCAGCAAAATATATGGAATTATCTACATTAGAAAAACAAAAGTTTTCAGTAGAAATGCTATTTAATATTTTTCAATACGATTTTAAAAATGATAACATTAATACTATAATTAATAATAATTTAAATGTTTATGATTACTATTATTCACTAAATTTATTATAATTCCAACTGTTTTTAATAAAAAAACAGTTGGAAACAAGAAAAAATGTTCACAAAATAGCCAATTTATGATATTATAGTACTTAATTTTTAAGGGGGCTTTTTATGAGAGTAAAAAAAGTGGGTATTCTTAACGAAAACCAATTAATAGGTAATAATGCACTTAAAACAATAAATGACTATGGTTTACAATGTTTTTCATCCGATTTATCTAGAATAATGGGTAATCAATATGATGGACAAGGATATGGTACTTATTGCATAAACGGAACTAATACAACTAATTCCAAAAAAGAAGGAATTAGGTATATTGGAAGTGATGGTAAAGTATCTACAATATATTCACGAGGTAGTCAAATGGGTGTAAGAATTTGTATATCTTTTGATGATATTGAGGATTTTGATTTAGAAAATGTATATGATTTAAATATTGAATATCCATTAACTGCAATTAGTGGTATGGTAGGAAAAACTATTGATAGATTATTTAATGAAAAAAGCAAATTAATCATTAAAACAGGAAGAAGCCATGAAATAGATGGGAATTCATATGATGAATATGAGGTTTTTGGAATTAGATTTATAAAAATGGAAAATAAAACTGATTCAAAAGTATTAAGCGATGGTACTTCTACGGAAAGAAATAAAGAAGTTTATTTGCAAGTTGAAAAAATTCCATTTATAGTTGATGAAGATGCAAAAGTTATATATTCAACATCAATTCTATTTTCAACTAACTTTGCTAATAAAGGAAAAGATTATACTTCAGAGCTTGTTAAAATTTTAAATGGAAACTTTTTAAAAAGTATTAATGATGAATTAGAACATAAAGAACCATGTATATTTTTTGATGAACCAGAAGAAATAAGAAAGAATAGATATGGATTTGATTTTTCAGATTTAACCGAAGAAGAAATTGTAGAAATATGTATAAATAGTAATATTGCCGTATTCTTACATGGGAAGACAGGAACTGGTAAAACTGAAAGAATGATTACATTAGATAGAGATTTAGAATTAATTGATTTTGGATGTACAAGTTCAGACGGATTTACAGGAATTGTTGCAAAAGATTTTAATTCAAAAGAATTATTTTTATATGAACCATATTGGTATAAGAACTTATGCAAGAAATGTAAAGAAGCACCAGACAAATTACATATTCTATTTTTAGAAGAATTAACTAATGCAAAAAGTGATATACAAAAGGTTGCATTTGAAGTTACTTTAAATAAGACATTAACCAATAGTGGCTTTAGATTGAAATTACCTGAAAATGCAGTTGTATGTGCCGCAGGAAATGAAGCTTCAGAATCAAGATCTGCAAATGCTATGAGTGAACCATTATTTGGAAGATTTGCTCATGTTTATATTGATACTGATTCAGAAGAATGGTTAAAATGGGCATTAAAGAGAAAAAAAGCAGGGAAAGAATTGTTATATAAAAAACAAGAAGAGATTGATACTATACATCCAGCAATAGTTGATTTTATTAGAGTAAATGGGGATAATGTATTAAGAACTCAATATAATGGTGTAACACCTAATGCTGATCCAAGAAAGTGGGCATTAGCATCAAAGGCATTATATAAAAGTAATAATCCAAATGTTCTTCGTGCTTTTGTTGGTGAAGAAGTAACAAAGAGTTTTATTGAATTTTGTAAGATGAATTTAATTACTATAGATGATGTATTAAATGATAGATGTAAAGTTGAAAGTATTTCTTTTGATCCATCATTAAGATGGTACACTACAATGTGTTTAAGTACTGTTGATGATGAAAATGTAGATAAAGTTAGACAATTTGTAAGTTGTTTAGGCAAAGAATTCTTGGCTGTATTTGATTATGAGTGGTCAAAAGGCAATGATGCAAGAATTATGAAATTATATACTCAGTCTGATAGACCATTTGTAAAAAGGTTGATTCCAAATGGAAATAAATAGTATAGTTAGGAATCTTTTAATAAGATATCCGTTATTTGGAAATATAATTGCTAATTTAAACTTCGTTTATACAAATTCAACTGTACCTGCACCAGCGTATACAGATGGATCAAATGTTTACTATAAACAGGAATTTATTGATAATTTTACTGATGAAGAAAAAGAATTTATAATTGCACATGAATTGTTTCACATAGTATTAAGTCATTTATCAAGAAATATAGGTAGAGATAGAGATTTATTAAATTATGTTGAAGATGCAATAATTAATCAATTACTATTTAGAGATGGATTATCAATGCCACAAGGTCTTGTAGATGTTCCTGACGCTCTTGATTATTCAACTGATGAATTATATATGAGATATTTACCACAACTTGAAGAAATAAAAAAATGGATGCAATTAAACACATATCATTTAGAAATTAAAGATTTAAACGATATATTAAATAAAATGTATGATTCAGATATGCAAGATTTAATGGATGAAAATTCTAAATTGAGAAATGAAATGATAAGTGATTATGAGGAAGAATTAAAAAGTAAGGCTCAATTTGGTAAAGAATCATTAGGAATAGAATTTCCTAGTGTAGAAGTAGGTAAAGCTGCTCCATTACTTCATTGGAGAGATATATTGAGAGCTAGTCTAGTTAATCCTAGTGAAACAATTACATCATTTTATGAAGTTGAAATGGATGGAGTAATAAGAAAAGAAGTAAAACAGGATTTTTGCTTTTCTGAAAGTGAAATAATAATTGATAGTAGTGGTTCAATGAATATGCCAAAAATCAAGGCTATTTTAAGAGAATGCAAAAATATTTTATCTTGCAGTGATATAAGAGTAGGATTTTGTGATACCAAATTTTATGGCTGGAGCGACATAAGAAATGATATTGATATTGATAAATTACATATTATAGGTCGTGGTGGAACTGACTTTGCAACTATGGCAAAAAGCTTTTCAAGTAATGTAGATAATAAAATAGTTCTTACTGATGGATGGGGTGAATTTCCATTAGATAGACCAGATATTTTATGGATTGTAATAGATTACAGTTTACCATATTTTTTAAATCCTAATGATGCATTTAGTTGTAGCTGGTTTAAAAAAGAAGATATTAGTAAAATAAACTTTATTTTCATAAATGAAAATGATATAGAAGTTCCTACTAACGTGAAAAGACTATCATTAAAAAAATAATTATAAATAACTTATTTATTTGAAACTAATAAATAATGACACTATGACACTATAAATACGTGTGGGGTACACACAAACAATGTGTCACTGTGTCACAAAATATAATAAAAAAATTAAACTTGTGATATAATTAATATGTAAAAAGGAAGCGCTAGTACAGGCTTATATTTATAAGTTTTTGTATTGGCGTTTTTTAGTAGTAAGGAAGTGAAAAAATGGAATGTCGTATTGAAGAAAATTTAATAAATTATCAGTGTGATTATGAAGGTAATGAAATTTTAAAAAAAGATATAATTAAATCATGGAATAATAATTTAAATTATGAATTATTAGAAGAAAAATTAAGAAAACCGCAATTAGGTGCACTATATGCTTTAAAGTCTCACTTTACTATTTCAAACAATGAAGCGACTATTGTAATGCCAACAGGAACAGGTAAAACTGAAACTATGTTATCATATATAGTTAGTGAAAAAATAGAGCAGGTATTAATTATATTGCCAAGTGTTTTACTAAGAGAACAAACCTATAATAAATGTAAAACTTGATTTCACAATTTAAAATATTAGGTGAAAAAGCTTTATTACCAAATGTATGTCTGTTAAAGAAAACGCCAAGCGATAAGACAGTATTTGAAAATATTACACAAAATGTTAATATTATTGTTTCAACAATAGGGATTATATCTAGGCTTAATGATGAGCAAATAAGCGTTCTTAAAAAAACATGCAATGCTGTAATAATTGATGAAGCTCATCACATTGCTGCTAGAACATGGAATGATGTAAAATCTAAGTTTAAAGATTTGAAAATAATACAATTTACTGCCACTCCTTTTAGAAACGATAATAAAAAAATAGATGGTAAAATTATTTATAATTATCCATTAAGTAATGCACAAAGAGAAGGTTATTTTACAAAAATAAATTTTAACCCTGTGGTTGAATATGATATTTCAAAATCAGATATCGCAGTTGCTAAAAAATCAATTTCAATTTTGAAAAATGATATTGAAAATGGTTATGATCATGTACTATTAGTAAGAGCAGGCTCAAAGAAAAGAGCATTAGATTTATACGAAAAAATAAATAAAAAGTATTATAACGATTACAATCCAGTATTAATAACGAGTGATCAAACAAAAAGTGCAAATAAAGATAATTTGTCAAAATTAAAAAGTTTAGAATCAAGAATAGTTGTATGCGTAGACATGTTCGGAGAAGGAATAGATTTACCAAATTTAAAAATTGCTGCTATTCACGATAAATATAAAAGTTTGCCAATTACCCTTCAATTTATAGGACGTTTTGCTAGAGTAAGTAATAGAAAAATAGGGAATGCATCATTAGTAGCTAATATTATGATTGAAGAAGTTAATGAAGAAATAAAGCAATTGTATTCATTAGATTCTAACTGGGATTATATAATTAGTGACTTATCAAAAACTGCAATAGGCAAAGAGATATCTTTTCAAGAATTTATGAGTGGTTTTGACATAGAACAATTGCGAGATATTTCAGTAAAGCAGTTAGTTCCAAAAGTAAGTATGGTCGCATATAGAACTGATATAAAAGAATGGCAAATAGACAATTGGAAAAAGATATTTAATGAAGAATTGTCTGTAATTTCTATAAATGAGGAAAACAATACGTTTGTCATTATCGAAGCGATTGAATCCCCAATTTCATGGACATCAAATAAAATTATAACTAATAAAATATTGAATCTACATGTTGTTTATTGGAATAAAGAAAAGAATACAGTATTTATAAATTCATCTAATAAAATGATTTCAAATATGATTGCAGATAAAATTTTTAATACAACAAATAAAATTAATGGCGATGTAGTATTCAGAGCTCTATCAGGAATTAATAGATTAATGATGGCTTCGGTAGGTTTAAGAACTGCTATTAATGGACCAATTAGATATAAAATGTATGCAGGTATTGATATTGCATCAGGTATAAGTGATTCAGCTGCTGGAACATCTATAAAGTCTAACATATTTGGTACTGGATATAATGGTAACGGTAAAGTTTCAATTGGTTGCTCATATAAAGGAACAATATGGTCTAAATGGGTAGAAACAGTGGATTATTGGAAAAATTGGTGTGATAATATACTAGATAAATTATTGGATAATTCAATCAATACGCAAGATATTTTAAATTCAGCCTTAGTTCCAAGAGTTATTAATAAAAGACCTACTCGTGTACCAATTTCTATAGATTGGCCTGATGAGTTAGCAATTGAAGATTATAATAAATATTGGATTAAATGTGGTGTAAATGAATATAATCTAGATGAGATAGATTTAAAAATAGCAAATGCAGAATTATTGGATAAAAATATAACCTTTTTAATAAATAATTTGCAATTTCAGTTGGAAATTACTGATAAAGGTTATAAATTTATAAATCTTTCTGGTAAAAAAGTAGAATTGTTTAAAAATAATAATAGTATGGGAAATATAAGCAATTATTTTAACGAAAATCCACCAAGAATTTTCTTTGATAATCAATCGTCGCTCGAAGGCAATCTTTACGTAGAGATTAATAAAGATCTTTCTAACTATTTTCATAAAGATAGAATAGTTAAGGAAAATTGGGAAAATATTGATATTTCAGTTGAATCGCAAACGAAGAATAAAATTAAAAATTCTATCCAATATCATATAATTAACAAATTAAAATCAAGCAGTAAATATCAAGTTATTTTTGACGATGATGGCTCTGGCGAAATTGCAGATATAGTAACTTTAAGAGATGAAGAAAAATGTGTTTATATTGAATTATATCATTGCAAATTTAGTAGTAAAAATACTCCAGGAAAAAGAATAAATGATTTATATGAAGTATGTGGACAATGTCAAAAATCTATTAAATGGAGAGCAAATATAGATACAATAATTGATCATATGTTACATAGAGAGAATTTAGCTCAAGAAAATAATTATTCAAGAATTGAACTGGGCGATTTGGAAACTATATATAAGTTTAAAAATTTATTACGTGGTAAAAAAATAGATATGAAAATATTTATTGTTCAACCAGGAGTAGATTCTAAATCAATTACTTCAGATATGGTGTATTTACTAAGCTGTACACAATCATATTTAATAGATACATATAATGTTCCTTTGACTTTGATTTGTTCATGATAATAATAAATGTAAATTTTACGTAGTTTTCTAGATACCAAATCTAGATACTAATCGCAAAAAATAAGGTTATTTTTATAAACTTTAGTAAATTTAAGAAAATGAAAAAGCCTTATTTTATAAGACTTTAACCAATTATTAAATTGTTACGAACTGATATTTAGATTTCCCCCTGAAGAGAGCGAAAGCTCTCATTTTGTTTTTTTATAAGGCTTTGCGGTCTTTATATTTTGTTTTAGGCGGAGTTTAGGTGGCAAATTATAAAAAAGTGAACTAATTATGAATAAATGAAACCAGAAGTTTGTTTAATATGATAAAATAATAATAGGTGATGAAACTATGGATATAAATAATGCTTTTTTAAAAAGAAATGCAATGTTCTGTTTAATTAGTGCAATAGAAATTGATATTAGAAAAAATATATGTGATTTAATTAATGAAGGATTGGAAATTTCGAATGATTTTATTGTTAAATTAAAAGAAAGGTATGAACAAGATAAAAAATGTTGCTCAGATGACATATCAGTTTTAATTGATTATTTAGACATGGGTGATTATATTCAAATATTAAATTCAAATAATGAAATATTTCTTGATAAAAAAATATTAAAAAAATTAACTCAATCAATTGAAGTAATAGTTCCTACAAGAAATAGAATTATGCATGTTCGACCTTTAGAATTTGATGATGATTCAAAGATTTTTGATTTCGTAAAAGAAATAGATAAATTTTCAAAAATACTTGACTTTTCTGAAACGAAGGTTATAAGTACTAAAATTAGAAATGAACCTGATTTTTTGTTGTCAGTAATTCCTAAGCTATCTTATGCAGATAATTTTTGTATAAAGAATAACTTACCTATGGTTGATTATGATGATACTGGTTTTGTAGGAAGAATTAAAGACAAAGAATTATTAACAAAAAAAATATTAGGACCATATCCTGTTATTAGTGTGATTGGTGTAGGAGGAATAGGAAAAACTTCACTGGTGTTATCTACTTTATATGATTTATTAGATAATGAAAAAACTTTTTCTGAAATGTTTAACTCAATAATTTGGGTTACTTTAAAAACAAAAAGTATGACAGATGGTGATTTTATAAAAATAAGTAAGGCAATCACAAATTTTGATGCAAATATAAAAAGTGTATCAAATACAATGGAAGATGTTAAAATTTCTAAAATAGATGAATTGATAGAATATATGAAAAAAAATAAAACATTGTTAGTAATTGATAATTTAGAGACTTTAGATGATGAAAAAAAAGAACTTAACAGAATATTTGATGAACTTCCATCAGGCTCTAAGATACTTATCACCTCTAGAATTGGTATAGGAAATTATGAACAAGCCTATAGATTAGATAAGTTATCTGATAAAGATGCGTTGGCATATTTTAGAAAACTTTCAAATATATATAAAGTTAAACCTTTAATAATACAGAAAGATAGTCAAATAAAAAAATATATTGATTTACTTGGTAGTAATCCATTGGCAATAAAATGGTTTGTAATAAATGTAGGAAAAGGAGAAACACCTGAAAGTATCATAAATAATGGTATAAATGATTTATCAGATTTTTGTCTTTCAAATATATATGAGAAATTAAGTGAGAACTCTAAGTATTTATTGCGAATTATTTTAATAAAACATAATAGATGTAGCTTTGCTGAATTAATGTATTTGTGTGAATTGTCATATGATGATTGTATGGAATCTATCCATGAATTAATGAAAAGTAATTTTTTAGTTCATAATGAAGATTTTAGTTATTCAATTATAGATTTTGCTGTTACCTATATCAAAAATATAAAAGGATATGATAATAGGGAAATAGACAAGAAAATACAAAATTCAATAAATATTTTAAATGGTAAAATAGAAAATTTAAAAAATGATGTTCATTTAAAAAATGACTTTCATCCATTAACAATTTCTCCAAAAACAGAAAATGAAAAAATTGCAACGTTATATGTGTTGGCAGCAATACAAAGCTCCAAATCAAAAAAATATAATGAAGTTGATATACATTTAAATAATGCTTGTAATTCAAGTAAAAATTTCTCAGATATATACAAAATTGCAGGATATTTGTATTCAAAATTTGATAGCATAAAATCTGAAGAAAATTATAAAACTGCTATTAGTTTAGCGGAAAATAAAGCGCCAGTTCATTATTTCTATGCAGGTTCATTAATTAATAATCAAAAATATGATATGGCAGAATATGAATTAAAAGAAGCACTTCACTTGGAACCTAATAACAAATTGATATTAATGAGTTATGCACGCTTATTAAAAATGACAAAAAAATATTCT
>ERZ826016.3436-NODE-3436-length-10845-cov-2.861168_pt1 | contig 10845 bp, 11 predicted proteins | sample MGYA00519872_ERZ826016 | MGnify/ENA primary metagenome ERZ826016 (study PRJEB31778, sample SAMEA3449218) | human gut metagenome | biome: human gut; feature: human-associated habitat; material: faeces | place: United Kingdom | collected 2010/2012 ... | reverse complement strand
TCCTTTTAATATTTCTTTTTCTCCTGCATTTACATGTAAATCTTTTATTTCTAATAAATTGTTGTCCATAATTTTAATTCCTTTCCTTTTTTGCTGTTCTTCTTGCACAGCATCTACATTTTTCTTTATTTATATCATAATCACAATCTAAATTGCTTAATCCTAATACTTTATGTACATATTTTGCTAGTTTATTTATTGTTTTATCCGTTATCGCTAATTTTATTCTTTCTGCTTCTTTTTTGGCATCATCTTCTTCAAGGTTTAAAACATCTTTTAGAAATACGTAAACTATGTCATAGGCTTCTAAAATTTTCTTTGCTAAATTTTCTCCTGAGTCTGTTAATTCTATTGTTCCATATGATTCATAATTTAATAAGCCTTCATTTTTTAAGTTGTATATTGCTTTATTTACACTTGGCTTTGTACAATTCATTTTTTGTGCTATGTCTGTTACACGTACATTACCATTTTGCTGTTTTAATATGTACATTGTTTTCAGATATTCTTCAGATGATTTTGATATCATGTTTTTTCTCCTTTTACATTTTTGTTAACTACGGTTAACATTATACTATCTTGCAGATTGTTTGTCAAGGCTAACATTAAAAAACGACATAATTTTTGCTAATATATAACAAAAATTATGCCATTTTCTATTTACCCTAAAGCTACATCTAAAATCATCATAATCACAAAACCAATTGCAACTCCAATAGTTCCAATATTTGAATGTTCTCCTGCTTGTGATTCTGGGATTAATTCTTCAACTACCACATAAATCATTGCACCTGCTGCAAATGATAATAAATATGGTAAAATTGGAACAACTGCATTTGTAAGCAATATTGTAATAATTGCTCCTATTGGTTCTACTATTCCTGATAAAGTTCCATACAAGAAAGCCTTTGGTTTTGATGCACCTTCACTTTTTAGTGGCATTGAAATAATTGCACCTTCTGGAAAGTTTTGAATTGCAATTCCTACCGCTAAAGCAAAAGCCCCTGCCATAGTAATTCCTGTATTTCCAATTAAAGCTCCTGCAAAAGTTACTCCTACTGCCATTCCTTCTGGTATATTGTGAAGTGTTACTGCTAAAACTAACATTGTAGTTTTCTTTAATTTGGATTTTATTCCTTCTGGTTTATCGCTTTCTAAGTGCATATGTGGAATTAAACTATCTAATAGTAATAAAAATACTATTCCAAATAAAAATCCTATTGTGGCCGGAATCCATGCAACTTTTCCTTGTGACTCTGCCATATCTATTGCTGGAATTAATAAAGACCATATTGATGCTGCTATCATTACTCCTGACGCAAATCCTAATAAGATTTTTTCTACTTTTTGACTCATCTTATTTTTCATTAAAAATACCATTGCTGAGCCTAATGTCGTTCCAAAAAATGGTATTAATAGACCTGTTACTAGATTCATTTTTCTACCTCCTCTTTATCATTTGTTATATCTCCATTTCCACTTACTGGTATTGTATCTCCCAGATATGTTGGCTTTGGTTTATATATACATTTAAAAAAGTCTTTATCTCTTGCTAACCATTCTCTTACTTCTCTTGCAAATTGTCCCATATATTCTCTTGGGTTCGAAGCAACTCCATATGTTTCTATATCAAATTGTTGTGCTATATATAAAGCTCTATATAAATGATATTCTTGAGTTACTATTATCATTTTTTTAGCACCAAATATTTCTTTTGCTCTATAAATGCTTTCATAAGTTGAAAAACCAGCATGGTCCATAAATATATCCTCAGAATTCACTCCTCTTTCTATTGCAAATTCTTTCATAATATTTACTTCATCATAATTTTTTCTTCCATGATCTCCACTCATAATTATTTTTGAAGCAAATCCTTTTTGATATAATGATATACCTTGTAATAATCTATCTTCCAACATTGGACTTGGACGATTGTTCCATATACCTGCTCCTAATATAAGTATACAGTCAACATTTTCTATTTTTTCCGATTGTTCTGTTATTATTTTATTTTTTGTTTTTAGATATATGTTTTGATTTATTGCTAATGTTGTTACTAATATTATAGTTATTAGTGTTAAAATTGTTATTAATATTATTTTGATTATTTTTTTCATATTTTTCCCCTTTTTTTATTTTATATTATCACATTGATTTATAAATTTCTATATTTTGAATATTTTTTTTATTTTTTTGTTATACTAATTTTGAATTTAAAATTAAATTCATTCTTATTTTTGGAGGTTTTTATCATGAATGGAAATCAAAAAATTTGTTGCAGTGTTAAAAGCTGTAAATACAATAATTTAGAAAACCGTTGTGAATTAGCTCAAATCCAAGTTTCACCAACAAAAGATTGTAATACAAAAAATGCTGATGAATCAATGTGTTCTAGTTATGAATATCAAAAATAAAAAAAGTTGTTAATCGGGATTTTCCCTTTTAACAACTTTTTTATTTTACTCAACTTCATCATTGCAATCTTCAAATTGTGAATTATATAGTTTAGCATAAAATCCATCTTTTGCTAATAATTCTTCATGATTTCCTTGTTCAACAATATCTCCGTGATCCATAACTAAAATTAAGTCTGCATTTTTTATTGTAGACAATCTATGAGCTATAATAAAGCTTGTTCTTCCTTTCATAAGATTATCCATAGCAGATTGTATTTGTTGCTCTGTTCTTGTATCTATAGAGCTTGTTGCCTCATCTAATATTAATATTCTTGGATTTGTTAAAATAACTCTTGCTATAGTAAGTAATTGCTTTTGACCCTGAGATATGTTTCCTGCCTCTTCGTCAATTAACATATCATATCCATTTGGAAGTGTACGTATAAAGTGGTCTGCATGTGCTGCTTTAGCAGCTTCTATAACTTCTTCATCTGTTGCATCCAAACGTCCATAACGGATATTTTCCATAATAGTTCCTTTATAGAGCCATGTATCCTGTAATACCATTCCAAATGCTTTACGAAGATCACGTCTGTTATAATCACGAACATCATGATTATCTAAAAGAATCTGACCACTATTTACATCATAGAAACGCATAAGCAGTTTCACCATTGTTGTTTTTCCTGCACCGGTAGGCCCGACAATTGCGATTTTCTGACCCGGCTTTACGTCTACAGAAAAATCGTTGATAATCGTCTGATTTGGATTGTAGCCAAAATTCACATGAGAGAATTTCACTTCTCCTGTTACGTTTTCTACAGATACCGCTCCCTCGTGTTCCTGATCTTCTTCCTCTTCTTCTAAGAATTCAAATACTCTCTCGGAGGCTGCTGTCATGGACTGTACCTGATTGATAACCTGCGCTATCTGCTGGATTGGCTGTGTAAAGTTCTTTACATACTGAATAAATGCCTGAATATCACCGACACCAATCGTTCCTCTAATTGCTAACAGTCCACCGGAAATAGCAACTCCGGCATACCCAAGGTTTCCGACAAATGCCATGATTGGCTGCATTAAACCTGACAAAAACTGAGATTTCCATGCAGATTCATATAAGACTCCATTGGTTTCATCAAATGTTTTTACCATGTCTTTTTCTTTATTAAATGCTTTAATAACCAGATGTCCACCGTAACTTTCTTCTACCTGTCCATTAATATGTCCAAGATATTCCTGCTGTGTGCGGAAATATTTCTGAGAAAACTTTACGACTGTAGACATTAAGATTGCTGATACCGGTAAAATGATAAATGCAATTAATGTCATTAACGGTGAAATGGTGAGCATCATTACAACGACACCAATAAGCGTTGCCGTTGAAGTAATAACCTGCGTTACACTCTGGTTTAATCCCTGACCTAATGTATCTACATCGTTGGTGATTCTTGAAAGAACTTCACCATAAGTACGACTTTCAAAGTACTTCATCGGCATACGGTTAATTTTCTCCGAGATTTCTTTTCGAAGGCGGTAACAGATTTTCTGTGTTACTCCTGTCATAATCCATCCCTGTAAAAAGTTAAACACTGTACTTGTCAGATACAATCCTAAAGTAAGCAAAAGGATCTTTCCGATACGGGTAAAATCAATCCCGCCTGTTCCGGCAATCTTTTTCATCAGGCCTTCGGCTAACGCAGTAGTTGCCTTTCCCATAACCTTTGGTCCAGCTACTGAAAATACTGTAGATATTGCCGCAAAAATCATTACCGCAAGAATCGCAAATTTATAATTTCCAATATAGCGAATGAGTTTCTTAAAAGAACCACTGAAGTTCTTTGCCTTCTCTCCACCTTGCATCATTCTTCTTCCGCCACCCATCGGGCCACGACCACCCATTGGGCCTCTGTTTGATGTTCCTGCTTTATTTTCAGCCATTTTACTTACCTCCTTTCTTATGTTTTAACTTCTTGTCATCAGACTTTTTCTTTAATTTGTTATTTTCTTTCTCATCAATTTTTGTAGAAAGGATTTCTTTCTTATTTGTTTCCTTCTCTGCTTTTTCTTCTGCCAAACCTAATTTCTCAAGTCCAAGCTCCTTTTCAGAAAGCTGTGACTTAGCAATCTGAAGATATACCTCACAGTTTTTCAGCAGTTCTTCATGTGTTCCTTTTCCAACAATCTTTCCATCATCCAAAACAAGAATCTGATCTGCATGTAAAATCGTGCTGACTCTCTGCGCTACAATTACGATAGATGCATCCTGCACCTTTTCATTTAATTCCTTACGAAGTGCTGCATCTGTCTTCATATCAAGTGCGGAAAAACTATCGTCAAATACAAGTACTTTTGCCTTTTTCGCAATCGCTCTTGCAATCGCAAGACGCTGTTTCTGTCCACCAGATACATTACTTCCGCCCTGGGCAATCGGACTGTCGTATTTTTCTTTTTTCGTCTCAATAAATTCTGTCGCCTGGGCAATTTGTGCTGCTTCTTTTATATCCTCATCTGTCGCATCTGCTTTTCCAAATCGCAGGTTAGAAGCGATTGTTCCTGAGAAAAGAACACCTTTCTGTGGCACAAATCCGATTTCCTCTCGGAGTTCTTCCATAGAAATCCAACGAATATCTTTGCCATCTAATGTAATCTGTCCACCTGTCACATCATAAAATCTTGGAATCAGATTAACCAGCGTAGACTTTCCACAGCCGGTACTTCCGATAATTGCCGTTATCTTGCCTGGCTCCACTTTAAAATCAATATCAGAAAGCACGTTATGTTCTGCTCCCGTATACTTGAAATCTACATGTGAGAATTCCAGAACACCTTTATGCTCCTTAAGCGTTTCTGGCTTCTTCACATCCTGAACAGAAGCTTCTGTCTTAAGAACTTCATCAATACGATCTGCTGCAACACCCGCTCTTGGTACCATAATAGACATCGCTGTCATCATAAGAAATGCCATAACGATCTGCATTGCATAAGTAATAAACGCTGTCATCGCACCAACCTGTAACGTACCCGCATCAATTTTTTGTGCGGAAACCCATGTGATCAGAATGGTAACACTGTACATGATAAACATCATTCCCGGCATCATAAACGTCATAATACGGTTTGTAAAAAGCTGCGTACCTGTCAACTTTTTATTCGCTTCATCAAAACGCTCTTCCTCTGTTTTCTCTCTGCCAAATGCACGAATAACAGAAAGTCCTGTTAAAATCTCTCTGGAAACAAGGTTGACATCGTCGACTTTCTCCTGCATTTTCTTGAATTTCGGCATTGCCGCACCCATCAGGATCATGACAAATGGAAACAAGGTTAAGACCATCTACTAATGTCTGCATAATTTTGAACTTCGGCATCGCTATCGAAACAAGCAGCATAACAAATCCGAGAATCACAACAACCGCAAGTGCTATAATCCATTCCATTCCTGCTCCGGTCTGATACACTTTAATAATTCCACCAATTCCGATAATCGGTGCATACAAAAGAAGTCTCAGCATAACTGCTGTAACCATCTGAATCTGCTGAATATCGTTTGTACTTCTTGTAATAAGAGATGCTGTAGAAAAACGGTTCATTTCCGCATTTGAAAATCCCATAACCTTTTTATAGATTTTTCCTCGCAAATCCCTGCCAATACTCGCACCTACCTTAGAAGCAAGAAAACCGACTCCAATCGCCGCTACCAGAATCATAAATGCAATTCCAAGCATACGGCCGCCTTCTTTCCAGAGATAATCTGTCTGTATCTTATCGATATCTACTCCTGCAGCTTTATCACATTTTGTCGCATAGGCAACACCTGTAGAAAATAAAGTACTCTCTCCAATATCATTCATTTTCTTTTCGATTTCTTCTCTGGACTTCTGGATATCTTTGGCACTCATCATTCCTGTCTGCTTCATCTGATACAGCATTGGGCGCACATCAACGTAAGTAACCTTTTTCCCGTTATCATCTTCCTCCTGAAAGCTTTTAAACTCCATGTTGAGCATCTTTCCAATCTCATCGACACTCATATCATCTATTTTATCCTTCATCGGAGCCATCGCAGGATTCGAAGCAATCGAATTCTTAATCATCTTCTTAAACTGCGATTCTTTTACATTTGACATGTTATGATTTAAGAAAATCGCTGTAAGAAATGTATCATCTAACTGATCCAGCTTCTCCTCATCCTCTACCTTGCAAATGTAATACTCACCCTTTTTCTCATAAGTATCTTTCCATATTTTCTTCTCTTTCGAAGTCATATACAACTGCGAAATCTCATACTCATCCTCCGTCATTTTCACAGGAAGAATATGCTCCACACCTTTATTCTGAATTCCCACATCAATGATATCTGACGTATACTGCGGCAGCGACAAATCGCCAAACGCCTGCACAATAAGCAACAGCACAATCGCAACGATCATATACCAGTATGGGGCCATATTTTTAAATATTTTTGTCATTCTTTATGTCCTCCAACTACTTTTTGTCAAAACAATTTTACTCTGACTACTATGTTCATCAAAAATCAGCATCGTTTATTATTATACTTTCCAATGCCTACTCGTTCATCCTCTTCAATAAAATCTCTGAGCACTCCTCCAAAGAAAACTTCGCTGTATCAAGAACCAGATCATAGTTCTTCTCGTCCTTCCAGTCCTTTTTCGTCCAGAACTTAAAATACTTTTCCCTGCCCCAATCCTTTCTGTCCATTAAACGACGTGCCTTCTGCATCGTGTCTACATTTTCCTTATCAAAAATGCGCTGTACCCTCTTCTCCTTATCACTACAGCGAACAAAAACTGTCACAACATCTTCGCAGGATTTCAAAATTTCTGTAGAACATCTTCCGATAAAAACCGCCGGACCTTCTGCATGAAGATTCTTGATTGTCTCTTTCATTCCATAGAAAATCTCATTAATTTTCGCCATATTTTCATACTGATTATAGCCTGCCATCATCGCGATATTATAGAGAAAACTTCCTACTTTATTCTCGTCAAACTCCTTAAGAGCTGCAATCTCTATGCCATATCCTTTCGCGGCCTCAATCAGCAACTGTCCATCATAGTAAGGAATCTGTGCCTCTTTCGCGATGCGAATTCCGATATCCCGTCCTCCGCTGCCAAATTCCCTTTCTATTGCCACTGACTTCATATACTGCATTCCTTTCTTCTAATCTGACTAACTCTTTGGTCATCATCTTCATCAATACTCCAAAAATTATCTAAAATTTCTCCCGGTCATTTTCCAGTGGCATTATCAGTCGATGCCATTAAAAATACTTCCTGTAAATGCTATCTGTAAATATTTCCGTAAAGTAATTCTGTTACTTTTGAAGTTCCTCATCCAGACTGCGAAGCATCTTCTGCATTATCTGGTTCATAAGTTTTTTCTCCTCATCCGTCACATAACGCATGACAACCTCTTTACATTCATTATGAACCTCCAGCATATTTTTCGCTGCTTCCACAGCCTTCTCAGTTAACTCAATGTGTCTCTTTCTGCGGTCATTCTCATCCTCTGTCAAAACGACAAAACCTTTCGCCCGTAAATTATCTACAGACTTTGAAATGTGTGCTTTGGATAAATTCTTCTCCTCCACAATATCTTTTGCTGTATCACCACATGGCGAATGATATAAAAATAAAAGAATCTCCAGTTCTACATTTCTCACTCCGTATTTCTGTGCAAACACCTCTGACTTTTTATCAAGAAGCTTACGCATCTTCATTCCACAGGTATTAATTAACGAATCCCGCATAGTTTTATCCTCCTGTTATGTATCTTTTTCATATTCCTTAGGTTGCCTTTCGGCAATTAGTTCACTAACGAACTTGTTTGCATATAATAATCCTTTTCTTTCCAAATGTCAATGGTGAATTTTGAATTGCCGAGCTGGCGAGGCAGACGAACTCCAGAATTTACTTCATAAACTTGTCTATCGCATCATTCAATGCTTCAATCGCCTCCTCATCCCCCGTTTTTATCGCATCAACAATACAAGTTGACATATGTTCTTTCAATATAACCCGGCTAAGGCTCTTGACTGCGGCATCTACAGCGGCGAGCTGGATTAACACTTCGCTGCAGTCTCTTCCAGATTCAATCATAATTTTTATAGACTTCATATGACCTATAATCCGGGCAATTCGGTTTAGTTCGTTTTTCACGATTTGGGGCGAATGGGTGTGTGTATGCGTATAAACATTTCCGTTTGCATCTACATGGGTATGGGTATGCTGGTACACTGATGCTTCTCCTGATTTATGAGTATGCTGATTCACTGATGCTTCTCCTGATTTATGAGTGTGCTGATTCACTGATGACTTTTCTGATTTACCAATATGTTGATGTTCTGACAATTCCTCATGCTTATGAGAATGTCCTTCTTTATGTGTACTGTCATAGTGTACATTTCCTTGAATATCTTCCTGATTGTAAAAATTATTTCGATTTTTTATATATTCATTTTCTTGAATATGTATTTTCCCTATCTTTTTTGTTGTGTCATTTTTCTTATTATTTTCATTTCTATTATTTTGAATATGTTTATTTTTCATTTTTATCCTGCCTCGTATTATTAAAATTTGTGGTAATTTTGAATTTTGTAATATCCAGAGAGATAGCAGAGAAGATTACAAAAATAAAATCAATGTATATAAGATTAATGTTATAAAATCGTATAAAAGATATATTCCAGCAATTATTTTACTCATTGCAATAATATTATATAAAAATGATATTAAAAACGCCGCAATTTCATTACCGAATATAATAGATAAGTAATATCATTTTCTGATTGAAGTATTTATAATCCAAATATCACAATCCGCTCTCTCATATCATTTCCCGGAAATAAATCTCTGCAATCTATTTCGTCTTCAAACATGAATTCATCTACGGTCATTAAGTAAGAAATGTATTCATCTGACGGATAATAAAACAGTAGTTTTATCTCTCTTGGTTTTTCGTAATAGGATTCTAGTATCCTGTGTATCACTTTTTGCAAAATTTCAAGTGAAAATGGGTTAAAGAAGTAAATTCTATCTACTTCTCTTGGTACAGAAAAGTATTCGGCATTTTCCGCTTTAAATGCTACTCTTCCTGCTGAAATGGCTTTTTCTTTGTTTTCTATTGCTTTATTGTAGATTCTCTCATCGTATTCCACGCCGATGGACCTGCATCTGGTCTGATAGGCAAGGAAAAAGTCTACACGGCCTTTTCCACACCCGTAATCAAGAAGTGTATTGCCTTTTCTTATGATTCCTGTGTTTGCCAGCCTTTCTAATACAGAATATGGCGTTGGTTCATAGGGATAATAATATTGTCCTGCATTGGAATCATCGCGTCCCATTGTATGGATTTTCAGTAGTTTATCCCATTTATTTTCATATATATCTTCTTTCATTTTTTATTTGCCCCTTTTTTTATTTTTCTCTTATATTCTCCTATTTTCTTTCATTTTCTTTCTCAGAATATTTCCTGTGATTCTCAATTAGTCTACCATAATCCCACTTCTAATCCAATCTTCCAAAATAGAAATTCATATTTTTTAAATAGAATATCAAATGTCATTCTTTTTTCTAAAATGCTAAACTCCAATCAAGTTAAGAAACACGCAAATAAAAAAGAGGAGAGGAAAAATGGAAAACAACAGTAACAGTGGTGTTATATACCAGGGAAAAATACCAAATCGTGTGAAGTACTGCTTTGCCTTTGGTGCATTAGGAAAAGACTTAATCTATGGAATGATTGCAACTTTTTCTATGATTTATTTTACAGATATTATTAAAGTTGCTCCCGCATTTATCGGAAGTATGTTCTTCGTTGCAAAGTTGTGGGATGCTTTTAACGATTTATTTATGGGTATGATTGTTGATAATACGAGAAGCCGGTGGGGTAAATTCGTTCCGTGGCTTGTTATCGGTACATTGATTAACGCTTTTGTATTCATTACCGTATTTACAGACTTTCATTTATCAGGTGTAAGTCTTTGTGTATTTGCATCTGTCGTTTATGTTTTATGGGGAATGACTTATACGATTATGGATATTCCGTATTGGTCTATTATTCCTAACTTAACTTCCGACCCGGAAGAACGTGAAAAAGTATCTGTTTTACCAAGAATTTTTGCCAGCATCGGTCAGTCTCTTATCATCGCCGGCTTCGGTGTTCAGATTATCAAAGGACTTGGCGGCAACTATACTGGTTACCACAGATTCGCATTAATTATCGCAGCAACCTTTATTTTTACAATGGCTGTCTGCGTTATCAACCTGCCAAAGAAACAGCAGGATACCGGAACTGCAGAGAAAATGAAATTCAGAGATATTTTCACTGTAATCAAAAAGAATGACCAGTTAAGATGGGCTGTCCTCTTAATTCTATTATACAATATTGGAATTCAGGCTATCATGGGTGTTGCTACATATTATTTCAG
>ERZ826016.3425-NODE-3425-length-10879-cov-2.489468_pt1 | contig 10879 bp, 10 predicted proteins | sample MGYA00519872_ERZ826016 | MGnify/ENA primary metagenome ERZ826016 (study PRJEB31778, sample SAMEA3449218) | human gut metagenome | biome: human gut; feature: human-associated habitat; material: faeces | place: United Kingdom | collected 2010/2012 ... | reverse complement strand
ATGAGATCAAGCGCTACCAGAAGATCATCAGCAACAAGGAAGCCATCCTAAACGATGCCAAAGCCAAGGCAGAAGCATTGATCAACGAGGCTACCGTGCATACCAACGAGCTGATCAACGAGCATGAGATCATGCAGCAGGCTTACGCCCAGGCCAACGAGGTCGTTACCATGGCCAGTAAGCAGGCCCAGGAGATTCTGGACAATGCCACTATTGAGGCCAACAATGTCAAATCCGCTGCCATGCAGTACATGGATGATATGCTGGCACATCTGGAGAATATTATTTCTTCCTCCACACAGCAGGCCAGCGCCAATTACGATGCTCTGATCGGCAATCTGAACCAGTATCGTGACATTATCCAGTCCAACCGCAGTGAGCTGCACCCCGTAGATGAGGATCTTGATGACGTAGATACTGCTGCGGATGCCGAAGACAATCTGGACGTTATGTAAAGCATGTCCAAACAACGAGTACGAAAAACCAGTTTTCTGCTGAAAGCTGGTTTTTTAAAAATAAAGGAATACGATAAATGAAAGTATGGAAAAAGCAAAAAGGGCTGTTAGTCAGGACAATGATCTGTGCGGTCAGTCTTGCAGCAGCCTGTTTTTATGGAAATTCCCTGCCTGCACAGGCGGCTCCCAGAGCGCAGGAGACCGGAGAAAGGGTCGTCATTGTCATTGATCCCGGACACGGCGGTGATAACGAGGGAACGCTGGAAGGCCCTGCACAGGAGAAAAAAATGACCATGGTGACCGCGCTGGCCATGTACGAGGAACTGACAAAATACGATAATGTGGATGTCTATCTGACTCATACGGATGATGTGACCATGTCTCTGGCAGACCGGGCACAATTTGCTGCAGACCGGAATGCGGATTTCCTGTTCAGTATTCATTACAACGCTTCCATGGATCATGATCTGTTCGGATCCGAAGTCTGGATCTCTTCCGTACAGCCTTACAACGCTTACGGTTATCAGTTCGGCTGGGAACAGATGCAGCAGATGCAGGACATGGGACTGTTTCTACGGGGAGTCAAGACGAAACTTAAAGATAACGGTGATGACTATTACGGAATTATAAGAGAAAGTACCTCCAGATCCATTCCCTCCGCCATCATCGAGCATTGTCATGTGGATGAGAGCAGAGACACTCCTTACTGCCAGACAGAAGAGGACTGGAAGAAATTCGGCAGGGAGGATGCTTTGTCTGTTGCAAAATATTTCGGATTATCCAGTGCAAGTCTTGGTGTGGACTACAGTGGAGAGGCAGACGCTCTTCCGGAAGTCTCGCTGCAATCCATTCTGCCTGCCACTGTGCGGGACAAGACCGAACCGGATATCTGCCAGCTGACTTTGCAGAATGCAGACTATGAGACCGGAGAAGTCTCTCTGGAAGTGACGGCAGCCGACTATGACTGCCCCATGATGTATTACGATTACAGTACCGATGGAGGCAGGACTTATTCCGAACTGCTTCCCTGGCCGGGACTGGATATTATGGCCGGTACCTATCCCGATACCTTCACATTTTCCGTGACCTTCACAAAGGGGGAACAGCCGGTGATCACCGTCCGCGGTTACAATCAGGCGGATCTGTTCACAGAGAGTGATCCTGTCACCTTTGCACAGCCTTTTATTGATCAGGAAAAAGCTGCCGAAGAGGCATTACAGGAAAGTCTTGCGGCACAGGAGGCAGCGGAAGCTTCCCGGGCTGCAGAGGAACAGATCACAGAAGCTGGCAGTTCCGTGATCACCATGGCCGATGCCGCCGGAAATACTCCGGTGCCTTCCGAAAAAAGTCCGGAAGTGAATTTCGGTGTTTTTCTGGTGATCTGTGGGATTCTGGTAGTGCTGTTGTTGCTGGTCTTTTTGTTATACCAGATCCAACAGGGCAGACGCAGAAAACGAAGACGGAAAAATCAAAGCAGAAAAGTATCCGGAGACAACAGAAACCATCCCAGATAATAAGCTGCAGTAAGCACTGTCAGTACCATTTTATGAAGGATGTAGGACTTGAGAGAAAGCCCGGTATTGCGAATACAGCTTCCGGTCTGGGCGATACAGCTTAAACCGCCAAAGGGCAAAAGCAATAGCGTATACAAAGGGAATCTGTCTCCCAGCAGCTTCAGGCCCCCACTGATCTCCAAAAGCGGTGCATACCAGAAACTGTCGGGAAGTAAAAGCCTTGGCAGAAGGTTCAGCAGATTGAAAAAGATCATGTAGCCTCCCAGCTGTAAGATGCTTCTTCCTGCTGCTGTAATGGCATCATCCAGGGCATCCGGCAGAGATATGGCAGGAAGGGGAGCCGGACCGGCCGGTTCCAAAAACTTCGCAGCATTATCTCTTCCAAAAGAGTGGTCTGTTTTCTCCGAAATCCGATTTTTGTACACGCTATAACGAAGGAAAATGCCATATAGCAAAGGAACGCCGTACATACCAAATACATAAGGGAACAGCAGCTTCCTATGCAGTAGCGGCAGTACAAATCCCAGGAAATAGACTGGTCCCAGATTGTTGCAGAAGGCCAGCAGATATTGTCCTTCCTCCGAAGAAATTTCTTGTCTGTCCCGAAAATCCGAGGCAGTGTGGGCACCCATGGGAAAACCGCACAAAAAACCCATCAGGATCACATAGATTCCCGGTGCTGACAGGCGATAGATTCTTCCGAACAAAGGTCTTACCGGACGGATCAGGCTGTCCGTCATGCCCATACGGATCAAAGTGCCGGACAGGATCATAAACGGCAAAAGCACCGGCACCATTTTTTCGTACCAAAGATTTAATCCCAGGGCAGCATAGGCAAGGCTCAGGGAAGAATGAGTCAGAATACAGACGGTCATTAGAACAAAGAAACAGATTCCGAATATTTTTTTCATGGCTGTCTGCCTTGAAAGGTTTGTATACTATATGCCGATGAAGAAAAATTAAGTCTAAGAAAGAGATCAAAGCCCATGCGGTTGGATAAATTTTTATGCGATAACAATATTGGCACTCGAAGTCAGGTGAAAGAGTACATTAAAAAAGGTCAGGTGACAGTAAACGACCAGATAATCAAAAAGCCGGAGACAAAAGTCAATGAAGAGACCGATACGGTGGTCTGTCAGGGACAGCCGATCCATTATAGGAAATATGTCTATTATATGTTAAATAAGCCGGAGGGGGTTGTCTCTGCCACCAACGATAATACAGCCCCAACCGTGGTAAGTCTCCTTACTGTCCCGGAACAAAAGGATCTGTTCCCGGTAGGGCGTCTGGACAAGGATACCACGGGATTGCTGCTCCTGACCAATGACGGTGCTCTTGCCCATGATCTGTTGTCACCGAAAAAACATGTGGATAAGACCTATCTGGTAAAGCCGGAAAAGCCGCTTTCCGCAGAAGATATCCACCGGTTGGAAAACGGGCTTGACATCGGTGATGAGAAACCGACAGCCCCGTCCAAAGCCAGACTCACAGAAAACGGTGATCTGTTATTGACCATTCATGAAGGCCGGTTTCATCAGGTAAAACGGATGTTGCAGGCGGTTGATAATCAGGTACTTACACTGGAGCGGGTAAGCTTCGGCCCCCTGTCCCTGGATCTTTCCCTGCAAAGAGGGGAATACCGGGCATTGACGGAAGAAGAGATTGAAGTCTTGTCTGGCGCTGGAAAGAAATCATAAATAAAGGAGTTATTTTTCATGCAATTCAAAAGAATGTTTACCACTGATGCCTATAGAGGAACCCGCGGGTATCTCCGCACACAGAAAATTTATGAGGTTTTAAGAACCGTGCTTTATTTTGCCATCTCTCTGTCTTTGTTTATCGCCGGATGGGTCAGCACCGGAAGCCGTGAGAATCTCCTGACCATCGTGGCGGTACTGGGATGTCTTCCGGCCTGCAAGAGTCTGGTAGAAATGTTCATGTTCCTGCGCTACCGGGGCTGTGATGAGCAGGTAGCTGCAAAAATCGCGGCACATACAGAAGGCCTTACCACTCTCTACGATATGGTATTTACTTCCTATGAGAAGAATTATGTTATCTATCATCTGACAGTCTGCGGTAATACGGTCTGTGGCTACACCACGGATCCGAAATTTGCGGAACAGGCTTTTTACAAGCACATTCAGGACATTCTGAAAAAAGACAATTACAGAGAAGTCTCTGTGAAAATATTTAACGATCTGGACAAGTATCTGGCAAGATGTGATCAGTTAAAAGAGCTTTCCTCACAGCCGGAACTGTCTGCCGGGATCTGCCAGACCTTAAAGAGCGTATCTCTATAACTTACTTCTCAAAAGGAGGGTGTCCTATGCAGTTGCTTACCATTGGCAAAAATCAGGCGGGACAACGTCTGGACAAATTTTTAAAAAAAGCGTTACCTAATGCAGGCACCGGATTTTTATATAAGATGCTTCGCAAGAAAAATATTACGTTGAACGGGAAAAAGGCTGAAGGTAAAGAAATCCTTGCCCAGGGAGACGAGGTAAAATGCTTTTTCTCTGAGGAAACTTATGCCTCTCTGTCCGGTGCCGGGGCAGCGGAAGATACTTCCGATTACCGTAAGGCTTACCGTTCCTTAAAAGATATCAGCGTTCTTTATGAGGATGAAAATATCCTGTTGCTGAATAACCCTGCCGGAGTTCTGACCCAGAAAGCCAAACCGGAAGATCTTTCCCTGAACGAATGGCTGATTGGCCACCTGCTGGCTGCCGATGCCATAAAAGAAACCGATCTTGCCACCTTCCATCCATCGGTCTGCAACCGCCTCGACCGCAATACCAGCGGTATCGTATTGTGCGGAAAGACGTTGGCCGGTTCCCAGACACTCAGCCGGATCATCAAGGATCGTTCCGTAAAGAAATATTATCAGACCGTCTGTAAGGGCAAGATTTTACAGGAAAGCACCCTGGAAGGCTATCTGTACAAGGACGAACGCACCAATACGGTACAGGTATTTCCAGATATGGCGGAGGCTCCGGAAGATGCTTCCTTTATAAAAACAATCTACACTCCCAGTGCGGTGGCTGGGGAATATACCCTGCTGACCGTAGAACTGGTCACCGGCAAAACCCACCAGATCCGTGCCCATCTGGCCAGCACCGGACATCCGTTACTTGGTGACACCAAGTACGGAGACAGCAAATTAAATCGCAGGATGCAATCGGAATACTCTCTGCACCACCAGCTTCTGCATGCCGGAAGAGTGTGTTTCCCGGAAGAAGCGGAAGGACCTCTTGCAAAGGTGAGCGGTCAGACTTTTGACGCACCGCTTCCCCATAAATTTGCAGAGATCTTACAGGCTCTGAATCTGACACCGGATTCCGCCTGCTAGAAAGGAAAACTAAGAACAATGGCAACATGGAATACCAGAGGGCTTCGCGGATCTACTCTGGAGGATATGGTCAACCGCACCAATGAAAAATATGCCGAGGCCGGTCTGGCCCTGATTCAGAAGATCCCCACCCCCATTACCCCGGTCAAAATGGATAAGGAGAGCCGCCAGATCACCCTGGCCTTTTTCGAACAGAAGAGTACCGTAGACTATATCGGTGTCGTACAGGGCATTCCGGTCTGCTTTGATGCCAAGGAATGTGCGGTGGACACCTTTTCCCTGCAAAATATCCATCCCCATCAGGTGGAGTTCATGCATCAGTTCGAGAAACAGGGGGGTATCGCCTTTTTCCTGATATTTTACAGCCATAAGGATCTGTTATATTACCTTCCCTATGAAATGCTCCGCTTTTTCTGGGACAGGGCACAGGAGGGCGGCCGGAAAAGCTTCCGTTTCGAGGAACTGAACCCGGAATATATTATCCCGAAGCATCAGGGAATCCTGGTTCCCTATCTGGATATTCTGAAAAAGGATCTGGAAGACCGGGAAGAATAATAAATAATAATTTCTTGACAGCGGAGAGGTCTCCTAGTATACTACAAATAGTTTCATCTGCTACTATGGTAATATGGTAGTACGTTAATATATTAAAGTGTATGAATTGAGGAACGCTTATGAACAACAGACTTTTACATACGCCGGAGGGCGTCCGGGACATTTACGGCAAAGAATATGCAAAGAAGCTGGCCGTAGAACAGAAACTGCAGCAGGCGATCCATTGTTTCGGTTACGAAGATATCCAGACCCCTTCCATTGAGTTTTTCGATGTTTTCTCCAAGGAGATCGGAACCACTCCCAGTAAGGAGCTGTATAAGTTCTTTGATAAAGAGGGTAATACGCTGGTGCTGCGGCCAGACTTTACGCCGTCCATCGCCCGCTGTGCAGCGAAGTATTTTATGGAGGAAAAGGTGCCGCTTCGTTTCAGTTACAACGGCAATACGTTTACAAACACTTCCAATCTGCAGGGTAAATTAAAAGAGGTGACCCAGATGGGTGCAGAACTCATCGGAGATCCTTCCGTAGAGGCGGATGCCGAAGTAATCAGTATGGTGATCGAAGCTCTGAAAAGCGCAGGACTGACCAGATTCCAGGTGACTATCGGTGAGGTGGATTATTTCCGCGGCCTCTGTGAGGAAGCCGGTCTGGATGAGGATACGGAAAAGGAACTTCGTTCCTGTATCTCCGGCAAGAACTTTTTCGCTGCCCAGGAATTACTGGAGCAGAAGCAGATCCCCGAGCCTTATCACAGCATTCTGTTAAAGCTGGCGGATATGTTCGAAAATATAGAGTCTCTGGAGGCTGCGAAAGCACTGGTTAAAAATGAGAGATCCCTGCAGGCGATTGCAAGACTGGAAAAGTTAAAAGAACGCTTAGAGCAGTACGGTGTGGCGGAATACATTTCCTTTGATCTCGGAATGCTCAGCAAATATCAGTATTATACCGGCGTTGTCTTCAAGGCTTACACCTACGGTATCGGTGATGCCGTGGTAAAGGGTGGCCGTTACGACAATCTGCTTCGGAAATTCGGCAAGAATGCCGCAGCTATCGGTTTCGTCATCGTCATTGACGACCTGTTGGAAGCATTATCCCGCCAGAAAGTGAATATCGATATTCCCGCTTCCGGCAAAACCGTGTATTACCGGGCAGGAGACGAGGCAGATTATCTTGCGAAGCTTTCCGAAGTCATAACCCTGAGGAAAGAAGGGATTCCCACCGTGCTTTCCCCCGAGATCACAGAGAACGAGGAGGCAGATCAGTAATGAGTGAAGAAAGATATCTTACGTTTGCTCTGGGAAAGGGCAGACTTGCCAAAAAGACACTGGAGCTTTTCGAACAGATCGGCATTATCTGTGAAGAAATGAAGGATAAAGATACCAGAAAGCTGATCTTCGTCAATGAAGAATACAAATTACGCTTTTTCCTGGCAAAGGGTCCCGACGTTCCCACCTATGTAGAGTATGGTGCTGCTGATATCGGCGTGGTCGGCAAGGACACCATTCTGGAAGAAAACCGGAATGTCTACGAAGTGCTGGACCTTGGCTTCGGCAAATGCCGGATGTGTGTCTGCGGTCCTGCTTCCGCCAGAGAGTTGTTGAAACACCATGAGCGGATCCGGGTAGCCAGCAAATACCCCAATATCGCCCGAGAGTATTTCTATAATAAAAAGCATCAGACCGTAGATATCATCAAATTAAACGGTTCTGTAGAATTAGGGCCGCTGGTAGAGCTGTCTGACGTCATCGTGGATATCGTTGAGACCGGTTCCACCTTAAGGGAAAACGGGCTGGAGGTTCTGGAAGAGGTATGTCCTCTGTCCGCCCGTATGATCGTCAATCCGGTGAGTATGCAGATGGAAGCCGACCGTATCCGCAAGCTGGTGGGTGCGATCCGGGAGCAGTTAAAAATACAGGCCTGACCGAGACGATAAGCATCGTCATAAAAAGTATTTAAAGGAGAGTACCGTCATGAGAATCGTAGCATTGGATAAAGAATCAAAGCAGAGTATTTTGAACGACCTTTTAAAGAGAAGTCCGAACAGCTATGGGAAATTTGAAGCAGCAGTCAATGATATTCTTGCAAATGTACGCGCCAGAAAAGATGAAGCGTTATTTGAGTACACAAAGAATTTCGATAAGGCAGACATCAATGCAGAAAATGTCCGTGTAACACAGGAAGAGATTGATGAAGCTTACGCACAGGTGGATAAGGATTTACTGGATGTTATTAGAAAGGCACTGGTAAATATCCGCGATTATCATGCAAAACAGAAGCAGTACAGCTGGTTTGATTCCAAGCCGGACGGAACCATTCTCGGTCAGAAGGTGACAGCACTTGCAAGAGTCGGTGTCTATGTACCGGGCGGTAAAGCTGCCTATCCATCATCTGTTCTGATGAATGTTATGCCGGCAAAGGTAGCAGGCGTAGAACAGATTATTATGTGTACACCTCCGGGAAAGGATGGCAGGGTCAATCCGGGGACGCTTGTAGCCGCCAACGAGGCGGGCGTTGACGTTATCTACAAGGTTGGAGGTGCTCAGGCAATCGCCGCCATGGCATACGGCACAGACAGCATCAGGAAGGTAGACAAGATTGTGGGACCCGGCAACATCTATGTGGCACTCGCAAAGAAGGCAGTATATGGCCATGTAAGCATAGACTCCATTGCCGGACCAAGTGAAATTCTTGTGATAGCCGATGAGACAGCCAACCCACGCTATGTAGCCGCTGACCTGTTGTCACAGGCTGAGCACGATGAAATGGCGTCTGCAATTCTGATCACTACAAGTGAAGAACTTGCTGACAAAGTTTCAAAGGAGATAGACGGCTTTGTTGCAGAGCTTTCAAGAAGTGAGATTATAAGCAAATCTCTTGAAAACTATGGCTATATTCTCATCGCAAGGGATATAGATGAGGCTGTTGAGACAGCCAATGAGATAGCCTCAGAGCATCTTGAGATTGTCACAAGGGATCCATTCACCGTGATGACAAAGATTCGCAATGCAGGTGCAATATTCTTAGGCGAGTACAGCTCTGAGCCTCTCGGGGATTACTTTGCCGGACCTAACCATGTGCTTCCTACCAACGGAACAGCCAAGTTCTTCTCACCGCTTGGCGTGGATGATTTCATTAAGAAGTCAAGCATTATATCCTATTCGCGCGAGGCTCTTGAGCCAATCCATGAGGATATCATAAAGTTTGCAAACGCTGAGAGACTCACAGCACATGCAAATTCAATTAAGGTCAGATTTGAGAATAAATAATCAAGCTGAATTATATATGTTCACTTCAATATCAGAAAAGGCGGTGGCTGAATTTGAGAACTGCATCAATAAAGAGAAAAACATCCGAAACAGATATTGCTGTTACACTCAACCTTGATGGAACAGGCAGAGCGGATATTGAAACGGGAATCGGTTTCCTTGACCACATGCTAAAAAGCTTTGCAAAGCATGGTTTTTTTGACCTGACAGTAAAGGTCAAGGGTGATTTATATGTGGACTGTCACCACACCATAGAGGACACAGGTATTGTACTTGGCGAAGCCATCAAGGAAGCTCTCGGTGATAAGAAATCCATTAAACGCTATGGCAGCATGCTGCTCCCGATGGATGAGACTCTTGTCCTTTGTGCAATTGATTTGTCCGGGAGACCATATCTTAACTTCAAAGGAGAGTTCACCACTAACAGGGTCGGAGACTTTGATACGGAGATGGTTCGTGAATTTTTCTATGCAGTGTCCTACAGTGCCGGCATGAATTTACACATAAAGCAGTTAGATGGCGATAACAACCACCATATCATAGAGGCTATGTTCAAAGCATTCGCAAAGGCGATTGACGAAGCGGTTTCCATTGACCCGCGTATAATAGATGTTCTTTCAACAAAGGGCGCACTATAAATCGTGCCATATAGCTTCTGAATTTCTATTTGGCAAATGACAAAATAAACCTGGAGGATTTTTGCATGAAAAAAATAGTTCCTGTTCTTTTCTTAAAGGACAAAAAAGCATACAGCGATAAAGCCTGCCTCAACCTGATTGATGAAAAACTTACACCGGTGCAGATATGCCTAAGGCTTGAAGCAGCCGGTGCGGACGAACTCTTTATTATGGATTTATCATACGATGACGCCTCACATGACGGCGCTATATCCGTAATAAGGGAAATCGGAAGAGAGACTGATTTGCCTCTCAATGTAGGTGGAAATATCAAGCGCGTGGAGGATGTAAAAAAATACCTGTACGCAGGAGGAAGAAGAGCAGTTCTCGATGCCTCGGTTGAGGCTGACATCGCCATGATGACAGAGGTAGCCAGCCGGTTCGGATGTGAAAAAATAGGTGTGCTTGTATCGGATGCTGATTTTGACACTGAGCTTGCAGATTTATGGGCTGAGAATAAGATTGTGTCGCTTTTTAATGCGAATTTTGACGGATTTTATGCAAATTCCGATTTCTATTTGACAAAAGCTGACATAAACTCTGATTATAGTACATATAAGGAAGAATTAAAAAAGCAGGGCTATGAGGTTGTAAGCTTCACATCATCGATTGCATTTGCGGATTTCAAGCTGAACAGTGACGGGCTCATCCCGGTTATTGTCCAGGACTATAAAACCGATGAAGTGCTTATGCTTGCGTATATGAATGAGGAAGCCTTCGACAACACATTAAAGACCGGGCTTATGACTTATTACAGCAGAAGCCGTAAGGAGCAGTGGGTAAAGGGTGAGACATCCGGACATTACCAGTATGTAAAATCCCTTGACATTGACTGCGATAATGATACACTCTTAGCGAAGGTAAAACAGCTTGGAGCGGCATGCCATACCGGCAATTACAGTTGTTTCTACAGAAACCTTGTATCAAAGGATTATGTGGAGACCAATCCGCTCAAGGTATTTAAGGATGTCATGTCAGTGATAGAGGATAGAAAAATCCATCCTAAGGAAGGCTCCTACACTAATTATCTTTTCGACAAGGGAATCGACAAAATTCTCAAGAA
>ERZ826016.3416-NODE-3416-length-10899-cov-5.800904_pt1 | contig 10899 bp, 8 predicted proteins | sample MGYA00519872_ERZ826016 | MGnify/ENA primary metagenome ERZ826016 (study PRJEB31778, sample SAMEA3449218) | human gut metagenome | biome: human gut; feature: human-associated habitat; material: faeces | place: United Kingdom | collected 2010/2012 ... | reverse complement strand
CTCTGATGAGGACGACGCTGTGTTCCTGCAGGTTGTGGCCTTCGCCCGGAATGTAAGCGGAAACTTCGATTCCGTTGGTCAGGCGTACACGGGCAACTTTACGAAGAGCGGAGTTCGGCTTCTTCGGGGTTGCAGTATAAACACGGGTGCAGACACCGCGTTTCTGCGGGCACTGTTTCAGAGCCGGGGTCTTTGCTTTGTAGACCAGGGTCTCTCTTCCTTTGCGGACCAGCTGATTGATTGTCGGCAATATAGGCACCTCCTTCCGAAAGTTGGATTTATAATTGATCCTCCGGAGCATTTGCCCCGGAAGATATTACCGGGATCTGAGAACCGCTGCGGCAGCCGCTTTCACTTTGATGCCGCAGGCCCGGCCGAGCTCTTTCTTCGTGAACTCCGCCGTGACCGGCACGCCGCGGGTCTCGCAGGATTCGTGGAGCGGTCCGGAAATCTTCTCATCGCAGTCCGATGCGATGAATACGCAGGCCGCCTCTCCCTTTTCGAGGGCCCGCTCGGTTTCCTTCATTCCTACAACGAAAGAGGAATTTTTCAATTCTTCCAAAGTCATCTCTTCACCTGCTTCATGCGCACTTCTGCTTACGCAACGATAATACTATACCATTCCTCTGAAACGCTGTCAACAAAACAGAGTGAATTTTCTTCGTGTTTACGGGCATTTCTTTTCCCACGTTTCCGTGTGTTTCTTTTCTGTTTTTCAGACTCATCCGTCGCTGTCGGCACACCTTCTTTTTCCTGCCCGGGCCGGGGCATGAGGCGGACCTTCCGCCGGCCGGAGCCCCTTCTCTCCATGCCTCTCTTTTATACCCCTTTCCATTCATAGTTCCATTTTCTATAGCGGCCGGTGGAATCCCGGTGCAAAGGTTTCATTTTTGAAAGGCCTCTGCGCCTTTAATCTTCCTGCTCCTACAGACTTTTCCGCCAAAACGTTGCGCCTGCCTGTCCTCCTGCCAGACTTTCTCTACCCCCTTCCTTTTATTTACTTTTCCTTTATAAGAAGAATCCACCTATGCCGGTCCGGCTCCTGCCGCCTCCGTTTCCCCGCCGGACGACTCAACGCATTTAGTGAAATTCTTACTCCGCAGGCCGCGCCGCGGGATCTGGCCATATCTTCCGACGCGGCAGGTATTTTGCGCCGGATTCATGGATAAGCGCCTTTGAAATACATTCCGCTTCTTTAACCGGTTGTCTCTTCTTTGCAAGGTTGGTATGCTTAAATCAAACAAATGATTGATTGACTTAAAAATGAGACGCCAGGAGGCAGACAGCATGAAGCAGGACAGCAGAGACCGAATCCTTCAGACGGCGACCGCGCTTTTTGCGGAAAAAGGATACGACAGCGTTTCCCTCCGGGATATCACCGCAGCCGCCGGCGTGAATATTTCCATGATTTCCTATTATTTCGGAAGCAAGAAGGGGCTCTACGACGCCGCGCTCGCAGCGCAGCTCAGCGAGCTGTCCTCCCTGCTCTCGATGGACGCCGACGCGATGGACCCGCGGACGCTGGTCAGGGCATATGCGGAACGGGCGATCCGCGCCCATGAGAAAAATCCCCATCTCCTGAAATACATCTTCCGCGCTCTGCTGTCGCCGTCGGTGGAACAGACCGGCCTCCTCGAAGCGGCGGTCTCCCGGATCTACGACCTGCTGGACCACGCTCTCACCCGGGGCGTGCAGGAAGGGCTGTTCCGGCCCGATCTGGACGTGTCTTCCGCGGTGCTGCTCCTTGCCGGGGCCGTGAACTTCCATTACATTTCGACGCCCGTCCGAGACCGCATCGCCGCCGAAAAGCGCGTCCTTCCGGACGAGCGCACCTATGTGTCCCATGCGGTAGAGGTCTTCCTCCGGGGCATCGAAAAGCCGGATCTCCGGGACGCGGAAACACCGTCCCCGGCGTCTGCAGATGCTGATTTCTGAAATTCTAAAATTTTTCTATCTTTCAGCGTTTAATTCTAAACTCTGTCCGGGCGAAGAGGCGGTTCCCGCCCTTCTTTCCGGCTCTCAAATTCAAACGCTGCCTTCCTCTCCCGCATGGCAGAGAGCGCGGCAGTGCGGGCCCAGGCCGCCGCTCCGTGAAGGGCCGAAGCGCCTGAATTTCCCCTTTTTCTGTACATTTTTTCGGTATAGTCTACTGTATACCCCGCGGGCCGGCCGGCGCGAAGACCGCTTCCTGCGCCGCCGGATTCAAACAGATCCGGTCCTGCGTATCTGGCATTTGCCGGAATTTATCAGTATAATAGACGCAAACAGAAAAGAAAACCGAGTCCTTTGGGCCCGGTAAGGAGGTTTTATATGAAGCCTGTACTCCATGTCGGCATCGACGTCGGTTCCACTACCGTGAAGATCGCCGTACTGTCCCCTTATCTGAAGCTTCTCTTCGGCCGGTACGTGCGGCATATGTCGGATATCCGCAAGGCCACCATGGACCTGCTCGACGAGATGCGCGGCCAGTTCTCGGGATGCCGCATCACCGCTTCCATTTCCGGCAGCGGCGGCATGGGGCTGGCCCGCTTCATGGAGCTGCCCTTCTGCCAGGAGATCCTCGCGGAGACAAAGGCGGTGCGCACGTTCAATCCAGAAGCGGACGCCATCATCGAGCTCGGCGGGGAAGACGAAAAGGTGACCTATCTCCGGAACGGCGTGGACCAGCGCATGAACGGCGCGTGCGCCGGCGGGACGGGCGCTTTCATCGACCGCATGGCGTCGCTCCTCTCCACGGACGCGCCGGGGCTGGGACAGCTCGCGGAAAAGGCGAAGCAGATCTACCCCATCGCCTCCCGGTGCGGCGTCTTCGCCAAGACGGACATCCAGGCGCTGCTCAATGAAGGCGCGCCGAAGGAAGATATCGCGGCGTCGGTCTTCCAGTCGGTGGTGAACCAGACCATCTCCGGCCTCACCTGCGGCCGGCCGCTCCGGGGAAAGATTGTCTTCCTCGGCGGCCCGCTCACCTTCCAGCCGGTCCTGCGGGAGCGTTTCCGCCAGACTCTCGGCATGAAGGAAGAGGATATGATCGTCCCCGACCACGGCGAGCTCTACGTCGCCATCGGGGCGGCCCTCACGGCCATGCACGACAAGCCGTTCGAATTCGAACCGTGGCTGGAGCGCGTCCGTCAGGCGGACGTGTCGAATCTGGACGCGGTGAAGTGCCTCGATCCGCTGTTCGCCTCGGAAGACGAATACCAGGCGTTCCGCGAGCGGCATGCCCGCTTCCACGTGGACCGCGCGCCCATTTCCGAAGCGGAGGGCCCGTGCTGGCTCGGCATCGACGCGGGGTCCACCACCATCAAGACAGTGCTCCTCGACCGGGACGGCCGCATCCTCTATGAATATTACGGCAATAATAAGGGCAATCCGCTCACCGGCGCGAAAGCCATCATCTCCGACCTGTACAGCAGGCTCCCGCAGGGCGCCTATATCTGCGGCGCGGGCGTCACGGGCTACGGGGAAAATCTCATCAAGGAAGCGCTCTCCGCGGACACGGGCGAAGTGGAGACCATGGCCCACTACCGCGCGGCGCGCCATTTCTGCCCGGACGTGACCACCGTGCTCGACATCGGCGGACAGGACATGAAGTGCTGCCGCCTGAAAGACGGCGCGGTGGACAGCATCATGCTGAACGAAGCATGCTCCTCCGGGTGCGGCTCCTTCCTCGACACCTTCGCCCAGTCCCTCGGCATGGACATCCAGACCTTCTCGAAGATCGCCCTCTCGGCGAAGCACCCGGTGGACCTGGGCTCCCGCTGCACGGTCTTCATGAATTCCCGCGTGCGCGAAGCGCAGAAAAACGGCGTCTCCGTGGCGGACATTTCCGCCGGCCTCTCCTACTCGGTCATCAAGAACGCGCTGTATAAAGTGGTGCGCCTCCGCGATGTGTCCGAGCTGGGCGACAAAGTGGTCGTGCAGGGCGGCACATTCTACAACGACGCGGTGCTCCGCGCGCTGGAGAAGCTCCTCGGCCGCGACGTGATCCGCCCGAACATCGCGGGCCTCATGGGCGCGTACGGCATCGCCCTCATCACGAAGGACCGCTGCCCCGAGACGCACCGGTCGACGCTCGTCACGCCGGAAGCGCTCGCCCGCATCACCATGAAGACCGACGTGCACCGCTGCCCCGGCTGCGGCAACCACTGCCTCATCACGGTGACCACCTTCTCCGACGGCCGGGCGGTCGTCTCCGGCAACCGCTGCGAGCGGGGCGCGTCCATCGCCCTCACCGGCAAATCCGCGCCGCGCTCCACCCTGCCGAACATGTACGAATGGAAGTACCAGCGCCTCTTCTCCTACCGGCCGCTGCCGAAGGCGAAGGCGCCCCGCGGCTCCGTGGGCATCCCCCGCGCGCTCAATATGTACGAGGACTATCCCTTCTGGTTCACCTTCTTCACGAAGCTCGGCTTCCGGGTGGTGCTGTCCGGCGCGGAGATCCGGCAGATCCCCATCACCGCGCTGGAGACCATCCCGTCCTATTCGGAATGCTATCCGGTGAAGCTGGTGCATGCGCACATCGCGGACCTCATCCGGCGCAAGCCCGACTTCATCTGGTATCCCTGCATCGACCGCGGCCCCGATGAGAAGAACGACAACAACTACATGTGCCCCATGGTCACGTCCTATCCGGAGACCATCGCGGGCAATATGGACGAGCTCTTCCAGAAAGCGGGCATCCCCTTCCTCCATCCGTTCCTGCCGCTCCACGATGCGAGCGCCCTCCAGAAGCGTCTCGTGGAAGAGCTGGCCCCGCTCCACATCCCCTACGGCGACATTTTCCAGGCCATCACGGCGGCGCGGGAAGAAATGGCCCAATACAGGGCGGACCTGCTCGCCGAGACGAAGCGCGTCCTGAAAGAGATCCAGGAGAAACACCTCGTGGGCATCGTCCTCGCGGGCCGGCCGTACCACGTGGACCCCGCGGCGAATCACGGCATCCCCGATCTGATCAACCAGCTCGGCATGGCGGTGCTCTCGGAAGACGGCGTGGCTCCTCTGGGCCGCCTGCCGAACCTGCGCGTGCTGAACCAGTGGACCTGGCACGGCCGCCTCTACCGCGCGGCGGACTACGTCACCCGCCACGCGAATCTCGAGCTGGTGGAGCTCAATTCCTTCGGCTGCGGCCTCGATGCGGTCGTCACCGACCAGGTGCAGGAGATCATGAATTTCCGCAGCCGCCTCTACACGTCCCTCAAGATCGACGAAGGGCTGAACCTCGGCGCGGTGCGCATCCGCCTGCGCTCTCTCCTGGCGGCCATCCGGGAACGGATGCAGGAGGACCGGGATACCGTGCCGGACCTGCCCTACGAACACGCGGCCTTCACGAAGGACATGAAGGACACGTACACCATCCTCGTGCCGGAGATGTCCCCCATCCACTTCCCGCTCATCGAAGCGGCGGGCCGCGGCGCGGGCTACCGGCTGAAGGTCCTTCCGCCGGTGAAGGAAGACATCGACACGGGCCTGTCCTACGTGAACAACGACGCCTGCTATCCGGCGATCATCACCATCGGCTCCCTCGTGCGGGCGCTCCAGTCGGGCGAGTACGACCTCTCCCGCACAGCGGTCATGCTCTCCCAGACGGGCGGCGCGTGCCGCGCCTCGAACTATCTGGGCTTCCTCCAGCGGGCGCTCGCCGAAGCGGGCCTCTCGCAGGTGCCGGTCATCTCCGCCAATACGGAAGGTCTCTCCCCGCAGCCGGGCTTCCAGATCACCATGACGCTCGCCCAGCGGCTCATCATGGCCACCATCTACGGCGACGCGCTCATGCAGTGCCTCTACCGCACCCGTCCCTATGAAAAGGTGCCGGGCAGCGCCGAGGCGCTCTGCTCGGAGTGGCAGAAGCGGTGCGGCGAAGCGCTCCTCCACGGGCACAGCTACCACGCCTACGCGAAGAACCTCGCCCGCCTCATCTCCGACTTCGACCACCTGCCCCTCCTCACGGAAGAGCGGCGACCCCGCATCGGCATCGTGGGCGAGATCTACGTCAAATTCAGTCCCATCGCGTCGAACGATCTGGCCCGCGCCATCGAAGCGAACGGCGGCGAGGCCGAGGCGAGCGGCATCCTCGACTTCTTCCTCTACAGCCTCCTGGACAGCCGCTTCCAGCGGAAATACCTGGGCGGCAGCATGATGCGCGACCTGCGCGACACCTTCATCCGCCGGCTCCTCGAATGGTACCGCCGGCCCTATGAAAAGGCCGTGAAGCGTTCCCGCCGCTTCCACGAGATCACCCCCATCGAGACGCTGGCGAAGCGCACGCGGCAGTACCTCTCGCTGGGCCACCGCGCCGGCGAAGGATGGTTCCTCACCGCGGACATGATCGACCTCCTCGGCCACGGCTGCCGGGGCATCGTGTGCCTGCAGCCCTTCGCCTGCCTGCCGAACCACATCACCGGCGAAGGCATGGCGCACAAGCTGCACAGCACCTATCCGGAAGCGGTCTTCCTCTCGCTGGACTGCGACGCCAGCGTGAGCCACGTGAACCAGCTGAACCGCCTGAAGCTCATGATGAGCGCCCTCACGGAGAAAGCGCCCGTCACTGAGCCGCAGGCTATCCTGCGCAAGACCATCGCCGCGAAGAAAGGGAGCGCATTATGACCGAAAAGACGCTCACCCGCAAAGGCTCCCGCATCCGCCGCCGCATGATCGACACCACGGCGCGCATCCTCCGGGAACAGGGCTTCCGCGGCGCGACGGTGCGGCGCATCGCCGGCGAAGCGCACGTCAATATTTCCTCCGTGCGCTACTACTTCGGCTCGAAGGAGCAGCTCATCGCCCTCGCCATGGACACGCTCATGGGCGACGTGGAGAGCGTCGTCTCCTGCCTGGACGACACGCGCGTCCCCGCGAAGGAGCGGCTCCGCCGGTACATGCGGGCGTACATCCCGCTCGCGCGGAACCACCCGTCCCTCTACCGGCTGCTCACCAGCTCCGCCGCCCCGGCGCACGACACGTACTTCCTCTACCTCACCTTCCTCTACGAGCAGTGCTGGCCGAAATTCACCGCCGCCGTAGCCGAAGCGTACGGCCTCGCCGACCGGGACGACATCGAGCTCCGGAGCCTCCAGCTCATCTCGGCGCTGGAATTCCCCATCCTGCTGGAGCTGAACAAAGGCGGCCCCGCCTCGTCCGCTTACGCCGATCCGGCCAATCTGGACCGCTATGTGGACCTGCTCCTCGGGAAAGAGGCGCAATAAAAAAATCCCATCCGACTTTCACGAGTTCGGATGGGATTTTTCTTTGTCTTTTCACCGGGCCGCGCGGCTCCGGATGCCTTCCACGTCCCAGAGGGCGCGCTTCACATCCAGGCCGCCCACGTAGCCGCCGTCGCCGTCCTCCGCGGTGACCCGGTGGCATGGGATGAAGAGCGCCACGGGATTGCGGTTGCACGCAACCACCACGGCGCGGAATTTCTTCCGGAGCCCCAGCTTCTCCGCGAGGGCCGCGGCCGTCACCGTCCGCCCGTAGGGGACGGCGAGCACCGCCTGCCACACCTTCTGCTCCAGCTCCGTCCCCGGCGCAGCGATGGGCAGGTCGAACGTGCGGCGCTCCTTTTTGAAATACTCCGCGACTTCCCGCGCGGCCGCCGTGAGGAGCGGCGTCTCCGGCGCGCGGAGCGGCGCATTGACCCACGCGCACTCTGTGATGCAGTCCCGGATCTCCCAGATGCAGAGCCGGCCCGCGGGCGTCTCGATGACGCAGTGATCCATGGCGGTCCTCCTTATTCATCAAACAGCGCCGCCGGCCGGTGCGTGCGCTTCACATGGAACAGCGACAGCCGCTGCCCCGCCGCTTCCATCATCGCCTCCACCGTGGGCGCTTCCGTCTTTTCCAGCGCCTTCCGCACGATGTATTCGCAGGCCTCCGCGTCGGCCAGCGCCTGATGGTGCTGGAAAGAAAAGCCGAGCAGGCCCGCCACCGTATTCAGACGGTGATTCTCCATATCTTTCCACAGCGCGCGGGAGAGCTTCACCGTGCAGCCGTAGCGGAAATGCAGGTCCGGCAGGTCGTACCGGTCGAGCGTCGCCGCGAGCACGCCCATGTCGAAGAGCGCGTTGTGCGCGAAGACCACGCTCCCCTCCAGCCGCCGGGCGATCTCCTCCCAGAACGCGGGAAACTCCGGCTCCTCCTCCACCATCTCCGGATGGATGTGGTTCACCCGCACGCAGTTCGCATCGAAGAGCATCTTCGGCGGGCGGATGAGATGGTACCACCGGTCCGTCACCTGCGTCCCGTCGGACACGACGATGCCGAGCGCGCACGCGCTGGCCCGCTCGTAATTGGCGGTCTCGAAATCAATGGCTGCGTACTTCATGTCAGATTTCCGAGACGAACTCCGCCGTGTCCCGGTCCAGCCAGGCGGTCTCCGCCGTGCGGCCGAAGGAATCCTTCATGCGGCGGGCCAGCTCATTGCGGACGGACATGGCCTTCCGGCGGGTGGCGGCGAAGCACGGGATCACCATGAGAATGTTCCGCGTCTCCGGCACGACCGCGCCCAGCTTTCCTTCGTCGCAGAAGAAGCGGCGCACCGAAATCTCACGTCCGAGCGCGAAGACGATCTCCGCCCCGCCCAGCGGCTGCTCCGCGCCGTCCGCATCGAGGAAGCGGTCGCCCGCCTCCGCCCGGCGCAGGACGAGCGCCTCGCTCTCGTCCCCCATGTCGAACGCAAAGACCGGCAGGCGGAACTGGAGCTCCGCCCCGCGGGCCAGGTCGCATGCGGGATTGATCCGGGGCAGCGCCGTGTCGCCGATGAGGCCCGTCACGCTGCCGGGGCCGCGCGCGGCGGTCTCCCCGGCGAGCGCCGCCTGCTGCTCGGCGGCGATGTGCTCGCCCAGCTCGCGGATGACGCGCTCCATGGCGGGCACGCCGTCCATGCCGCCCTTCGCCAGCGCGTCCCGGTAGACGCGCACGCCGTGGTCGGACGCGAGCGGCCGGAGCTTCAGGAGCAGCCCTGCTTCGAGGCTCGCATGGCGCAGGAACGCTTCGATGTCGCGGTCCGCCACGAGATTGTCGATGCCTTTCATCGCCACGAGGCCCGCGCTGAAATCGGGAAACTGTTCAAAAATGATGGGATCTATGGTGAATTTCATATGATTTCCTCCTGTCATTTCAGTATATTTCAAAGGAAAATCGCCGTCAAGAAAGGGCGCGCCGCCCGCCGCGGGGCCTCCGGGCAAACAAAAAGAGCTCCCGAAGGAGCTCAGGGCGCGTCTCAGAACGGCAGCTTCCGCTTCTGGGACAGTTCGCGTCTGTGGTACGGCGCGACCATGCGGTAGAACGAGAAGAGCGCCAGGGCGAAGCCCGCGATCATGAGGCAGCCCATGGGGACCGCCGTGTGGTCGCCTGCGATGCCCACGAGCGGCATGCACGCCCCGCCGAGGATCATGGAGAAGAAGCCGAGGAGGGCGGACGCACTCCCCGCATTGGCCGCCTGCTTCGTCAGCGCCAGCGCCGTGCTGGTGGGGCCCATCACGGACATGGGCGTGATAGAGAGGAAGAGCACCGGGACGGTATACCAGATGGGCAGGGAGAGGAGGAATCCCGCTAGGAGCAGGATGCTCCCCGTGAGGTGCGTGATGAGCGACCATTTCAGCATGACCACGCCTTCTACGGAGCCGGCCATCTTCGCGGGCAGCGTCCCCACCACCATGAGGCCGAGGCCGACGGCGCCGAAGATGAAGCTGAAGACCTGCGGCGACACGCCGTACACATTCTGGAACAGGAAGGAGGAACCGGCGAGGTAGGAGAAGAACCCGCCGAAGACGAAGCACTGTACGAGGCAGAGCCCGAGGAAATAGCGGTCGTGGAGCAGGGAGACATAGCTGTGGAAGCTCCCGGCGATGCTGGCGATGCGCTTCTCCTTCGGCAGGGACTCCCGGAAAATCATCGTGCATACGGTGAGGAAGAGGCCGATGCCCGTCAGGACGGCGAAGACGCCGCGCCACGGCAGGAAGAGCAGGAGCTGGCCGCCGATGACCGGCGCGAGCACCGGCGCGAGGCCGTGGATGAGCATGAGGATGGCCAGGAAGCGGAGAAACGCCGCGCCGCTCCGCACGTCCCTGGCGATGGCGCGGGAGATGACGATGCCGAAGGCCCCGCAGAAGCCCTGGCCGAAACGGAACGCGAGGAACCAGTAAATGTTCTCCGCCATATAGCACGCGGCGGACATGAGCATGAAGCCCGCCATGCCGAAGAGGAGCGGCTCTTTCCGTCCGTACCGGTCCGCCAGCGGCCCGCCGGCCACCTGCCCCACCGCCATGCCCGCCATGGTCATGGTGAGCGTGAGCTGCGCCAGCGAGGCGGAGATGCCGAAGTCTGCCTGCAGTTCCGGCAGCCCCGGCAGGTACATGTCCGTCGAGAGCGGCGACATGGCCGCAATCAGGCCGAGAAAACCGAGCATACACAGATTTCCCATACAGTTCCTCCTTTTTTTATGGAAAAAATAAAACACTGCCCGCGAGCAGCATTCATCAGAAAAAGGCAGACCCGTCAAAAGTCTGCCTTTTTATTATACGCCGATTTTCTGAAAAATGGAAATTCGTTGCGTTTGAAGAATACAGCCTGCGTCCGCGCCGGCCGGAAGGGACGCAGGAGAAGAGAAAGCGTTCCGGAAGCGGCCGCCTTGCCCGCGAACGCGTATCTCCCCGGAGGGAGGCGCGGAAGACGTATACCGGTCACGGAGCTGTGCGGCCTCCTGCCCGGCGCCTGCGGTTCTCACCCGCCGGGACCGGCCCGCATCACAATAAAGCTTTTTCTTTGCAGGTGGTGCGGAACCCCATAGAGATTCCGTACGTGTCTCTCATGTACGACTTTTCCCATTTTGGGAATGGGATTCCATGGTCTGCGACGTTCCCTACCATTTCCTCCAAAAAAGAATGGAAAGTCGCCAAAGGA
>ERZ826016.3414-NODE-3414-length-10914-cov-9.424164_pt1 | contig 10914 bp, 9 predicted proteins | sample MGYA00519872_ERZ826016 | MGnify/ENA primary metagenome ERZ826016 (study PRJEB31778, sample SAMEA3449218) | human gut metagenome | biome: human gut; feature: human-associated habitat; material: faeces | place: United Kingdom | collected 2010/2012 ... | reverse complement strand
CGTCAGCCCGTTCGCCGACCTGCGCAAGGAGGTGAAAGGACGCATTACGGCGATCAACCCTTCGGTCGATGTGCACGGACAGGTGCAGGTCGATGCCGAAGTGGTCAACGACGGCACGCTGGCCGACGGGATGAACGTCCGGGTGGCGGTGCGGCAAAAGGTGCCCGGGCAACTGGTCGTGCCGAAGAGCGCGGTGGTCATCCGCGACAATCTCGAAGTGCTGTTCCGCTACAAGGACGGCCGGGCGCAATGGACTTACGTACATACCTCGCTTGCCAACAGCCGGGAGTATGTGGTCGAAGCGAATCTGAACCGCGGGGCGGAACTCAACCCCGGCGACCTGGTGATCGTTTCGGGGAACCTGAATCTGGCCGACGGCTCAGAGGTCTCGCTCGGCGGGAAACAATAACACCGCACCCATGCTACGCAAACTTCTCGACCGGCCTATCGCCGTGACGATGATCGCCGTCGTCCTGCTCATCCTGGGCATCGTCAGCAGCCGCCTGCTGCCTGTGTCGCTCGTGCCGGATGTCGACGCGCCGTATATCACGGTGCAGATCCCCGCGCAGGGACTTTCGGCCCGGCAGCTGGATGAAACCGTCATCACCCCGCTGCGGCAGCAACTCATCCAGTTGTCGCAGTTGACCGACCTGCGCAGCGAGGCCCGCGAAGGAAACGGCATTATCCGCCTGACCTTCGAGCAGGGCTCGGACATCGACTACCTGTTCATCGAAGTGAACGAGAAGATCGACCGTTCGACGACCTCCCTGCCCCGCGACGTGGAGCGCCCGAAGGTAATCAAGGCGAGCGTAACCGACATCCCGGCCTTCTACATCAATCTCACCGTGCGGGGGGAGCGATCGGCCGGGTTCCGGGACGAACTGCATCCCGTATCCGACCGGTTCGCGGCGCTGAGCCGTTTTGCTTCGCAGGTCATCACCAAGCGCATCGAGCAGTTGCCCGAGGTGGCTATGGTCGACCTGAGCGGCACCGTTGCCCCGGAGCTGCTGGTTATTCCCGACGAGGCGAAACTCCGCCAGGCGGGCATCACCATCGCCGCCGTCGAAGGGGCGTTGCGCCGGGCGAACGTAACCCTGGGGAGCCTTGCCATCCGGGACGGGGAATACCAGTACAACGTGAAATTCCGGTCGGCGATAAACGGAAGGAAGGATATAGAGGATATTTTTCTGAAAATCAACGGCCGGTTGTTCCGCCTCAAGGAACTGGCTGCGGTCGTCGAGCATCCCCGCAAACGGCAGGGCATGGTGTTTTCGGACGGCCGCAACGCCGTGTCGCTGGCGGTCGTCAAGCAGGCGGACGCCCGGATGTCGAAGCTCAAGGACGAGCTCGACAAGCAACTCCGGCAGTTCCGTTACGACTATCCGGACGTGGAATTCACCGTCACGCGCGACCAGACCGAACTGCTCGATTATTCGATCTCGAATCTGGTGAACAACATCATCACGGGGGCATTGCTGGCCTGCGTCATCATCTTCTTTTTCATGCGCGACATGAAGTCGCCGATGCTGGTGATCCTGACCATTCCCGTGACGCTGATTATCTCGATCCTGGTTTTCTACCTGCTGCATATCTCGATCAACATCATCTCCCTGTCGGGACTGGTGCTGGGCATCGGTATGATGGTCGACAATTCGATCATCGTCATCGACAACATCACGGCCCGCTGGATACGCGGGGAGCAGCTGGCCGGGGCCGTCACGCAGGGCACCAAGGAAGTCACCTTTGCTTCCGCCGACCCGGAGCATCCGGCCAAGTTCTACATGGTCTCCGCTCCGGCGCACTGCTCGTACGAGACCCGCCTCATCAAGATGACCGATGCGAACCATCGTCCTCTGGGCAGCGTCGAGACCTGCAACAAGCGCACCATCAACCAGTTCATCCACCCGGATGTGCTGAAGACCTGCCAGCTGAGCATGGGCATGACCGCGCTGGAGCCGGGTTCCAACTGGAACACGATGCCCAGCCACACCCATGAGCGGCGGATGGAGATCTACACCTACTTTGAACTGCCTGAGGGGCAGGTGGTGTTCCACATGTGCGGCGAGCCGACGCAGACCCGTCACATCGTGATGCACAACGAGGATGCTGTCATCAGCCCCTCCTGGAGCATCCACAGCGGCGTAGGCACCTCGAACTATACGTTTATCTGGGCAATGGGCGGCGAGAACATGGAGTTTGACGACATGGACAACATCGCTACCACCGACCTGCGCTAAACAGTACACCATACAACGCCCCGCACCGGGAGACCGGCGCGGGGCGTTTTGCTAAATATTTAACTTGGCTCTCTCAGCCCCGCCACACCTGCCAGCGTGGAGCGGGCAGAGAAAAGCACGCTATCACGTCAGGGCGATGGCCCTGACGTTACGATCAACAGGAGGAATACAATGGATCTGTCAGCTTTTGACCTGAAGGGCAAGGTCGCCCTCATCACCGGCGGTGCCCACGGCATCGGCTTTTCCATCGCAGAGGGGATGGCCAAGTGCGGCGCGGCCATCTGCTTCAACTGCTCTTCCGAAGCCAGCCTCGAAAAAGGCATGGCGGCTTACAAGGCAGCAGGCATCGAGGCACACGGCTATGTCGCCGATGTGTCCGATGAGGACGCCGTCAACGCGATGGTGGCAAAGATCAAGGCCGAGGTCGGCCCGGTGGACATTCTGGTCAACAACGCCGGTCTGATGAAGCGGGTGCCGATGGTCGAGATGAGCCACGCCGATTTCATGCGGGTCATCGACGTCCATGTGGGCGGCGCATTCAACTGTTCCAAGGCCGTCCTGCCCGACATGATGGAAAAGCATGAGGGCAAGATCATCAACATCTGCTCCATGATGAGCGAGCTGGGCCGCGAGACCGTCTCCGCCTACGCTGCCGCTAAGGGTGCCCTGAAGATGCTGACCAAGAACATCGCCTCTGAGTACGGCGAGTACAACATCCAGTGCAACGGCATGGGTCCTGGCTACATTGCCACCGCCCAGACCGCTCCCCTGCGCGAGATCCAGCCGGACGGCAGCCGTCATCCCTTCGACACCTTCATCTGCGCCAAGACCCCCGCAGGCCGCTGGGGCGACCCCGAAGACATGGTCGGCCCCTGCGTCTTCCTGGCTTCCCACGCTTCTGACTTCGTGAACGGCCAGATCCTCTACGCCGACGGCGGCATCCTTGCCTACATCGGCAAGCAGCCTAAGTAAGTTCCGCGAACACTGCAAAGCCCCCTGCGTGGCCAGATCATTTGGTCACGCAGGGGGCTTGTTTTATGATTGCCTGTATTTTGTCTGGCCATGCCGCAAGGATTCAATTGTCCTTCGTTCTTTTTATCGCATAGCCAATTTGGCCGCGCTGGGCAGGCAAACGCTCTTATCCGCATCCAATTCTCGCAGCCGCTCTGCTTGACTTTTCCGTGCTGGGCCGCTATAATAAAAACAGAAAAGGTGCTGTCCAGCAATGGCCAGCTTCCTACTCGGTAGTCAAAAGGATTGACCGCACAAGCTTGGACACTGTGGGCGGTCAATCCTTTTTGATTTTGTCCGTTTTCCTCTGCAAAGTCTTTTCGATGACCTCAAGGGTCAGGCGAATCACATCGACAAGCAAACTCAGCAAGCTGAGAATGAATGTCAAAAGTGTAAGAAGCTCCATCAGATTCATTTGGCATCCCTCCCTTCGCCGCAAGGCTCCGGGAAGTTTCCCTCAAAAAGGTTCCGTTCCCGGAATCCTGCTTCACTTCATGTAGAAGCAACGCAAAAGCCGAGTCGGGAAGCATGACCACACCTAAAAATGCAGACAGCACCTTACCGCCTTCCGGCGGTATTTTTATTGTAGCATAAGATTTGACAAATTACAACATACCCCCGGCCCAGCAGGAATGGTCCTGTGAGCCGGGGGGCTTTTTCCTTTCTTACGTCAGCTTATAAATCAGCCGACGCCAGAACTCGTTGATGCTTCGGTTGGTGGGGTCCTGCAGCCATTCAATGCCGAGGGCCTGCAGTTCCTTGCTGTGGTCCGCAGCAGGAGTGTAGGAGATATCCAGCCCGCGCAGGTTGGGCGAACCGGCGGCGATGCGCTTGCACAGGTCGGCGGTGAGGTCCAGATGGTTCATCAGGTCCAGATACTTCAGGTCCGGCATCCGGGTCAACGGTTCGTAATCCAGACCCTTGCAGGTCTTCTCGTCGCCCACGCCAAGGCCCATGTCCAGGAACTCAATGTGCGTTCGGGTCAAGGGGTCCAGGCTGGGGTACGTGGTGCCGATTCCGATGCTCAGATACCGCAGTTTGGGCAGTGTCGTCAGCGGCTCCAGCGAAGCCAGTTCATTCGACGAACTCAGGCCAAGCACCTCCAACTCCTGCAAGCCCTCCAAGGGGCTTAGATCAAGCGCTCCACAGTTGGAAAGGGTCAGGCTTTCCAGCTTCGTCAGCGCCGCCAGAGGGGCCAGCGTTACGGGTTTGGCACCATAGAGCGAGAGCACTTTCAGCCCGGTGCAGGCTTCCAGTCCGGACAGGTCTGTCAGACTGTCGTAAGGCACTTTTGCCGTATAATAGAACACTTGCAGGCTGTCAAAATGCCGCAGATCGTTCAGGCTGGTCAGGTTCTCAAGATTTCCGCCCTCAGCCAGATATGACGCATTCTTTGCGCTGTCAGCCGTATTGAAAACGGCACCCTCGGTCGGCTCTGTCCATGCAGCATCCACGCCGTTTGCGCTGATCCGCAGCGCCTGAATCTCCCACACGTCGCTGTGCAGGATGTCCCCTTCCGGCTGATTGAGCACAAAGCGGATGTGGGCTTCCATGGCGGGGTCTTCCCACTGGATGACATAATCTTCGCCGTGCTCGACCGTTTGGGATGGGATCTCGACCTGCCGCTCACTCACGACCCATTTCGTCAGGTCGCTGCGGCTGTGCGGAAGATTCTGGTTCGGCCTGCCCGTACAGGCACACAGCAGCAATGCCGCCGCAAGCACCCACACGAAAAGTTTTGTCCGCTTCATGGAAACACCTCCTATTCCATCGTTCACTATCAGAATATCATTTCAATCTCATCAACGTCAATAGTTTTTTCAAGTTTTTCTCCATGTTCCTTGTCGGAACGCTCAATTTATCTCAAAAAAATTTAAGATTTCACACTTTTGTAAAGTATTTTTCCTTGCATTTTTCGTCGTTTTCGGTATAATAGTTACTCGTGAGCAACTTTCACACGAAGTTGTCCCATGAAGGAACTTTTCACATTGAACAAGGAGAATCTATCACTATGAAACTGAAAAATGCTGCTGTCGTCGCTGCTGCTCTGGCACTGGCTGTCGGCATGACCGCCTGCGGTTCTTCCTCTTCCTCTACCGCTGCTTCTTCCACCGCCTCTTCCGTGGCTTCCTCTGTTGCTGCTTCTTCCGAGGCTGCAAGCTCTGAGGCTGCTGTCGAGCCCGCTGAGTACACCGTGTACAACACCACCGGTTCCACCGTTTCCGAGCTGTACCTGTATGTTGCCGGCTCTGAGGACAAGGGCGAGAACCTGGCCGGTGAGGGTCTGGCAGACGGCGAGAACGTCGTTCTGACCCTGCCGGAGGATGCTGACCAGTCCGCAAAGTACGTCCTGGAGTTCACCACCGAGGACGGCACCACCCAGAGCTTCGACACTCTGAGCTACGAGGTCGCTCCCATCTCCCTGCTGAGCGCTGACGCCGCAGCAGGTGCTACCCCCATCGCTTTCTCTGCTCCTGAGCAGTAAACTGAAAACCAAAAGAAGCTCCACAGTGCAGTCGCACCGTGGAGCTTCTTTTTTGCTTTTGATCAGACTTTCTCGATGGTAATGGTCCACTCGCTGGTCAGGGCCTCATCCGGCTCCAGGACCTCGTGCTTTCCTTCTTCGTTGACGCTGTTGGCCCAGCCGTTCCAGGGCTCCATGCAGACGAAGCTCTCCGCGTCCTGCTGCCAGAGCACACCGTTGTTGAAGCTGTCGTCGGCGTCCACCGTGACCTTGTGGCCGTTGCCCTTGTCGGTGAAGCTCATCGGGAACTCCACGCCCGTCATCAGGCGGATGGTGTTGTCGGTGCCTTCCTTGCGGGTCAGGGTGATCTTCTCCGGAGCGGCGGGCTGCTCGCCCTTGGCGTTCTCGGAGCAGGTCTTGCACCGGATGTCAAAATCCACATTCTCCAGAGCGGAGGCCGTGAAATAGGGGTGATAGCCGAAGCTGAAGGGCATCGGGACATCGCCCTCGTTGATGACGGTCATGCTGATGGAAGCGGTGGTGCCGTTCAGGTCGTAGTTCACCAGCAGGGTGAAATCAAACGGGTAGAGGAACTTGGTCAGCGGGGTGGACTCCAGGATCAGCGTCACACCGTCGGGGCCGACGCTCTCCACTTCCCAGGCGCACAGGTCGGCGAAGCCGTGGCACTCCATGGGGTAGGCCTTGCCGTCGAACAGATGGACGCCGCCGTCCGGGTTGCCGCAGCTGGGGAAGAGCACCGGCACACCGAACCGGGGGCGGTTGCACTCGCTGAAGTTGGGGCGGCGGGTCCAGATGTACTCGTCGCCGTCCAGTGTGAAGCCGGTGATCATGCCGCCGCGCTCCGGGGTGATGGTCAGCGCCGTCTTGGCAGCGGGGTCGGTGATGACGTACTGCTCGTAGCAGGCACCGCCTTCGGTAACATACTGAGTCGTGATCTGATTCATTTTAAGTCCTCCTGATTCGCATCCCCACCCTCTCAGGCGCTTCGCGCCAGCTCTCCCAAAGGGAGAGCCTTTGGCATATCGGCCAGGCCTGAGCAGAACGAGAACGCTTTGTTTGATTTGGAAGCAGCCGGGCGCTGTTCTCGATCGAGACAGCAAGGCCCGCCGCCTTTCGGCAAATCGGGCCTGTGCGTCTTGTTGTGAGGAAACCGGCCTGCCAATGGCTCCCACTCCGGGGGAGCTGGCAAAGCCGCAAGGCTTTGACTGAGAGGGTTACAGCACGACGCCGTCCTTAAAGATGGAGATTTCGCGGAAGCCGTGCTTCTCGGCCTTGGTCTGCTCGCCGCTTGCAACGCGGATGACCAGATCCAGCAGGCCCTGTGCGGTCTCGTCGATGGTCTTTTCGCCGTCTGCGATGACACCGGTGTTGTAGTCGATCCAGCCCGACTTCTTCTCTGCCAGCGGAGTGTTGGTGGAGATCTTCAGGGTGGGAGCCGGAGCCGAGAACGGCGTGCCGCGGCCGGTGGAGAACAGGATCAGGTGGGCACCTGCGGCCGTCATGGCCGTGGCAGACACCAGATCGTTGCCGGGGCCGTAGAGCATGTTCAGGCCCTTGGTGACCACCGGGTCGCCGTAGCCGATCACGTCCATGATGGGGGCCGTGCCGCCCTTCTGGACGCAGCCGCAGCTCTTGTCTTCCAGCGTAGTGATGCCGCCCTGCTTGTTGCCCGGAGAGGGGTTGTCGTAGACGACCTCATTGTGGCTGATGAAGTACTCCTTGAAGCCGTTGATCATCTTCTCCGCCTTGACGAAGACGTCGTGGTTGATGCAGCGGTCCATCAGGAAGCCCTCGGCACCGAACATTTCCGGCACCTCGGTCAGGACGGTGGAGCCGCCGCGCTGGCCCAGCATATCGGAGAAGCGGCCGATGGTGGGGTTGGCGGTGATGCCGGACAGGCCGTCCGAACCGCCGCACTTCATGCCCACGACCAGCTCGCTCACCGGGATGGGCTCGCGCTGGAACTGACCGGCGTAAGCCGCCAGCTCCTTCAGGATGCTGCGGGCGGCGGCGAATTCGTCGTCCACGTCCTGGCAGGTCAGGAACTTGACGCGGTCGTGGTCATACTCGCCCAGCTCTTCGACGAACTGGTCGTGCTGCAGGTTCTCGCAGCCCAGATGGAGCACGAGGACCGCAGCGGCGTTCGGGTGGCGGACCAGCGCAGCCAGCAGCTTGCGGGTCTGGGCATGGTCGTGGCCGGTCTGGCTGCAGCCAAACGGATGGGTGAAGGTGTACAGACCCTCGATGCTGCCGGTGACGAGGTCCTGGTTATCGGCGACCATCTTCTTGGCGATGTCGTTGACACAGCCGACCGTGGGGATGATCCAGATCTCGTTGCGGATGGCAGCGCGGCCGTCCTTGCGGCGGAAGCCCATAAAGGTCTCCGGGGCCACCTTGGGCAGCGGAGCCAGATCCGGCGCGGGGTTGTAGCTGTACTCCACCTCACCGGACAGGTTGGTGTGGACGTTGTGGGTGTGCATCCAGGTGCCCGGCTCGGCATCTGCGGTGGCATGGCCGATGGGGAAGCCGTACTTGATGACGTTCTCGCCATTCCGGATGGGCTTCACGGCCATCTTGTGGCCCTGCGGGATATCTTCCAGCGCGGTGACGGACAGGCCGTCCACCTCCACCAGCGTACCCTTGGCGATGGGGTGCAACGCGACCACAACATTGTCGATGGGGCTGATATGAATTGCCTGCGGCATAATAACTCTCCTTATAGGCCTTCCCCCTTGGGGGAAGTTTTCCTTCAGCTTACAGGCAGCTCTTGTAAGCAGCCTCGGCACCCTGGGTGCGGATCAGCTCCAGATCTGCCAGAACAGCGGCCTCCAGACCCTCGATCTTGGTCAGGTCCTGATCCCACATCTGGGTGTTGGTCAGGACTGCATGCACCAGCTCAGCAGCGGTATCGTCCTTGTGTGCGAAGTAGAAGTCCAGCGCCCATGCGTCATCCTGGATCTTATAGGTGTTGCCGGCCGGGCGCTTGCAGATCAGGCCGTCTGCGGTGCGCTCCTGGATGTCGTTGGAGTAGAAGGCGATGTAAGCGGCCAGGCTCATGGTCAGGCACTTGGGCAGCTGCTTCTGCTCCTCGATGTAGCTCAGGAAGGACGGCATGTTGCGGGCCTTCCACTTGGAGGTGGAGTTCAGGGAGATGCTCATCAGCTCGTGGTTGATGAACGGGTTGTTGAAGCGGTCCTGCACAGCGGATGCAAAGTCTTCCAGATCCTTCTTGTCCAGCGGCAGGGTGGGGATGACTTCCTCGTGCAGCATCTTGTTCATGAAGCCGCGGATGGTGTCGTTGTGCATGCAGTCACGCACGATGTCGAAGCCTGCCAGGTATGCGCCCAGAACGAAGCCGGTGTGGGCACCGTTCAGGATGCGGACCTTGCGCTTCTTGTACGGGGTGACATCGGGCACGACCATAACGTTGACGCCGGCCTTCTTGAACGGGAGCTTGTCCTCCAGACCTGCGGGGCCCTCGATGACCCAGACGCCGAAGACTTCGCCGACGTCCAGAACGGTATCGTGGTAGCCGTTGGCCTCTTCCAGAGCAGCCAACTCCTTCTGGTCACGGATACGGCCCGGAACGATGCGGTCCACCAGAGTGGAGCAGAAGGTGTTGGCCTCGTTCATCCAGTCGATGAACTCCGCTTCCAGATTCCAGTCCTTGGCGTAGTTGTTGCAGCACTTCTTCAGCTCTTTGCCGTTGTTGTCGATCAGCTCGCAGCTCAGGATGACCAGGCCCTTGTCGGCAGCGCCCTGGAACGCCTTGTAGCGCTCATACAGCACACGGGTCAGCTTTGCGGGGAAGCTGTTGGGGGGCACCTGGTCGAATGCGCTGTCGCCCTGGGTGTAGGCGATGCCAGCCTCGGTGGTGTTGGATACAACAGTCTCCAGATCTGCCGAGCGGGCCAGAGCCAGCACTTCGTCCCACTTGCCGTCCACATAGGGGCAGACGCAGTCGGACACGCAGGAGATCACACGCTTGGCATCGACCTTCTGGCCCTTCTCACTGCCGCGCAGATACAGGGTGTACAGACCCTCCTGCTCGTTGATCCAGTCAGCCATCTGGGGGAAGTTGCCGATGGGCTGCACCAGCTCGACTTTGCCGTTGTAGCCTGCTTTTTCGTTTGCGATATCATAGAAGTAGTCCACGAATGCGCGCAGGAAGTTGCCCTCGCCGAACTGCATGACCTTGACCGGTGCATCCTTCAGGATGTAGCCGTGATAGCCCGTCTGCTCAAGAACCTTGTAATTCAAAGTTTCCATGTCTGTGTTCTCCTTTTAAGTTTGCTTTGCGGTTGCTTTGCTTCGCCTGAGAGGGCCGTGTGCCCTCCCCTTCTCTTTTCTATTTTATGCTGTTGTATACAAATAAGTCAAGGGCTTTGTGCAATATTTTTAGCCCAAAGGTGCCGTTTTGGGGCATTTCCAGCGAAAAGCACAATTGTGTGCTAGAAAATTTGTCACTTTTTCAGTTGTATACATGCAAATTTTCCGCTATACTAAAAGTAAGACGAGTTTGCCCGTGCAGGCGGGTGTCCCGTTGTACACAACGTTTGACTATTTTCTAACAAACATCGATCAGAAAAAGGAGTTATCGACCCATGAAAGCATTTATGGATAAGGACTTCATGCTCCAGTCTGCCACTGCGCAGCATCTGTACCACGACTACGCTGCGGATATGCCTATCTGCGACTACCACTGCCACATCCCTCCCCGCGAGATCTACGAGAACCGCCGCTTTGAGAACATCGCTCAGGTGTGGCTGGGCGGCCGCAACCCGGACGGCAGCTACTTCGGCGATCATTATAAGTGGCGCGTGATGCGTTCCAATGGTGTGCCCGAAGAGTACATCACCGGTGATAAGCCTGACCGCGAGCGCTTCCAGAAGTTTGCAGAGGCTCTGCCCATGGCCATCGGCAACCCGATGTACCACTGGACCAATCTGGAGCTGCATGTGTTCTTCGGCTACGAGGGCGTGCTGAACGGCGATACCGCTGAGGAAGTCTGGAACCTGTGCAACGACAAGCTGCAGCATGACCCCAAGCTGACCGTCCGCGGCCTGATCGAGCAGTCCAACGTTGCCTTCATCGGCACCACTGATGACCCCATCGATGATCTGTACTGGCACAAGAAGATCAAGGAAGACCCCACCATCAAGTTCACCGTGGCTCCTTCCT
>ERZ826016.3411-NODE-3411-length-10916-cov-3.965657_pt1 | contig 10916 bp, 12 predicted proteins | sample MGYA00519872_ERZ826016 | MGnify/ENA primary metagenome ERZ826016 (study PRJEB31778, sample SAMEA3449218) | human gut metagenome | biome: human gut; feature: human-associated habitat; material: faeces | place: United Kingdom | collected 2010/2012 ... | reverse complement strand
CGATATATTAACAATATACCATAGTTAAAGCTCCTTTTCCATCTCAATTTAAACACCTTAATTCTCAATCTCACCTCATGAAATTACTATGAAAGGACTATATTGTTTCTACTTCTTCAAGAAATTGTTCAAATCCAGTACGTATAATCTGCAAACGGTTTCCATTCATTATTACCCATTTGGAATCCCTGTTTTCTTCTGCTATTCTTCGTAGTTTTTTCTCTCCAATACGAAAATAAATGGCTGCTTCTTCAATAGTCAGCATATATTTCTCCCAAATCGGTATATCTATATTACTAATTTTGTATTTACCTCCAATATTTATTTCAAGTAACCAGATGGCTTTGGAAAGCTCCACTGGAATTTCACCATTCCCATTCTGATGGGTAACCGTGTCATACGGGTGTATCATTATTCTGATATACAGGTCATGGCAGCAACTTTTCCAACAGTCGCTTACGGATCACTGGCATGGTCGCTCGCTCCTTTATCCCTCCTTTTGTATGTCATGGCGTTCCAGTCCGTTCATTTATTAAATGTATCAACAGACGCTTTTTTCCTGCCTGCTTCTGATCTGGTGAAAAGCGCCAGAAGAATACAGTTGGAAAAACAGCTTGATAACCTGTCCGATAAGGATTTAGTTATCATGGAAAGTGTTGCAGACGGAATAATCAAATCTAAAAAGGTGGAGGGAAATTAACCCTCCACACATTTAATGATTGCAATTTGTCTGAATCGTTAAATTCCCATCTTTTATTTGGATAATCTCGTCTGCTTCTTCCGCCAACTGTTTACTGTGTGTTACAACAATTACACATTTTCCAAGTTCATGTGCTGTCATCTTTAATAACGCAATAATCTCATTGGCAGTAGTTTCATCAAGATTTCCTGTTGGCTCATCTGCCAATAATACTTTTGCGTCGCTGGCTAAAGCCCTGGCAATAGCTACTCGCTGCTGCTGACCGCCTGATAGCTGCAAAACATTTCTTTTCCAATCTTCGCATGGAATATTTACTTCCCTTAACAGAGTTTCAGGGTTTTTACTTCCACCAAGTTTAACATTTTCCACTGTAGTCAGATAATCAATCAGGTTATAATTTTGAAAAACCAAAGATACGTTATGTTTCCTATGATAATTCAGTCCTTTTATCTGTATATCTTCACCGTTATAAAAAATGTTTCCTCTTACTGGGGTGTCAAGTCCGGCTAACAACGATAAAAATGTTGTTTTTCCTGCACCGCTCGAACCGACAATCGTATAAAATTTGCCCTCCGCAAATCCTATAGACACATCTTGTAAAATTTGCTTTTTTTTCTGTGATTTATAAGAATAATCTACATTTCTTACCTCTAATATCATTCTCTGAACCTCCTTAACTCATTTCACTAAAAATATCTTTTGGATTCCTGCGTATCACCATAATGCCAGAAACACTAACCGAAAAGATAATCAGCACAACGATACAACTAATATCAAGCAATATAATCTGAGGGGAAATAGTGACAATAACATCTGTGACCGTTTGTTCTGATTCTTCAAACGGTTTCGCAACTTTTCCCTCATCTAACAAATCCTGTTCCTTTTCTTGTTGCACCTGCTGCTCTACCAAATAGTTTGCAGTTATCTTTGAAACACCGGGAGCTACAGTAAAAGACAGGATAATTGCCATAACGGCAATTAACAATGCTTCTAAAAGAATCTGCTCTAAAATTTTTACTTTTGCCGTTCCAAGTGCAAGTAAAATACCGATTTCCTGAACTCTGTTTTTTATCCAAAAGACAAATACCAGACTTAAAATAACTGAACTAGCTCCGATTACTACCACAATAAGAATTTGACTGATGTTCTCCAAATCATTGAAGTTAGAGGACATAGTTTCAAGATTTCCGTTATTGTCAATCAGGTCATAGCGTTCCCAATCAATATTCACCTTTTTAATTGCTTCTTTTACAGAATCATATTGATTTACATTCTGGACTTTAAAATATGCTTTCTCATATAATGGATTCCCTGTAGCTCCCTCTGCTTTCTCTGGGAAATTCAAATCCGTGAATATCACATTTTCAGAACGATAAGTATCGCCCGACATTAAAGGCGTCATTTTTTGTTTTACTTCATAAATACCAACAATTACCGCTTCACAGGCAGTCGAGTTTTCCTTATCATGGTAATCATTGAATTTCAACTTATCCCCTAAAGCTAAATTGTTTTTTTCTGCTAATTCCTTTGAAATTACACATACATTAGAATCATTTTCTTTTATCAGACGCCCCTCCTGTATCGTTACATTTCCTGATAACACATTAGAATCCATCTCCATTTTTTTATTCCCAATCAGGCTAACTCCTAAAATATCAGAACTTTGGTCTACATCGCTGTCCTCTATTCTGGAAAAATTCACCGGATTTACCGCAGTAATAGCGGTTGTTATGTTATAATCGGAAATTCCTGAAACAGACGCAATTTTTTCTATATCCTCCATTTGTAATGTTTCAAATGAATTATCTGTAGATATGCTCCAAGACGTTCCTCCGGCAAGCTCCAATTTCTCGACATAAACGCCATCTAAACTTCCTTCCATATTTTCTCCCAGCCTGCTTAATACTTCGTCTATTCTTGTATGACGGTTTGCTTCATTTTCCATAAGTACAAAGCCAGCACCAACAGCTTGTCTTGTTTTGTCTTGCGTTGCCACACTGGCATTTTTGCTTGTCATACCAGATAACAGAAACAGGCTGATAATAAAAACTACCAAAAAAAGCAAAATGCTTTTTATAGGTTTTCTTATTACAGAACGCACAGCCAACTGAAAACTATTCATTTCTTATCCCTCCATTCTTGATAAAGTGTCTCTGGGATTCGCTTTTAATATTGGGAACAGCGAAACCAACACCGCTGTCAATACAAGGAAGCTCCCCCAAACCACTAAACTACCTATATCTTTTCCTTGAAGAAAAACATTCAAAGAAACTTCTGTTGTCTCAGAATGAGTGAGAGCTTTCTGTAAAAATTCAGCCATAAGACTACCCAAACCGCAGGCACCAATTATAGATACCAGAAATACCAAAAAAGACTCCAAAAAAACTTGTAAAAAAATACTGTACTTTGATTTACCAATACTAATAAAAATGGCGGCTTCTTTTTGCCTTGTACGCATCCACATACAGAGCAAAAGTGATACAATCACGATTCCAGTTATAAGTGTCAAAACAAGCATAAGATTGGCTACTCTTGTAATCTGGTCTAATGGCAGAGCCATTTGCCTGTATAAAGTATCAGAAGAAGTAAAACTTACCTTTTCAGGAAAAATAGAACGAAGTTGTTTTTCCAGCGTAGGAAGTTGCTCAGGGTTTTTACAATATACTGAAACTTTATAATATCCCGTATTACCTAAGAGCTGCGAATACGATTCGTTATCTACGAATATCTGATTTTCAATTCTGTCTACAGAATCCATTTTCTCTGTCTGTTTTCTTTCACTACCTGATAAAAACAATCCGACAATTTTTAAGGAAACAATCTTCCCCTCTGTATTTTCTATCTTAATATCATCACCCAATTCTAATCCGTTGGAATCAGCCAGACTGGAATTGATAACAGCTCCCCTTTTGTCTTTCGTAATATAATTGCCAGAAACAAGACGGTATCGCCCCTCATAAAATGCACTGTCATTTTGCAAATCATCATAAGAGAACAACATTATTTTCTGGTTGTTTTCTTCCGTAGAATCATTGGTTGTGACAGGATAAAAATTGTTTGGAAATGCCTGCCCTTTATTCTGACAGTTGACCGTCGATACTTCTTCTAAATTCAATATCTCTTCTACTTCTTGTTGTGTTATCCTATTTTCTTCTTTGGTAATTTCCAAAACAATTTTAGATTTGGTTTTTTCCTGTATCTCGGCTTTAGAATCTTCCGTTGCCCTGAGAATCATATTGGTAGAAAGTATCATACTGCTAACCAGTAATAACACGAAAAACAAAAGAATCGCTTTTGCCTTTTTCCTTTTTAGGTAACGAAACGCCAGTTGATAAAATGTCACAAATGTCCCCCCTTTACTCATAACGCACAATAACTATTTTTGTAGCTGTCAGATTGTGCGTATCTTCAAAATCACCATAAATTAGCAAAGAAGTTTGTTTCTTTATATCTGATACGGAAGCGTCACTAATAGTTGCTTTTCCGGTTGTTATATTTATGTTTGCTTTCTGGAAAATGCAATCTGTTTTATAAGATATATTTACATTCGTTTCATCATTTTCGTTTCCAGGAGCAGCGACAACCGCCGTATTTTCATCTTCATTGATAACGGGAGTGACTATGCAACCACTATCAGAAAATTTAACAACACTTCCTTGTAGATCTGATGAACGAATCAAACTATCCCCATCTGTATTGCCTGATTTTTCTACATTGTCTGTTATGTTTGATTTGTCATTATTCTTTAAATCATTGACGGCATTATCATTATTTTTTGAACTTGCATTTTCTGATATTCCGCACCCAGACAATGCCAAAACGCACATTCCTATCAATATACCTCGCATAAACTTTGTGAATTTCATCATTATTCCACCTTCCTTTTTTGATTGTGTCACCATTGTAAATAAAAACCTTTCCAAAAATCCTGTAAGATGAAAGAAATTCTTTCGGTTTTTTTACAGGATTTTTAGATAATTCTCTGTTATACTATTTTTATTATAGGTAGAAAAGGATTTGGTAAATATGAAATTACTTCTATTAGAAGATGATTTAGACCTTTGCAATATCATACAACTGGAATTAGTGAAAAATGGGTATATCGTTGATTCCTGTAATGACGGAGAAACTGCTATGTTATATGCTCTAAATACAGATTACTCCTACGAATTAGCCATTATAGACCGTATGCTGCCTGTGATTGACGGTTTAACCATTATAAAGGCTATGAGGGCAAAGGGAATCTCTATCCCCGTTATCATTATCACGGGAATGTCTGCTCTTGATGACAGAATAGAGGGATTAGATGGTGGTGCTGATGATTATTTAGTAAAACCATTCCATGTGCAGGAGCTATTAGCAAGAGTACGAGCACTAACACGCAGACCAGCAGAAATAAAAAACAACGAAAAATTGATTTTTAAGGATTTAGAGTTTGATAAAATGAACCGGGAATTACGTTGTAGGGACAAGCAGGTTCTTTTAACAGCAAAAGAATCCGAATTATTATATGTTCTCATACAAAATCCAGAGACGCTTTTTTCAAGGGAACAGCTCATATTAAAGATATGGGGTACAAGTTCTGATGTTGAACCGGGAAACGTAGATAATTATATCTCTTTTCTACGTAGGCGGTTCAAAGAGCTTCAAAGTTCCTGCAAAATAAAAACCATCTATGGAGCTGGATATAAACTGGAGAGACTCAATGCTTAATCATTTATATAAAAAGCTGCATATCATGTTTACAATCTCTCTTATGCTGATAATTACATTGATTATAGGTATTCTTTCCGTAAACTATATCAAAGAGCAGTCTGTGAATGACAGTACCCTTTTCCAGAGAATGGCTACATTTATGATTTATCAGCTGGAAGACAGCGACCAGAACATAGAAACTGTAATACGTTCTTATGAAGATAAATATTCTATATTCTGCTTTGCTAAAGACACTAACGGGACGGTGATATATAAAAGTAATTTGAATTTCCCTACTGACACAAAAACACTAATGGAAATTTTCAACAGTCAAATATCCAAGCAACTAACACTGGTTACAGATGATTCGTCTGTATCAGAACAAGATGGGACTATTGAAATTACTGGTACTTCCAATGAAAAATATTGGGGAATTTCCGCAAAAGTAATTTCTAAAGACGATAAGACTTATTATTTAACACTAATTTATAAGCAAAAATCTGCTTTTCAAATTTTGCAGAAACAATTCCCTTGCTATTTTACTCTATGGTTTATTGCTTTATTGTCCGTAATCTTTATAAGCCGGTTGCTATTGAAGAAAGCATTGAAACCAACAGAACAGGTTTTAAAAAGTCAGAAAGAATTTATTGCTTCCGCTTCACATGAGTTAAAATCACCACTTGCGGTTATTATTGCTAACGTTGAACAGCTAGAGCAACAAGCAGATAATCAAGAAATTCAAAAAGCAATAAAAACAATAGATTCTGAATGTATGCGAATGTCAAGATTAGTAAAAGATATGTTGCTGTTAGCGTCCTCCGACGCTAACACATGGTCGTTATGTAAAAGTGATGTTAATGTTGATACGTTACTAATCACTTTATATGAATCTTATGAACCGATTTGTATTAGCAAAAAAATATCTTTACATTTGGCTATTCCAGAAAACAGTTACCCGACGCTTTATACAGACGGGGAAAGGCTTTTGCAGATATTGAATATTTATATGGATAACGCAATCCACCATTCTGTAGATAACAGGCATATTGAAATTCAGACGGAAGTAACAGTAAAAAATATCACATTTCTTGTGATAGACCACGGACAGGGAATCGCAGAAAAAGATAAGCCATATATTTTTGACCGTTTCTATTGCGCTGACAAATCAAGAACTGATAAATCAAATTTTGGTTTAGGATTAAGTATCGCTAATGAATTGGCAAAAATGCTGAATGGCAAAGCCGGATTTAAAGACACCAAAGGTGGTGGTGCTACATTCTTTGTAACAATTCCTCTTAAATAATTATAAAGGCTTGCGGAACACACTATGTATGGAACGCAAGCCTTTCATCATATTATCCTACAATTTTCCAGTTACTACCCTTTTCCAGTGTCAAATCAAACTGTGAAATCTGTGTTGCCTTTGTCCTCTGGTCGAGGTATTTCACCGATACCAATACTTTCACCTGTTCCCCATCTTGCATGAAGATTGGGGTTACCAGCTCCGAGAACACATAGTCACAATTCACAGGTTCCAGTACATTCCCCGATACATAGTAGGCAAGCTCTTTCTCTGTAGCTGTTGGGTACAACTTGAAGAATGTTTCCAAGAACTCTGTCACTTCCTCTGTCGTGGCAGCGTCCACCGTTCCGTCCGATTCCTTTGTCTTTGGTTCATGCTTTAAAAGTTCATGGGGAATCTCACCGAAAATGTATTCCTCGCAGATAAGGTATTCTGCAAGAGCCGCACCGTCGCCCACATCATAGTAACGTATCTCGTCCTTATGGTCGATAAAGTCCTCGAAACTGTCAAACCATTTCTGCTGAATGGCTTTCATTTCATTGCCGATAGGCGTACCCTCCATTTCCAGCACCATGCGGCAGTTGGCGTTGATTTCCCAGAGTGGCATATCGCTGTGTATATCAAAGGGCAGCTCATAGTCTGCAATCTCTATCTGTTCCTCATGCTCAACACCGAGATTCTCTCTGACTTCCTCAAAATCCACAGGGCAGTTGAACCATTCGCCAGCGTATTCCTCGTCACCGTCACGGTAAGGTTTTGTATTGTTTAAGAGATAGATTCTCATTTCCTGCAAGGTGTGTCACTTCCTTTCTCCCTTTCCAGTATTCCCATTATAACAGCATAATCTACGCCGAACACATAATGGGAGAATTTTTCTAACTGTTCTTTCGGATAGGAACGGAGCGGCAGCTTTTTTAATTCTTCCAATACCCTTTTTCTACGGTAGGGCAGGTCGGAAATAAAGTTACAGCCAGCCAATTCAACCATATCCTCAAAAATATCTGTTTTCATGTTGTCCTCCAATCTTAAAAATTTGCATGAAAAAAGCAGCAAACCTACTATGATTTACTGCTTATGATAGTGCTAATATGAAATTATCAAACTACATTTTATTTTTTCTTCGATACGAATATACTACAGATTTTGCAATATTATCTAAATCACCATAAACACCACCTAAATTGATTCCTAAAACATCCAATTCTGAAAGTATTTCTTGATAATTATTTATTTCTATCGTTATATCTGGAGTGATATTCTGAACACTTAGTATATTATAATCATATACCATGTCGCAAGAATAAAAATATGGCTGGTAAATAAAAAGCCCTTTTTGTGCATTAATTCTATCAAATAAATTTGCCGGCTGATATGTAAAATATATTTTTAGATTTAAGATTAACTTTTCAGTACCGTTTCTATCATTATGAAAAATCTGTATTAAATTAGCTAAAAGCATAATATACGTTGCGGCCGATAGCTGATATAGATTCCCATCTTCTGGATAGTGTTCAAAAATATCACTTTCATAAGGAATTCTTTCATCTTCCATCTCTTCATAAACATACGCATATAAAGATAAAATAATATCTTGCAAGTTTTCTTCTTTTAGCCTTTTTTGAAATGTAAATAAATCCTCATTTTCTTCATAATCATTTACATCTTCATTATTATAATGTTCACCCCATAAATTAACATTATTTTCTCTATAACACTCAATAAGTTGTATAAGGCAATCCGAAATTTCTGTAACCTTAATTTCAGGATTTTCAAATAAGTTAATCAGACTATATATAAGTTCAACTCGCACATCTCTATCGCTGTAAATACTTTCAAGGAAATTGTTATGTCCAACCTTTGGGAGAATATCCGTTATATCTAACAACCATTTTTTATTTAACAAATAAACTTGACCATATTGTGACAATGTAGGTTTTTCTAGTTTATTTACAAGATTATGTATCAACATTTGCTGTGTAGACGAATTTTCCTTTAGATCATCAACTGTTGAATCTCCAACCAGTTCTGATAAGCTAAATGCAGGAACATTTTTTCCTTGACACGAAAAAAACAATGCAATCAGTGGCGAATATGAAAAATCAATAAGATTTGTTGGTACACCGTAATGTTGACAAAACGCTAAAAAATATTCTTTTTCTTCTGATGTTAGTTTAGAAATAACTTGCTCATAATATTTTTTAGAGATTTCATCAATGTTATATATTTTATCAGAATCCCAACCACCCATATATGGTCGAAACCCATTTGCTTTTATGCCAAAATAGGGTTCATTTTGTCCTCTATAAATATACTTTTCTATTCCTAGAGTTTCTAATTCTTCGATGTATTCTGAAACTGAATTTACTCTAATTGTTTGCACACTTTTATCCTCCGCATATTAGATAATCTATATTATATCAAATTTCTAAATAATAAACAATTTTATGCACCGATAATCTTATTGAATAACTGTAACAGTACGTCTTTTACGCCAGCGGCATTGAATACCAGTCCGACAGCGATTAAGGCAATCACTAGAAAGCCGATAAGTTTGGAAAACTCACGCTTTGGAGCAGACTTTTCTTCCACGGTAATTGTTCCAAGAGGTAAGCAGATAGTACCGTTTTGAGTATAGAAGTTATCACCAGACACTTTATAGGAATCGGCTAAACGTGTAATATAATGGACTTCATTCTTGCTGTCCTTTTCAGCGATTGTCTTTGTTGTCCATGTGCGTGTCGGCTCTGATGGGAGATTGTCTTTCGTATAATATCCGTCATAATATTTCCAGACAAACTCCGCACCCTCTAAAGAAGCATTACCCTGTGGCGTTGCTTTGGAAGTTTCCATATCAATCTTGAAAAGTTCTAACAAAATATCCGTCACCTTTGGCGTATCACTCACCTTTAAGACAGAGATTTCACCAGCCTTAACAGTAAGAGTGTAGACGTTCTTATCTAGCTGGAATCCCTTTGGAGCTTTGGTTTCTTTTACATAGTATGTAGCTGCTCGGAGTTCTACAATATCAGTGTTCCCGTTTCCATCTGTCGTAAGTGTGGTAACAGGCTTCGTGCAGCCTTTATCAGAATAGACACCATAAGTCGCACCAGAAAGAGAATAGCAGTCATTACCGTTTGTAACCGTGGTATTACTGGAAGATTTCTGAATCTTGCCATTCCCGACAGTCAGCTTCGCCCAGAACTGCCCTAAGTCCTGCCCATCGCCAGTGTAGATATAACCGCCGCAATCGTAGCGGTCTTTGTTTTCTTTGGCGAAAGTCTTTGCATTTTCATAGACTTCTGACTGGATTCTCTCTGACACTTCATCATAGGCAGCTCGTACATTGTTGTAACCCCAACCCAAGTGAACGCTCAATCTACGCCAGACAACGCACTGTTCCAACAGATAAACCTGTTTACTGGAAAGACTGTGTTTTTCTGCATACTGTTCGACGTATTCCAGATTCAACGCCACATCTGATATTTGGTCGCTGCTCATTCTGTCTTTAGCGTCAATACGATTTTTATATCCCGGCTGAAAGTCCGTGTTAATATCTACACAATAGGCAATCTGACCGTCAGCGGTCATTATGCTTTCTTCAAAGCTCTTAATTTCTGTACCGCCATTGTCAACCTTGACGATAGTTCCTGCTTTCCCGTCCCTCGTGGTGTAGACGGAATCCGCAGCATGAACCTGTGTGACAGGTAGGGCGGTAAATACGGTTGCAAGGGTGAGTACACCTGTAAGCAATCGCTTCATAATCTTTTTCATAATGTTTGATTCTCCTTTCGATTTTGGGCAAAAAAATAGACGCTCATTTCTGAACGTCTGTAAAATTTGTTTTCTATATCAATTTATAAATATATATCGCATTGAGGCAATTAACTTATTTCGAGTAGTAAATTAGTAGTACAAATATTTGGAATACCGCACAAACACAAGTAAAATCACACTTTTCAGAGGTCGAGTAAAATGTTGCCGTGGCAGATGAATAAAACTCTAATCATAAATTTCTCCTGTTCTGATATGCCCTATATTGCCAAGTTTTGCGTTGGTTTATCGACTTTTCCGGGCATCCTATTTTTCTTCTCCCCAACTACACTTTTTGCAAAATAATGCAAAGCGCTTCCATATACAGTAGTCAAATCGTAGTCAGCTCGGAGGGGCAGACTACGAATAGGGGTGTGCATCATTAAAGGCTTGATATATAAAGCATTA
>ERZ826016.3410-NODE-3410-length-10924-cov-3.025945_pt1 | contig 10924 bp, 6 predicted proteins | sample MGYA00519872_ERZ826016 | MGnify/ENA primary metagenome ERZ826016 (study PRJEB31778, sample SAMEA3449218) | human gut metagenome | biome: human gut; feature: human-associated habitat; material: faeces | place: United Kingdom | collected 2010/2012 ... | reverse complement strand
AATAATATATATAAATAATACAAACAGAAAGCATATAATATAAAGATATTGATAATCAAATATCCAAAAATCTACTCTTAACAAATACAAAAATAGTGAAACACTCTCTTGTCTATCATATAAATCCTTACCAAACGATAGAAAATCATTCTTATATAACTGTATCACTCCTCCGCTAATTTCTAATAAGGCAAATAATCTAATCAGGCCAAGTTGTTGCCGCATCGATAATTCATGTAATCGATTTATAATACCAAAAACAAACACAGATATACACATCAAAATCAGGTAGAAATCAAACATATGTAATGAATACTGCTCTGAAAAAAACGTTATACCTATTACTAACAAAATTTTATAAATCATAATTAAGAGCGGCATATAAATCCTTGTTTCTAATTTATTATGTAAATAAATAAACGCCACTGTAAGCAGAATGCATCCTAAATCAGCAACTAAAATATTCTCGAAAACAACAAATAATGGAATCAAGCCAAAAAGAAATCCACCATATAATAAAATAATATAATCATACCATTTATTCTTTTTTTGAAAAAGCAACAAACTCAGATTTATAATCAACACTAATATATTTACTAATTCCAATACAATAGTATAGTTATGAATTATTTCTATAATTATCGTCATTTTTCACTCCTCCTTTTCTGCCCGACGTATAACTACTTATTTTGCTCTTATAACCATTTGTTTATACACTCTTTTTCCTTTACCTGTTGGCATATTTAAAGATTTCTGAGGAAACCTCCTTTTTTTATCCTTTTTCCCTCGTATTTTATCCCATGCTCTATGCATATAATAAGATGCACCACTATATTCAGAATTTATATATTTGTAGTTTGTTCTTCCTTCATATGCAGTTACAGTCCCTGTTGTAAGATTTTGCCAACGCCTAGCAAATTTTTTTCTGATGACCCCTTTGCTGTCCTACATGAATAGAATATGCTACCAGTATTTTTAAAAGCACTTCTTTTTAATTTAGAAATATCTTTTAAACGAAAGTCCAATTTCTTCTGATTAGTACTATAATCATATCCAAAGGAAATTTTCCCTGGAAATCCATGTGAAAATACTGTAAAGGTTTTTATCGGATCATTTACTGATGTCTGATTTATAATTTTAATAAATTTTTTCCTACTTTTAAAGTATTGAAACTACTATATTTACATTCCCGCTAGGATCAATCCGATTTACACTATCATTCCCACAATAAGTATACAAATGCAGGCTCAGTGGCTCATCTTCCTCCCCTGTATAACTATCCCTTGTCAGAAATCTCCCCACTTCCGGCTGATAATACCTCGCCCTAAGGTAGATCTCCTCCGTCTCCTTAGCATAATACTCCCCACAGTAACGGAACGGATTCTCATCCTTGCCATCTGGATTGACCTCATTTCCAAACGAATCGTACTCATACGTCCTGATAACTGTTCCACTTTCATCTGTAAGCTGCACCACATTTCCATGTGGGTCGGTCACATAATACTGTTTTTCGGTGTCCTTTCCCTTATCCGCATATACAAGATCAATGCCACGAATATATCGTTTCTGTACCTTTCCACTCTCCGACAGTTACATCACAAGCTGATCCCCGTCCCAGACAAAAACTGTTTTTTCTCCATTCACAGTCTTGCTAGTACGCAGTCCCTCGGCATCGTAAGTATAGTTTACCTTATCCATCTTTCTGTCACTGTTCCCAGGGCGCCCTGGTCTTTACTCAATGCCTCGCCACCCAAACTGGTATCATACCATTTTAGGTGGCAGGTGACAACTGCCCTGCGCTAGAGGACGCATAAATGTGATTCTGTACACTTGCACTCATTTGTGCAAGTGGTTGTGCCGGAGTAACACCAAGAAATCTATTTTCCACGGCATTCCGCCATGGTTCTGTAAGACTTGTCATTGATTAAATATTGGTTGCAGTTAACTTGAAAGCCTTAAATACTTAAACATATCCCAAACAGAATATTTATTAGTTTCATTCATTTTATTGTTTATTTTTTTTGTTTTATTTACATTCACTTCAAATCCACCTATTTTATTTTGTTCGTAAATTATAGCCTTATGAAGTTCTAAATCTGTTATTCCGCCTAATATCAGTGGGTTGTTTATATGTGGCTATCATATAAAACTCCGGTATGTGGTGGCCTTTATTATTGCTATTGTTACGTGGGCTGTTGTTGCTTCAGTTAGTAGTATGAAGTATAAGGAAGAGGGGGTTGCGTATTATTCGATGTATCGGGCGGTGAAGGAGCAGTCTGGATTCATATTACAAAGAATGGAGGAACTCACAACAAAGAAATAGCATCTATCGTGTGTAAAATCACAGCTTATTAAGAATTTATCCTTTTTTATTCTTATTGAATACCTAAAATGATTTTCTTATGACCATGAGATATTTCATAAGGTATAAACAATAATAATTTAAGGATTATGATTTACGGATATATTAGAGTCAGCAGTGATAAACAGACGGTAGAGAATCAGCGATTTGAAATCAATAACTTCTGTGAGAGGGAAAATATCAAAATTGATGGTTGGATAGAAGAAACTATCAGTGGTACAAAATCTTATAACAAAAGGCAGCTCGGAACACTTTTAAGACGAATACAAAAAGATGATTTGATAATATGTGCAGAACTATCTCGTCTTGGTCGTAATTTATTTATGATAATGGAAATACTAAATATCTGTATGACTAAGGAGTGCCGGGTATGGACTATTAAAGATAATTACAGGCTTGGAGAGGATATACAGAGTAAAGTCTTGGCTTTTGCTTTCGGGTTGTCAGCAGAGATAGAACGTAACCTTATCTCTCAGCGAACAAAGGAAGCTTTAGCACGAAAAAAGGCAGAAGGAGCAATGCTCGGTCATCGCCGTGGATTTCGCTGTAGACTTAATCCCAAATGTGTCAACAAACATGATTATATCGTAAAGGAATTGGCTAAAGGAACAAGAAAATCTGTTATATCAAAAAAGTTGAAAGTTTCAAAAACAACATTATATCGTTATCTTGTTTATACTGGGCTTCATTTGCCTGTAAACTGTCAACAAAAAGGGTGGGAAGAGTATGGTATCTATCATTGATTTCTATGTATTACAGAAGCGACCCTCAAAAGAGGGCTTCGATATTGTCATTGGAAATCCTCCGTATGGAGCAAACATTGATGACTTGGTATCCTTATATGAAGAATTATATCCTAATACATCACATGGGTATAAGGATATTTACAAATATTTCTATGATTTCGGTCTGTCAATTTGCAAAAATAATGGGGTTGTTTGTTATATCACTCCTAATACTTTCTTGAGACAACCTCGCTATGGCGATTTAAGAAGAGTTTTGTTGGAGTTTAATATATTGCAAATTCTTGACTTAGGAGAAAATATATTTGAGGATGCAGTAGTTCCTGTGGCAATATGTCTTTGCAAAGCTATAACAAGCCCCACTGTAACTTTTTTTGCTGATTTAACAATGGATATAACCGTAAATAACGCTAAAAATATTTTAAATAACATTAGATTCTTGCAAATAGATCAAGAATGTTGGAATACCACTCAAAATAATGTGTTTATAGATAATATTAGGAAGACGAAACATAATGAAGATATTCTTGATAATATTTTGGAAATGAAAGACTGTGGATTCAAGTATCAACGTTTCAATGTAGGCTTGTCTCAAAAAGGAAAGAATGATTTAGCAGAAAGACTTTTTTACAAGCCTACATCAGGTCGTATAGAAGATGAACGAGATATACCAATATTAATAGGAAAAGAAATATCTTCATTTTATCACTCTTTATCACCTCAAAAATGTCTGCGATATAATTACGAAACATTATTGAAAAGTAACGAAACAACATACTATAATAAAAAAATAATGAATGAACCCATAAAACTTATATGGAGGCAAACTGCACCTTATTTTATAGGAACTATATTGGCAAATAAAATATTTTTTGGAAATACAATTCAAGCAGGTATAATAAAAGAGGCATATAAAGATATTATTTCTTATGAGTATTTATGTGGTTTATTAAACTCTCAATACCTACGTAATATCTATGAACAAAATGTGAAAGAGGGTGGTCGAGTATTTCCGCAAGTCAAATTAGAGAAGTTGAAACCTCTACCTATTGTTATTCCAACAAAAGAGGAACGCAAAAAAGTAGAAGATATAGTATCACAAATAATTGATTTAAGGTCAAAATCTCAAGATACTGAAGATTTAGAAGTTTATCTAAATCAAGTTGTAAATAAACTATATATGAAATAACTTAAATACAATAATAGCCTGCAAATTGCAGGCTATTGCTGTATTTAGATGCTTTGTTCGATGATTTTTATTTCGCCATCTGTTAACCCATATATACTATAGACAACTTTGTCAATCTCGCTCATTTTAAGGTTTAATACTTTGTAATTGTTTTGTTGTGCTAGTAAAATAGCCTCGTTTATCAATGTGATAAAAGGCGTATAATCAGCCACCGTTTTTATAGGAATAGAGTGTAACTCATATCCTCCGATTGTTGGCATTAGATACTTTTTACAATACCAAAAGTTTATAACCTTAGAATTTAATAATCCACATAAATATTTTAGAGGTGTCCTCCCATCCCAGGTAGAATAATTAGAAACATTTGTTGTATCTAAAAAGTAATTCTGCTGATCATCATAAGCCACCAATAGTTGTCTTGAACTATTGACTCGTTGCGTAACTAATTTTTCAGGCACATCGAAAAATTCTTTGGTGTGTGGTACACAACCTACTTTTTGTCTCATCAAATCAGGTCTATACCAGATATATTCACCATTCCAATTTAATTGATACGCTTTAAGATTTCTTCCTCTATATACTTTTTTACAATCACTATTATTCAATTCCTTTGTTATAAATCTTTTATCATCACTGGTTTTAATTCCACGAGAAAATTTTATAAAATCAGAAAGGGGCTTAGAGCCTTCTTCAATCTTTTTGAAAATGCTTTTTTCCAATAAAGAAGAAGTAGTGTCTATAACATAGACTGGCGATGCTAATATTTCCTTTATGTTTACATTTGATGTTAAAGAAAAATTACTATTGAAGATATTGATATCTGAATGTTCGTCAAAATTATAAGTAGCTAACATTATGAGAGGTTGAACTATAGCATCAAATATGCCCATATCAAGATTTACAATTTGTTTAACACTATGTTGTGTGAACATAATTTCTCTCAATTTTGAGAAACTATCTGTTGCTTTCCAAGTATGAGGAACTATATATGTGATAATACCATTCCTATTTAAGATATCGAATCCAAACTCTATAAAGAAAGCATACAAATCACATTTATTTTTTGTAGAGTAAAACTTCTCTTTGAGAACTGTTCTATATTCAGCTGATTTAATATTGGCGAAATTTACATACGGAGGATTTCCAATGACAATATCGAAGCCCTCTTTTGAGGGTCGTGAAAACACATCACTAAACCAAGTATGCCAGAGGAAGAATTTCTTATTCTCGGCAAGATTGATAGTTTTGAGTTTGCCAAGAATTACTGGGTCGTATGCCTGCGCCTCCAACTGTTTGTTGATGGTATCGGAAATATCTTGTTGTAACTTCACTTTTCTACCGTGGTCGCTACAAGAGTAGTACGAAGATAGCAGATGTGATACGGTTTTCTGTAAACGATTCTTTTCATCATCAAAAAGCAATATTTCTCCCTTATCTTTCTTGTACTCCTTTTCATAGGTGAGCTTACTTAAATCTACACCCATAAAACTCTCGATAAGTGAGTTACCTTGCATAATCTTATAGTCAAGGTTAGGCAATGGCGATGGCGTTTCCTCATCAACCACGATTGAAAGCCAGAAACGCAAACGGGCAATATCAACAGCACCTTTCTCAATATCTACACCATAGATGTTATTTTGGATAATGCTCTTCTTAATTTCGGCACGGTCATAACGCTCGCCGCTCAACACTTCACGACAATGCAGCAATTCATTAAGCAAACCCATAGGGAATGCACCCGAACCGATGGCAGGGTCGCAAATCTTCACCTCTTCAAGTGTTGTAAGTAGTTTTGGTTTCTTATTATCAGGGATGTCAGCTACACCATCTTCGGGAGAAAGAACGAATTTGCGAATCTTATCCTTTGCCACGCTTGTATTGGTTTCAAGATAGGCAATAAGCGATTCCTGGCACATATAGCGCACAATCTCCTTCGGAGTGTAGAACGCTCCTTTATCCTTGTTGTCTTCAAGCAAGTTCTCAAAGATTTTACCCAACATTTCGGGGTCAACACCGACCTCGGCATCATTAGGGTCGTTCTCGTCAATGGTAAAGTTGTATTCACTGAAGAATTGGAACAAGCGTTTGAAGTAATCGGCAGGGAAACGGCTTTCAGGTTCATCTTCCTCATCACGCTCAAACAAACCACCATTGAGGTATGGAATATCTTTCCACTCATTAAGCAGCGACTTATCCCAATCGTAATCGGCGAACAGAGCTTCACGCTCGGCAGGTTTAGTGTTCAGGATACCGAAAAATAACGGTTCAAGTACTGAGTCCAGATAATCGTTCTTGTACGGTGAGTTCTCAAACATATTCTGCATATAGTTGAGGTCTTCACACATCCATCCTTTGCGTTGTAAGAAGTGCAGGAATGTGATTCGTCCCATCATCTTCTTCACATAGTCACGAATCTTCTTCTCGTTATGGTTAAATGCCTGCATCAATGCAGTGTTAGGTTCGCCAAGTACCTTTTCTTCCCATTTGCTGCCAACCTTAACAAAACGCTTACCCGTAGCATATTGAATAAAGTCGGCATATTGCTCACGATACTTATCGAAGAATTCATCAGAGAGGGCTTCAACAGAGAAAGCAGTTCTCAAATTCTCAAATGATATGCCTTTCTTCTTTAAAAAGTTAAAACGCTCGATAGGTGTTCTGTATAGCAAATCATCACTGCCGAAAACATAGGTGTATCGTTTAGGCGATGTTGCTTCACCCTTAATATCACAAATGAATGACAAACGCCAATGGTCGCCACTGTCAAATACAACCAATGCTGCATCAAATTCTCCCCAAGTGGGATTGATAAATGATTTTACGAGATTGCGAAGTCCTACACGTTTGTTTGCGACAGAGCCTTGACGGATATTATAATGAAACAAACCTATACGGTAACTATCGGTAGTATTTATGTTGCCTAAATAGTAGCCCTCATCCGAAGTGTTCTCAATAATTCTTTCGGGCTTCTCCTTCAATTCACTTGCATTGAAAAAGTGTTGCGAAAAGCTATACCATTGTGCCAAGTTGAATGACGATTGGAATATGTTTCTTAAACTATCTGAAGTATATATAGTTGCCATAGTAATATTGGTTTATAGTGAGTGATTTATTTGAAACTCTCTGAAATAATGATTTGAGGATTGGAAATATCTTGGGCGTCGTGGCGTTGCTCCTTGTTCATCGTCTGATACTCGCCAAGTAGTTCCGAAATTTTGTTTTGTAAACTATACTCGTCTTGCTTCATCTTTGCACGGTCGTTCTTGTATTCACGAGACAAAGCTTTCAAGTAACGAGGTAGCTGGGCATAGATACCTTCATTGATATATCCCATCAGCACATCGCATTGCAATTTCAACTCACTGTCGGCTGTTATCTGCTTGATGGTACGCAAGAACTTGTTGGCTTCAAGCGAGCTCTTGTCAAGGTCGGTGCGGTTGATGGATGATGTATCGGCTGCCTCCACATATTCGGTCGTATATTGAGCCAATGCACTATTTACGTGCTTGTAGTGTTGCTCTTCATTAGAGAATGGCACAGGCTGTTCTTCGGGCTTCGCTTTGAGATATTTTACTGCTTCAAGGAAGTCAATAACCTCTACACCAGTGGTTGTTGCCAAATAGAATTCTGTCTTAACATTGGAAGAAACAAATATTATAGATTTACCGCTATGCTTTCCTGTATCACGCATTACACGGCTCTTCATTGGCAGTGCCTTGATTTTGTGATACAGTTTGCGGTCGCTATTATAGAGTTCACGCACCTCACGCAATAGGGCAATTTTCTTGTCAATGCTATCCTTTACATTGTTATCGAACATCTGTAACTCCTTTACAATCTCCTCTTTGGAGTAGATTTGTGCATCTTCGCCAAATGCCGAATGGAAACCTTGCAACTTGACAAGGGCATTCTTATATAACTGAATTTCTTTATCGCCCTGTTGAGATGGGTAAAACATATAGTTGTAGATGTTGGGAGCGACTGAGCCGATACGGTTTACACGACCGATGCGCTGCATCAATCGGGTAGCGTTCCAAGGCGAATCGTAATTGACAATCACATTAGAGCGATGCAAGTTCACACCTTCCGCTAACACATCAGAGGTAATGATAATGTTGTACCTCATAGAATCGCTGTCAAAGTTTGCATCAAAATTCTCCTTGATGGTCTGCTCCAAACGGTTGCGGTTGGCTGCTGTAACCATTAAGACATCGGAACGACCAATTTCCTTTGTAAGTCTATCGTACAAATAGTTCAGTGTATCTACACTTTCGGAGAACAACACCAATTTGCCCGATGGATTTATCTCTTTATCGAAGAAGTTATGAGTAAGGTTTTCTTGGAACTTATCGAATTTTGGGTCGTCATTCTCTTTCTCCCAATCTGCATTGAGTTGTTCCAATATCTCACGGTCGTGGTGGAGCATCTCAAGAAATTCAGAGGTGAAAGCATCGGCTGGGAAGAGAATATCCTCGGCTGCATATCCCTTGGTAATGGCATACTCGATAATCTCATCAAGCTCCATATTCTTTGCTTGAAGCTCTTTTACCTTCAAGTCAGGAGCAATGATAACTTTGTCCTCCTTAAACATCTTAATCATATCGGTTGTGATACGAAGAAGTGTACGGAGCGACTTCTTGAAAGCATAGAAACTACTTTCCAATCGCTTTACCATATGGACACGATAGATAGCTGCCAATGTTTGACCGATATGTACAGCATTCTTGTACTTGTTACGATATTCAGGCTTCAAGAACTCTACTGCACGATAACGGGCATAAGTCAGTCCCTTGCCCTCTGGATTCTCATCTGTTTTCCCATCGGTCAATTGTTTCAATGTCTCGTAGAAACGATTACTTGTGTCGGAGTCCATCACGTACTCCAATTCGTTAGGTGGCAGAATATTGGGGAATATGATGCCCTGCGACTTGATGTCTGCTCTATAATCAGGGTCATTTAGAATGTTGTTGCGTGTACGACGAACTGTTACTTTGTCGATAACCTTACTACGGATTTGCTCATATATTTTATCCACTTCGGATGTAACATCACGCTGGTCACGTTCACGCATCAATCGCTTGTAGTCCAATATGTGTTCTGAGAATAAACCTTTGAGGTTTGGAACTCCATCAATGGTACAACTCTGACTGTTTTGGAACAGCAATAATTGATTCTGTAAATCATCGGGACGGTTGTTGAGTGGGGTTGCTGAAAGAAGCATCACTTTCTTTTGCGAACTCTTCAATAAGCCCATATTTATACAAGGAGACTTGCATATCTTCTGCAACTCGTCATACTTGCCCGAACTATCGCTACGGAAACCGTGTGCTTCATCGACAATGATTAGGTCAAACTCCTCTTTATCCTTGTAGTTGTCTTTACCGTCAAGAACTTTGGATAGACTACCATTGGTGATAAACTGAGCTTTTTTGTAGATGCCGAACAATTTGAATGTATTTCTCCAGTTGTCTTCCAGAGCAGGAGGATAAACAACAAGGATATTGGTGTTTTTACCGTTAGCCTCTACAAATCGCTTGGCTATCATTGTAGCAATTATAGTCTTTCCCAAACCTACAACATCGGCAAGGAACAAACCGTTATGCTGCATCAGCATCTGATAGCCTTGAATAACGGCATCTTTCTGATATTTCAAATCCTTGACACCATCGGGCAACTGAATGGAAAAATCATCTTCCACTTGGTCGCCAAAAGTATCGATAAGCACTTTGATGTATAGTTCGTATGGCGTTGGCTGATAACCCAAGTATGTTTTCTTCTTGTACTCTTCAATATCTTCTGCAGTCAATGGTACTGCCTCATTCCACAAAGCCCAAAACTCATCGGAGCAATACTTCACATCGTCAAAGTCTTTCATCGCCACATTAAGTTCGTGTTGTGGTGGTTGCTTAATGCCTAAACCCGAATCAGAAATATTTGACGATCCCATAATAACCCAACCATCGCTATGTTCGCTATGATTCTGTGGCAAACAGAGATAGAATTTAGCGTGCAGGTTTTTGGTAGCGTGGATACGCATCTGTAAGTGTCCTGAAACAAGGTCTTCGCACATCTGTAAAATACCCTCTTCTACTTCGGGAGAATATTGGGCATTAACAATGTCCTCTTTGAAGCCGTTGTGATAGATTTCTTTCGCCTTATCTTCGTCTGCTAACATCAATAGAGCTTTATTGTGTTTGCGAAAAATATCATCAATGTTAATGCCAACCAAAATTTTAATTTCTGATACATTACCCAATTCCTTTCGTAGTTTGAAATAACCAGATGAGCGAAAAAATCCAACAACTGCTAAAAAACTATCGAAATTTATCATATCAGCAGCAATACCTTTGAATTTATCAAACAAGGTGTTTCCTGTGCTATTTGTGAAAAATTTTGTACTCATTATTATTCGTATTAAAATTTAATTAGAAATAAGTGACGCTAATAATGCTAATTGTTATTGAGCATTTTCTTTTTCTCTCCTTTCCTTAACTTTCTCCAATCCCGGCATCTTTTTAGCCAATGCACTTTCTCCAGCAGGAAAATAGAGAGGAAAAACTTTATATAAGAAACCCACAACTTCACTACGACTTTTATCCATATTGTAAAAAGCAGAGCAGACAAAGTACA
>ERZ826016.3408-NODE-3408-length-10927-cov-3.004967_pt1 | contig 10927 bp, 9 predicted proteins | sample MGYA00519872_ERZ826016 | MGnify/ENA primary metagenome ERZ826016 (study PRJEB31778, sample SAMEA3449218) | human gut metagenome | biome: human gut; feature: human-associated habitat; material: faeces | place: United Kingdom | collected 2010/2012 ... | reverse complement strand
CTGCAGATCGAAATAGGGAGCGGAACGGAAGGTGGACTCAGCGAAGTAGCCGTCCTTAACGACCTCGGTGTCCGGGGTATACTTGGCATCGGTGTCTACATCCGCCTTATAGGAATCCAGCTTCTTGCCGTTTACGGTGAAGGCAGAGGTGTCAAACACATGAAGAGAACCGTCTTCCAGCTTCTTCTTGGCGGCGTCAATGGCCTCCTGGGTGCCGGCAGCGGCAGCCTTGGTGTTTACATCGGTCAGTTCCACAGAGCCGGTGGACAGAGTACCGGTCCAGTCCGCGTCAATGGTCTTGCCCTCAGCCACGCATTTGATGGCATACTCATAGTACGGCTCCCAGTTGATGCGGGAAGATACGATGAAGGTGTTGGGGCAAGCGGAGATGGTGCTGCCGTTGTAAGACACATTGGGAACACCGGCGGACTCACAAGCAGTGGGTGCGCCCATAGAGTCGGCGTGCTGGCTGATCAGCTTGCAGCCGTCCTTAATCAGCTTGTTGGCAGCTTCCTTCTCGGCAGCCTCGTTGTACCAAGAACCGGTAAAGGTGACTTCCATGGTAACGGAGGGGCATACGGAGCGTGCGCCCAGGAAGAAGGAGGTGTAACCGGAGATCACTTCGGCATAGGTGAAGGCGCCTACATAGCCCATCTTAGCCTCGTCCTTTTTGAACTCGCCCTTCTCGATCATCTCGTTGAGCTTCATACCGGCGGCAATACCTGCCAGGTAACGGCCCTCATAGATGGAGGCAAAAGCGTTGTGGTAGTTGGCCAGACCCTCGGTGTGAGCTCTGGTGCCGGTGGAGTGGCAGAACTGCACATTGGGGTACTTCTTGGCAGCCTCAATGATGTAAGGCTCGTGACCGAAGCTGTCTGCAAAGATAATGTTGCAGCCCTGCTCCGCCAGGTCTACTGCTGCGTCATAAGCTTCCTGACCCTCCGGGATCTGGGTCTTGTACAGCTTCTGCGCGCCGGTGATGCCCAGCTTCTCGCAGGCAGCGTCCGCAGCCTTAATAAAGTTCAGGTCATAGGTAGAGTTCTTGTCGTGCAGGAAGATGAAGCCAACCTTCAATTTGCTGGTTGCAGAATTGGTGGTGTCTTCTTTCTTCTTGGTGTCGCCGCCGTTAGAAGAGCAGGCGGTGAATACGCCTACAACGAACAGGACACTGAGAAGAACTGCAAGTACTTTTTTTGCCATTTTCATTCTCGATTCCTCCGAAAAAAATATTTATTATCAGAGCGCACGCTCAAATAACCGCTTTAATCCCGAAAACAGATCTGCCCGGTGGTGTGGTCCATGGACTCCACGATGGCCAGGGACTCCACCCGAACACCCTCGGCACGCAGCTGATCGCCGCCGTGCTGATAGCCCTTCTCGATCACGGTGCCGCAGCCCACCAAGGTGGCGCCGCTTTGGTGCACCAGGTCGATGAGCCCCCGCAAGGCATTGCCCACCGCCAGGAAGTCGTCTACGATCAGCACCCGATCCTCCGGGGTCAAAAACCGCTTGGACACCATCACATCATAGGTGGTGCCGTGGGTAAAGGACGCCACCTGGGTCTTATACACATCGCCGGCAATGTTCTTGGTCTTGCTCTTTTTGGCAAAGACCAAGGGGCAGGCGAACTCCAGCGCTACCACGCTGCCCACGGCAATGCCGGAGGCCTCAATGGTGAGAATTTTGTTCACCCCGGCGTCCTTATAAAGACGGTGGAACTCCCGCCCCACCTCTTTCATAAACGGAAAGTCGATCTGGTGGTTCAAAAAGCAATCCACCTTAAGAATATTACCTTCATAGACCTCGCCCTCGGCGAGAATTTTCTTTTTTAATGCTTCCATCCTAAAATCCTTGTCGAAACAGAAATAAAATGATAGAATTATGATAATACGAAAGCCCCTGATTTGCAAGGTTGATTTGTATGTTGACACCAAATTTTAACTTTTTTTGCAAATCGGCGAATTTATGCTATAATTATTTAGTAAATTTCAACAAGGGAATAGGCATTTGCCTGCAAATTTATGAGAAAAAAAGAAAAATCTACCTTTCGCAAAATCGAACATCACCGCACAGAGACCTTCTTTCTCATTGTGCGCGGGCTGGAAGTGGGCGTGGTTGCCGGTTTGGTCTCCGCTCTCTACCGCTTCCTGCTGAGCAAAGCGGAAAGCGCCAACCATGCGGTACTCACCGCCATTGCCGGCAAGCCGCTGTACATTGCACTGTTCTTAGCGGCACTGGCGGGGATCGGCTACCTGGTCTCTCGGTTGGTGCGATGGCAGCCTCTGTCGTCCTCCAGCGGTATTCCCCAAATCACCGGGGAAATTCGCGGTCACCTGGACGCCCCCTGGTGGCAAGTGCTGTTGGCGAAGATCGCCGGCGGCACCCTGTCCATTCTCAGCGGACTGAGCCTGGGGCGCGAAGGTCCCAGTATTCAGCTGGGTGGTATGGCGGCCAAAGGGATTGCCAAGGTTACCAAGGCGGACAAAACCACGCAGCTGCGCATGATCAGCTGTGGCGGCGGTGCCGGACTGGCAGCGGCATTTAACGCCCCGCTGGCGGGCATGATGTTCACCCTGGAGGAGATCCACAAAACCCTGGACGGCAACATTCTGTGCATGGGCATTGTGTCTACCATTACGGCAGACTATATCTCCAAGCTGTTTTTCGGTCAAAACACGGTGTTCCACTACACCACCGCCGACATTCCGTTAAAGAGCTACTGGATCCTGCTGCTATTAGGGATCGTGCTGGGGCTGGCCGGCGTGGGCTACAATGCCCTCATGTTGCTGGGCCAAAAATGGATCGGCAAGATCAAAGCACCGGTGCGTATGATGCTGGTTTTCGTTTGCAGCGGCGTGCTGGGGCTGTTCGTGCCCCAACTGCTGGGCGGCGGCCACACCATGGTGACCCTGTTGCTGCAAGAGCACCCTACCATTAAAATTCTGATTTTACTGCTGCTGGGCAAATTTCTATTTTCCCTGCTGTCCTTTGCCTCCGGCGCACCGGGCGGCATCTTCTTCCCGCTGCTGATTCTGGGGACTTACCTGGGCGCCATCTATGCCGAGGCGGCCATTGCCTGGTTTGGGCTGGCGCCGGAGCTGTGGCAGGAGCTGGTGGTGGTGTCTATGGCCGGGTTCTTTGCCGCCATTGTGCGTGCGCCCATGACCGGCATTATCCTGGTATTTGAAATGACCGGCAACCTGGACAGTCTGCTGCCGCTGGCAGTGGTGAGCCTGACCAGCTACACGCTGGCAGATCTGCTGGGCAGCACGCCCATTTACACTGCGCTGCTGGAAAATCTGCTGCGCCCGGAGGACAAGGCGGCTTCCCGCCGCAACCGTCCCGGCGAAAAGGTGCTCAAGACCTATGTGCTCCCCCTGGGCAGTGCCCTGGATGGCAAGTGCATTAAAGACATTGACTGGGGCCGCCACTGCCTGATCGTCAGCATTGAGCGGGGTGACACTGCCGTGACCCCTAAGGGCGACACCACCCTCCACGCAGGCGACACGCTGGTGGTGATGGTGAGCCAGCGGCGCTTTGCCCGAGACAATGACCGGCTGGAAGCGCTGATCGACCCCAAATCGTAACCCCATCGGCCGGTGCCGACACAGATAAATTGCATCTAAGAACGCATACAGGAGTGAACATTATGGAAAACCGCATTTGGCTCAAAGGCGACACCCACCTGCACACCTGCAACAGCGATGGCAAGCTGACCCCCGGTCAGCTGGTAGAAGCGTGCCAACAGGCAGGGCTGGACTACGCCATTATCACCGACCACAACTACAACACCGTAAAGGCCAGCTATACGGACAAAAATTTGCTGGTCATGCAGGGGCAGGAGATCACCGACGACCTGGGTCACATCAATGTTTGGGGCAAAAAGGTGCCCCAAGATCCGCCGTATATCTTAAAAACCGTAGAGGACTATGACGCAGTGCTGGCGCCTTGCCGGGAGGCAGGGGCCACCATCTCCGTCAATCACCCGTTTTGCTCTATGTGCGGGTTCCACATGGATCTGGAGCACTTCCACTTTGACTGCGTGGAAGTGTGGAACACCATTCAGCACTCGGATAATATTAAAAATATGAACTGGTGGCACAACCAGCTGCTGCAAGGCAACCACATTGCAGCGGTGGGCGGCTCTGACTTTCACAAGGACATTGGCCCGCTGAAGCTGCTGGCCAACCCCACCACCATTGTGCACACCACCGCCAAAACAGAGGAAGCTGTTTTGCAGGCACTGCGAGAGGGTCGCTCCGTGGTAACCAACAAACCAGGCACCAGTATGATCTACCTGACCGTAGGGGACGCCAATGTGGGCGACACGGTGTCCTACGCGCCCGGCCTAACCGGCAAGGTGGCGGTAACAAAGTTCAAAAAAGGCCACACCATCAAAGTGTTTAACAACAACGATGTGATCCTGGAACACACCGCCGCACAAAACAGCGACCGGATGGAACTGGATTTTGAAATTCGGCAGCCGGGCTTTATTCGGGCAGAAATCGACTACACCTTCCGCCCGGTCATGCGGGCTCTGTACCACACGGTGGAGGAAAAATACCTCCACGCGGATGTGGCCGATCTGCCGCCATTTTTCTGGGCGTTCACCAACCCCATTTGGATCCGCTGATGGAGGGCGTGCATATTACCCGCTCCCGGCGCAAAAGCATAGAGTTGTCCATTGACGATAATCTGCAAATCGCCGTAAAAGCGCCCCTGTGGGTCACGGATCGAGCCATTGAGCACTTTATCGCCCAAAAGGCGGACTGGATCAGCCGACAAAAAGCCGCCAAGGCCGCCTACTTACAGGCACATCCGCCCTTAACGGAAGCGGAAGTGGAAGCGCTGCGCCGCCGAGCCAAGGCGGAACTGCCGCCCCGGGTGGCCTATTACAGCCAAATCTTGGGCGTAACCCCCACCGGGATCAAGATAACAAGTGCAAAAAAGCGCTTTGGCTCCTGCAACGGGAAGAACAGCATCTGCTTTTCCCTCTACCTGATGCAGTACCCACAGGCAGCCATAGACTATGTGGTGGTGCACGAGTTGTGTCACATTCGCCACCACGACCACTCCCCTGCCTTTTACCGGCTGGTGGAAAGCGTGCTGCCGGACTACAAAGAGCGGGAGCGCCTGCTGCGCCGCTAAAAGCAAAGAAGCACCGTAACGAAAACCGTTACGGTGCCTTTTTATTCTGTATAAATGGGAGAAGTGATGGCCAGAGCCTGCTTTTCGCCCCCAACGGTACCCCACAACTCGCAAATGTACCAGTGTCCCGGCTCCAGGGTCAGCCGGGCGTGGCGCTCGGTGACCGCCGTCTCCAGCACACACTTGTTGCCATTCGTAATAATGCGAATGGTGTCGTAGCTTACCGGCTCGTCGCTCTCGTCCTTACGCCGGGCGTGCAGATCCGTAAAAAAGCTGAAGATTACCCGCCCTCGCTTGAGAGTGTCGCCAATGCCGTAAGTTTCGCCCCAACGGTGCACCCGAAAGAAGAATTTGGCGCCGAAGCTAACCACCGTGCGCCCGGCGCGGATGGCCTCCAACGCACAGGCTGCCGTGGGTTCTTCCATATTCAAATAGGTAACCCCAAAGTGCCGATCCGACTGGCGGTGCCAGTCCCGACCGTAGGTGATGGGCAGATGATAGCCCTTGTCCAGCAGAGACTTCCACAGCTCCGTTGCCGGGACGTTTTCGCCGTTGTCCGGGCCAAAAGCATCGTGCCATACCTCCAGGTAATCCACCCGGTTCCAGTCCTGCACATCAAAGGCCCAGCGCCCGCCGGTACAGATAGGCGAGCCCAACTGAAACGGATGGGCCACGCCGCACAGGCCGCCGGCCGCGTGCACCTGATCGATCTTGTCGTCTATATTGGCAGGCACTGCATCCCGCCAGTCCACAAAGTCCCTGGCGCCCAGCACCAGCATGTGGCCAAAAAAGGTGGTCCACTCAATGCCCGGCACAGCGGGGGTGATGCTGTCATCCAGCTCCCCGTGACCGGAGACAGTGTTGTGGTCGGTCAAAGCGATCAACGCCAGGTGGTCATCATACGCACGGCGCAGCAGTTCCGCCACAGAAAAGCTCCCATCGGAATGGACGCTGTGGCAGTGAAGTTCGCAAGGCAAATAACTCATTCCGTTTCCTCCCCGATCACACGCACACGGCAAGTCACCGGACACAGCACACAATGGGCGCTGAGCACGGCCTGCCACTGCCCCGGGCGCAATTCGCCGGGCAAAAAGCCGGGCGACGCACTCTCTGCCGTCAGTCGATGGCACTGCTCGGTGGCTCGCCGATGGGCAGCGCCTCGATAACCCGCCGGGTCATCCAAAGACAGGGTGACTAAATTATACACCGGCAAATAGGCATACGGATCCTTTTGCACCACCGCCCGCGCATACCGGGCCAGCGCAGCCTTTACCGCCTCTACCGCCACCGGCTCCGGTGGGGTGGGCGGATCGTAAGTAAATTCCACCTGCAAGGCTGTCAGCCCGGGCGGAACGGAAAAAGACAAAGCCACATTGGTCTTGTCCGCCTGCGGGTTCAGCACCCGCGTCTCATCAAAAAGCACCATATACAGCGCCCCCTCTTCCCCTTGATTATAACCGATACCGCAGAAATTTGCAATTCCTGTCAAAAGATGTTAAAATAAAGGCGGTGATAACAATGGGAATTGATCTAAAAAATTGGATGCAGAACCTGCCGGACGGCAGCGATCTACTGGCGCTGAACCTGTGCGGCACCCACGACTGCGTGACCCAACACATTCGACTGCCCCACTTCTTTTGCTGCCAAGACCTAACCATCTATGAGCAGCTGCTTCTGGGGGTGCGCGCGCTGGATATCCGCGTGCGGGCGGACGGCAAGTGCCTAACCATGGTGCACGGCATATTCCCCGCCTACAACCACTCCTGCCACCGAGCCAACCTGATGGATATGGGCGATGTGCTGTCCCAGTGCTACCGCTTTTTAGACGAATGCCCGGGCGAGGCAGTGGTGTTTCAGTTTAAAAACGACAACGGCAAAGAGAACGAGCAGTGCTTCGACAACCTATTTTATACCTATATCAAGGGCAAAGAGCCTTATTGGTACTTAGAGGATCGGGTACCCACCTTGGGCGCCGCCCGCGGCAAGCTGGTGCTGATCCGTCGGTGCAAAATGGAGCCTAAGCCGGACTTTACCCGCCACAACACCGGCATTGACTTTTCCACCTGGGTGGAACAGCCGGAGGTGATTCCCACGGCGCTGCCCCTGTGTACCGGCACGGCAGACTTTATTATACAGGATCGGTTCAAATACAAGCCCAAGCCCCGCTGGGCCCAGGTGATCCGGCCGTTCTTAGAGCAGCGCACAGCCTTTGGCGGGCAGTATGTGATCAACTACCTGTCCACCGCCGGTGGGCTGAAAGGACCACGGCGCAATGCCAAATATATCAACGCCAAATTTATGGACTATCCGCTGAAAAAGGGCGTGTACTACGGCACCACCTATGTGGACTTTCCCTCTCGGGAGCAGGTGCTGAAGATCGTAGAAACCAATTTTGAATAAGCGCACACAAAAGCGCACGACCATACAGGGTCGTGCGCTTTTTCATTTTATGTTCTCTTTTATTTCTCCGTAGGCAGGGGCAGGTTTTGCAGCTTTTGCACCTCGCCGTCCGTTTTGCCCTCCGGGGTGTCCCGATAATACTGGGTAAAGGGCCGGAAGCGGCTTTTCTCTTCCCAAATGCGCTTGGCGGTAGGCGCCCAGGCGGCAGCATAAGCATCGCACTTGGCACACAGCGCCTCGGCGCTCTCCGGAGCCAGGAAGTTGGTGGACTTGGCACCGGTTTGGCTGACGATCCGCCGCAGAGCCGCCGGGTTTTCCAGCATAGGACAGGGCCGCAGCATATTGTTATTAAATGGCTGACCCTTGTAATATTCGTAAAACAGCGGCGACTGCAAGCATTCTTTAATGCTCTTTTGCCGAATATTGGAGTCGCTGTAATGGATAAACACACAAGGCTCCGCGTCACCCTCGGAATTGATGTGAAAGTAGTTGCGCCCACCGGCAATGCAGCCGCCTACAAACTCCGCGTCGTTTTGGAAATCCACGGTAAAGATAGGCTTGCCGTTCTTGCCGTCCCGCTTCTCTCGAATGGTGCGGTACACATGCTCCCGCTGCTCCGGGGAGAGCAGCAAATTCTGATCTGCGTCGCTGCCCACCGGCATATAGTGGAAGTACCAGGCATAGCGGGCACCGGCCTCAATAAGGGTGTCATAAAAGGCGTCGGAAGTGACCGCTTCGCAGTTTTGCGATGTGTAGCAGACGGACACGCCAAACAGACAGCCGTGCTTTTTGAGCAGTGCCATGGCCGCCATCGTGTCCCGATAGGAGCCTGCGCCCCGGCGGGCATCCGTGGTCTCTTCGCTGCCCTCTACGGACAGAGCCAGTGCCAAATTGCCGCAGGCCTTCATATCCTCACAAAAGGCATCATCCACCAGCGTGCCGTTGGTGAAGGTCAAAAACAGGCAGTCCGGGTTCTCCTTTGCTACCGTTATAATATCCGCCTTGCGGATCAGCGGCTCGCCGCCGGTGTACATAAAGAAATGGGTACCCAGTGCCTTGCACTCCCGCACAATGCGACGCATTTCGTCCAAGGTCAGGTTGGACTTATGGCCGTATTCCGCCGCCCAGCAGCCCTTGCAATGGCGATTGCAGGCACTGGTGGGATCCATCAGCACCACCCAGGGAATGTTGCAGTGCTCCTTCTCCCGGTTGGCACGCAGAGCCTTGGTTCCAAAGTAGCCCAGATCAATGGCAAAGGTCAGCGCAATGCGGCGAAACAGAGCCGGGTCCACCTCGTCCAGCCCGCGAAACAGGAATTGGTGCCACACATTGTCCTCATCCTCAATAATCTCAATGGGCTTGGTAAAAGTGCTGGGGGGGAACATTTTGCCGGCCACCAGCTTGCCAACCTTCACCAGCTTCACCAAATTGCGGCGGGGGTTCTTGTACACATAGCGCAGCAGACGGTCGCCTACTGCGTATAAAATTTTTCTGTTCATAGCTTCACCTCAAGCGCCGCTTACATACGCTCCGGCACGCTGATCTTCAGCATAGTAAGTACATTGCGAATGGTATTCTTTACGGCGGTGCACAAATACAGCCGCGCCTGCATCAGCCCCTCATCCTCTACCATGACCCGCTGGGCATTGTAGAATTTGTGGAACAGGGTGGCCAGGTCGATCACATAGTGGGTGATCTTGGCCGGGTCGTAGGTCTTGGCTGCCGTGACCACATCGTCGGTGAGGGCGGCCAAGTGGCGGATCAACTCCCGCTCCTCCGGCGCCGTCAGCTGCTCCAACTCCGCGGTAGTGGGGGTGCGCAGGGTCACGCCTTCCTCTGCCGCCTTGCGCAAAATAGAGCAAATGCGGGCATGGGCGTACTGCACATAGTACACCGGGTTCTCATTAGAGGTGCTGGCTGCCAGCTCCAGGTCAAAATCGAAGTGGGAGTTTGGCTCTCGCAGGTTAAAGAAGAAGCGGGCCGCGTCAATGGGCACTTCCTCCAGCAAGGTATTCAAAGTAATCGCCTTGCCGGAACGCTTAGACAGCTTAATGGTCTCGCCGTCCCGCACCAGACGCACCATCTGCATAATCACACAATCCAAACGGTCTGCGTCCAGCCCCAGGGCGGTGAGTGCCGCCTTCATCCGCGGCACATAGCCATGGTGATCCGCACCCAGCACATCCACGGCCTTATCATAGCCGCGAGTCACCAGCTTATTATAATGATAAGCAATATCCGGCACAATATAAGTGGGAATGCCGTTGGCACGCACCAGCACAATGTCCTTGTCGTTGCCGAATGCACTGGCCTTGAACCACAAGGCGCCGTCCTGCTCATAGGTAACGCCCTTTTCTTTCAATGCGTCAATCACCCGCTGCACAGAGCCGTCCTCATGGAGGGAGGACTCCTTGAACCAGCGGTCATACTGAATGCGGTAGGCGCCCAGGTCTCGCTCCAGCCCGGCAATGTTCTTGGGCAGGGCATCGGCAATCAGGGCATCTTTCAGCTCTTCAAAGTCCTTATCGACATAAGAATCGCCGTGAATTTCGGCAAACTCTTTGGCGCGAGCAATAATGTCAGCGCCCTGGTAGCATTCTTCCGGCAGGGGAACGGCCTCTTCGCCTTTGTACAGCTGCAGGTAGCGGATGGCCAGGCTCTTGCCGAACTTCTGGATCTGGTTGCCTGCGTCGTTGATGTAGAACTCGCGGGTCACATCATAACCGGCCCAGTCCAGGCAGGCAGCCAGGCAGTCGCCCAGAGCACCGCCGCGGGCGTTGCCCATGTGCATGGGGCCGGTGGGGTTGGCGGAAACAAATTCAACGTTGTAGCGCTTGCCTGCACCGCCGTCCGTGCGGCCGTATTCCGGCTCAGTGGCAGCAGCCTGCAGCACGCTGGTAAACCAGTGGGCACCCAGGAACAGGTTGATGAAGCCGGGGCCTGCGATCTCTACACGGTCGAACAGGCTGCCCTCCAGGTTCAGGTGGTCCACAATGGCCTGTGCAATCTGGCGCGGAGCCTTGTGGAACGCACGGGCACCGGCCATGGCGGCGTTGGATGCAATATCGCCGTTTTTGACATCGGCGGGAATCTCAACAATAAATTCCGGCAGCGGGGCTTCCGGAAGGGAACCGTCCACCACAGCAGCATTCAGCGCGCCGGTCAGCAGCTCACGCGCCGTATCCAGCGCAGCCTTGCGGGGGTTATAGTATTTGTAATTCACGTTGTACCTCCAGTTTGGAAGTTAGGAGGGAGGAGTTAGGAATTAGGAGTTTAAGGTGCGGCCTGCGCCGCAATTTTGAAAAACAGCCGCACAGCTGATCGTTAAGGCAATACCGCATAATTCTAAGTGCCGATACGGCGAGCGAGGTACGGCAGA
>ERZ826016.3402-NODE-3402-length-10945-cov-15.280533_pt1 | contig 10945 bp, 10 predicted proteins | sample MGYA00519872_ERZ826016 | MGnify/ENA primary metagenome ERZ826016 (study PRJEB31778, sample SAMEA3449218) | human gut metagenome | biome: human gut; feature: human-associated habitat; material: faeces | place: United Kingdom | collected 2010/2012 ... | reverse complement strand
CAAGACCGCCGTGGACCTGGACAGCGGCAAAAACCAGGCGGGCTGCTTCTACCAGCCCTCTTTGGTGCTGTGCGACCCGGCCCTGCTGGCCTCCCTGCCGGAGGCCGAATACCGGGCGGGCTGCGCCGAGGTCATCAAGACTGCCGTGCTGTTCAGTCCGGAACTGTTCCAAAAGCTGACGGAAGTCCCCGTCCGGGAGCAGTTTGAGTCCGTCATTGCCGCCTGTGTGGGCATGAAGCGGGACGTGGTAGAAAACGACGAGTTTGACCGCGGCCAGCGGGCCCTGCTGAACCTGGGCCACACCATCGGCCACGCGGCAGAAAAACTGGGCAACTACACCGACCTCACCCACGGTCAGGCGGTGGCGATCGGCATGGTGGCCGCGATGCGGCTCTCTGCCCTGCTGGGCAACGAGGATTTGACCGCGCCGCTCATCGACATTCTGAAGCACATCGGTCTGCCGACCGAGCTGAAATATGACCGCGAGGACATCTATCGCTCGCTGCTCTCGGACAAGAAGAAGTTCGGCGCGACGGTCAACTTTATCCTCGTCCGTGAGCCGGGACGCGCCGAGATCACCCCGATCGACGCGGAAAAGCTGCACGAATACGTTCTGAAGCTGTAAGGAGGGAGAAGCATGGGTTCTACCTGGGGCAATACAATCAAAATTTCCATTTTCGGTGAATCGCACGGCACAGGCATCGGCGTTGTGATCGACGGATTCCCGTCCGGTGTTATGTATGACGAGGCGTTTGTCCTGCGCGAGATGGAGCGCCGTGCACCGGGCCGCAACAAGCAGTCCACCGCGCGCAAGGAGCCGGACAGACCGGAAATTCAGTCCGGCATCTACAACGGAAAAACGACCGGCACCCCCATCTGCGCCGTCATCCGCAACACCAACCAGCATTCGAGCGATTACGCCGAGCTGGCGGCGCAGCCGCGCCCCGGTCACGCGGACTACACCGCCGAGGTCAAATACGGCGGCTATCAGGACCGCGCGGGCGGCGGACACTTTTCAGGCCGCTTGACCGCGCCGTTGTGCATCGCGGGCGGCATCTGCCTGCAAATTCTCGCGCGCGAGGGCATCACGGTCGTGAGCCGCATCGCCTCCATCGCGGGCATTACTGACGAAGGAGAGCTGACAGGCTCGCTTGCAGGCAAGGAGTTCCCCGTCGTCAGCGATGCGCGCGGCGAGGAGATGCGCGCAGCCATCGCGGCGGCGCGCGAAGAGGGCGACAGCGTCGGCGGCGTCATCGAATGCGCGGTTTTCGGCGCGCCCGCGGGCCTTGGCGATCCGATGTTCGGCGGCATGGAAAATCGCATCGCCGCGGCTGTTTTCGGCATTCCGGCGGTCAAGGGCGTTGAGTTCGGCGCGGGCTTTGGCGTGGCGAGCCTTCGCGGCAGCGAGGATAACGACGCCTTTACGGTCGAAAACGGCAAGATCATCACTGAGACGAACCACTGCGGCGGCATTCTTGGCGGTATCACGAACGGCATGCCCATCGTGTTCCGCGCGGCGTTCAAGCCGACGCCATCCATCGCGCGCGAGCAGCAGAGCGTCAATTTGCAGACGATGGTGCCGGAGAAGATGGCCGTCACGGGCCGCCACGACCCGTGCATCGTGCCGCGCGCCGTGCCCTGTGTGGAGGCGGCGGCCGCCATCGCGGTCTATGATGCGTATCTATCGCGCAAAAAGGAAATGAGGTAAGGGAACATGGACTTAAACGACTATCGAAAAGAGATCGACAGCATCGACGATCAGCTCATCGCGCTCTTTGCCCAGCGCATGGAGACCGCTGAAAAGATCGCGGAATATAAAAAGGCCAACGGCCTGCGCGTGCTCGATGCGCGCCGCGAGAAGGAGAAAATGCGCGAGATTCTGGACAAAACGCCGGACGATCTGCGCGAATATGTCTCGTCGCTCTATTCCCTCATTTTCGAGCTGAGCCGCAGCCGCCAGAGCTGTCTTCTCGGCACGAAGGGTGATCTGCCCGCGAAAATTGCCGAGGCCATCGAAAAGACGCCGCAGCTCTTTCCCGAGGACGCCGCCGTCGCCTGTCAGGGCGTGGAGGGCGCGTATTCCGAGCAGGCGTGCGAGCGGCTGTTCAAGCGCCCGAGCACGTTCTTTTTCAGTTCCTTCGAGGCGGTGTTCTCCGCCATTGAAAAGGGCCTCTGCCGCTACGGCGTGCTGCCGCTGGAAAACAGCACGGCGGGCAGCGTGAACGCGGTCTACGACTTGATGACGCAGCACAACTTCCGCATCGTGCGCTCGGTGCGCATCAAGGTTGACCATAATCTTCTCGCCAATCCCGGTGCGAAGCTCGAAAACATCCGTGAGATCTACTCACATGAACAGGCCATCAGCCAGTGCGCACACTTTTTACAGGGGCTTCCCAATGTGAAGGTCATCCGCTGCGAAAATACCGCGGTGGCGGCGCGCATGGTGGCCGAGTCCGGCCGCGACGATGTGGCGGCGCTGTCGTCCCGCGCATGCAGAGAGCTCTACGGCCTTGACTGCCTCGCCGCCTCTGTGCAGGATCAGGGCAATAACTTCACGCGCTTCATCTGCATTGCGAAAAACCTCGAAATTTACCCCGGTGCAGACCGCACGAGCCTGATGATGGTGCTGCCGCACCACCCCGGTTCGCTCTACAAGGTGCTCTCGCGTTTCAACGCGCTCGGCGTCAACATGAACAAGCTCGAGAGCCGCCCGATGCCGGACCGCAACTTCGAGTTCATGTTTTACTTCGACCTTGAAACCTCGGTCTATGCCCCGCAGTTCACCCAGCTCATGGGCGAGCTGCCCGAGCTGTGCGAGGAGTTCACGTATCTTGGCTCTTACAGTGAGGTGGTTTGAATGAAGCGCTGCGGATTACTCGGTGAAAAGCTCGGCCACAGCTATTCGCCCGCTATCCACGCGGAGCTGGCGGACTATGAATACAGGCTTTACGAGGTCGCGCCCGAAAAGCTCGGCGAATTTCTGACGGGCGGCGGCTTTGACGGCATGAACGTCACCATTCCCTATAAAAAGGCCGTCATCCCGTACTGCGCAGAGCTTTCACCCATTGCGCAAAAGCTCCAGAGTGTGAATGTGCTCGTGCGCCGCGAGGACGGCACGCTGTACGGCGACAACGCCGACGCCTACGGTTTTGCCGGTATGGTCAGGGCGAGCGGCATTCAGATCGATGGCAAAAAGACGCTCGTGCTCGGCTCCGGCGGCGCCGCCTCGACGGTCTGTGCCGTGCTCGAGGAGATGGGCGCGCGCAGCGTGACCATCATCTCCCGCAAGGGCGAGGACAATTACAACAATCTGGACCGCCACGCAGATGCGGAGGTCATCGTGAACACCACGCCCGTCGGCATGTACCCGAACTGCGGCGTGTCGCCCGTCGACCTGTCGCTCTTCCCGAAGCTCGAGGGTGTGCTCGATATCGTCTACAACCCCGCGCGTACAGCGTTTGTCCTGCAGGCGGAAAAGCTCGGCATTCCTTATATGAGCGGGCTCTACATGCTCGTCGCGCAGGCTAAGCGCACGGCGGAGGTCTTTGAAAACCGCGACATCCCCGACAGCGAGACCGAGCGCATCTGGAAAAAGCTGAGCCTTGAGATGCAGAACATCGTGCTCGTCGGCATGCCCGGCAGCGGCAAAAGCACCGTTGCCGCGCGCCTTGCTGAGAAGCTTGACCGCATCGCGCTTGACAGCGACGCCGAGATCGAAGAGAAAAACGGTATGAGCTGTGCCCAGCTCATCGAAAAGCACGGCGAGGCGGAATTCCGAGAGCTCGAGAGCGAGGCCATTGCCGAACTCGGCAAGCGCTCGGGAGCGGTCATCGCTACGGGCGGCGGCTGCGTGACGAGAGAGGAAAACTACGATCTTCTGCACCAGAACGGCATCATTTTCTGGTTGAAGCGTGATATCGACCAGCTGCCGCGCGAGGGGAGGCCTCTTTCGGCGGGCGACCTTGCGGCGATGTACGACAGGCGCAAGGCCTGCTATGAAAGATTTGCCGACCACATCGTCGACAACAACGGCACAGTGGAGGATACCGTGCAGGCAATTTTGGATTGCCTGAAATAAAGGACAAAACTGCCCGCCGCAATTTTGCGGCGGGCAGTTTTTGCGCGATGGCGGCAGCTACGGCAGGGGATGGCGAGATCGCTGCGCGAGCGCTTCGTCATAGCATCTCGCGCAGCGCCGCCAGTCGATCACCTGCACACGCAGGGCGAGGGACTCCTCGCTGCACGGCACCACCGGCGCGGTCAGGTCGAGCAGCACCGCGCCGAACGAGATGTCGGGGTCCTTCGTGCCGGTGAGCCGGAGTGAGCCGTCCGCCATCAGCGAGAGCAGGACGCGACCGCCGCAGCCGCGGCGCAGCGCATGTGTGAGCACGCGCTCAAAGTCCTCCCGCTCGCCGAAATCGCGCAAAATCGCGGCCTCAAATGTATTCAAAACAGACCACCTCGCCACAAGGTATGCAAAAAGTCCATCAGACAGCACAAAAAAGCGGAAAGTCCTGTGACTTTCCGCTTTTCATTTCAATTTGGACTAACTTAGATGTGGACGACCTTCAGCTCGCTCGCCTCGAAGAGACCGAGGCGCTTGCCGACGTTGACATATACCTGCGGGTCGCCGCTCGTGCAGATGACGAATTTGCCCTTTTTCTGCGGGTTGAGCGCGTTCTGCTCGGTGAGGTATGCCTTGACGGCGTTTGCCTGCTCGAGCGCGGGGTTGATGAGGTGCATTTCGGGATAGCACTCGTGGAAGTTCTCTTCCACGATGGGATAGTGCGTGCAGCCGAGGATCAGGTTTTCGACCTTTTCGCGCGCGAGAATGTTGTCGACCTGCGTACGGATCTCGGTGTTAATGTCGTGCTGGTTGAAGTCGCCGCGGTCAACGAGTGCCGCGAGCAGGGGAGAGCCCTTGCCGACGACCTTGCACTCGGGATCACCCTCATGGATGAGCTCGGCGTACTTGCCGGAGGCAACAGTGAACTCCGTCGCGATGAGGCCGACGCTCTTGAGATGCTCGCGCAGGACGTATTTGGCAGCTTCTTCCACGATGCTGACGATCTTGTAGTCGAAGCAGGGGCGCAGGCGGTCGGCCATGGTGGAGATGGTGTTGCAGGCGATGGCGGTGCACTTAACACCGTTGTCGCCGAGGAACTGGAGCATGTGACTGCTCAGCTCGAAGATCTGGTCAGAGGTTTTATTGCCGTAGGGGCAGTTGGCACTGTCGCCAAAATAGATGATATCTTCGCCGGGGAGAATGCGCTGTAATTCGCGCACGACGGTGAGACCGCCGATGCCGCTGTCCATCACGCCGATGGGGTTGCCTGCGTTCAACATGGTTGAAAGCCTCCTTTTTTTGTCTATAAATATTGTACCACGCGCACACAAAAATGCAAGGGATAAATCATTTTTGCTGTTTGTAACAAATCTTGGGAAAAGGATTGCAATTTTGCCCTCACCTGATAAAATAGTATCTGGTGAGAGTTGGGTATTTTACAGCCCGAAACCTGCGCCGCGCGGCGGCATAATACAGAAGAAGAGGTTTGAAACGCTTATGACGATTTTCAACTTGATCACCCTCTTTGGCGGTCTGGCGCTGTTCCTGTACGGCATGCGCCTGATGGGCGACGGACTGAAAAAAGGTTCGTCCGATGCCTTCAAGCGCGCGATGGAAAAGGTGACGAACAATCCGCTCGTCGGCTTTCTGCTGGGCCTTGTGGTCACAGCGGTCATCCAGAGCTCTACGGCGACGATCGTGCTGACGTCGGGCCTTGTCGGCGCGGGCGTGATGTCGCTGCACCAGTCGATCGGCGTCATTCTGGGCGCGAATGTCGGTACGACGATCACGGGCCAGATCATTCGCCTTCTCGACGTGAACGCATCGGAGACATCGCTGCTCAATTTCTTCAAGCCCTCGACGCTCGCGCCCCTTGCGGCGATTATCGGCATCCTCTTTCTAATGGCGGTCAAGACCCGCCAGTCCGATACCATCGGCTCGATCGCGATGGGCTTCGGCATCCTCTTCACCGGCCTTCTCAGCATGACCGCGGCGGTGAGCCCGCTGTCGGAATCTGAGACGTTTGCCAACATGTTCTACCAGCTCTCGGGAAAGCCGGTGCTCGGATTCCTGCTCGGCGCGGGCGTTGCGTTCCTGCTGCAGAGTTCGTCGGCGACCATCGGTATTTTGCAGGCCATTGCCACGACCGGCGCGCTGACGTTCTCGTCGGTTTACGCCATCATCATCGGCGTCAACATCGGCGACTGTGTGACGACGGCCATCGTCTGCTCCATCGGCTCGAAGGCCGATGCCAAGCGCACGGGCGTGATCCATATCCTCTTCAACATCGCCGGTTCGATCCTCGTGATCGTGGGGCTGATGCTGCTGCACTCGTTCGGTGTGCTCGATGCCCTGTGGGACGAGGCGCTTTCCTCCGGCGGCATCGCGAATGTGCACACGGTGTTCCGTCTTGTTTCGGCCATCGTGCTGCTGCCGGTGTGCGGCCAGTTTGAAAAGCTCTCGCGCAAGCTCGTCAAGGATGATGTGCGCCTTGGCGAAAATGTCGACCACGAGCTTTCGCTGCTCGATGAAAAGTTCTTCACCTCTCCCGCCATCGCGCTCTCGGGCGCGGGTGAGGCCATCACCACCATGGCGCGCCTTGCGCGCACAGGCGTGATGAGCGCGATGGGCGTGCTCGAGCAGTACGACGCCCACACGATCGAGGTCATCAACGAGAACGAGGAGCACATCGACAAGCTCGCCGACCATGTGGACAACTACCTCATCCGCCTGTCGCCGCACATGCCGAGCGGACACGGAAGCGACATGCTCAACTACTATATCCAGTGCTTCGGCGAGTTTGAGCGTATCGGCGACCACGCCGTGAACCTGACGGAAAATGCGCAGGAGTTCCTTGACCGCAGCGCGAGCCTGTCGCCCACGGCACATCAGGAGCTCATGGTGCTGCGCGAGGTGCTCGGCGAGATTTTAGATTACACCTACAAGGCCTTTGCCGCCACGGACTACGAGGCCGCGCGCCACATCGAGCCGGTCGAGGAGGTCGTGGACGACCTCGTCGCCACGCTGCGCGCCAATCACATCCGCCGCGTGCGCGACGGGCAGTGCACGGTGTACGCGGGCCTCACGTTTCTCGATATCCTCGTCAATGTGGAGCGCATCGCCGACCAGTGCTCGAATGTCGGCGTTTTCACGCTCTCGATGTTCGACGAGCACATCATGAACAACCACCACGACTATATTCAGGCGTTGCACCAGGGCAAGGACCCGGTCTTCAACCGCGCCTATCAGGAGGCGCACGACAAGTATTTCGGCGAGCTCAAGCGCATCGAGCGCAGCAAGTGAGCCGCGCCAGATATGCGCGCCCCTGATTTAATGGAAAATAACGATCAATGCGACTTTTGTGCGCCGCGGCTTGCGTTTGCCGCGGCGCTTTGCTATAATGCAGTGCATAATAGCAGCGTGATTCTCTGCAAAGGAGCATGAAAATATGAAAGCAATTCTTGATGAAATGCTCGCGGCCCTTTCGCGCGGCGAGCGGGTGGTATTGTGCAGCATTCTGGCGTCTTCGGGCTCTGTGCCGCGCGGCGCGGGCGCGAAGATGGCCGTCTTTGAAGATGACCGCGTGCTCGGCACGATTGGCGGCGGCGCAGTGGAGCGGCTGAGCATCCAGCGCGCGCAGGACGCGCTCAAAAACGGCGGCAGCAACGAGCTCAAGTCCTACAACCTGCACCCGAGTGAAGTGGCCAGCACGGGCATGATCTGCGGCGGCGCGGTCACGGTCTACTTCCAGTTTTTCGCGCCCGAGCAGACCGCGGATGTCGCGGTGCTCAAGCGCTGGCGCGAAATGCTCGACAGGGACGTCGACCTCTGGCTGCTGCTGTCTCTCGACGGCGACGGCGTGAACGAGTTCCATGTTGTCACGCGCGAGGAGATCCCGCAGGACAAGGCGGACTATTTTTCTGCCAAGGCCGTGTGGAAGAACGGCATTTATGTCGAGCCGCTGTGCCACGCGGGCAGCGTGTATATCTTCGGCGGCGGCCATGTGGGCCGCGCGCTCGTGCCGGTGCTGGCGACGGTGGGCTTCCGCGTGGTGATGTACGACAACCGCGAGGAGCTTGCGAAGAAAGAAAACTATCCCATGGCGAGCGAGGTCATCTTCGGCAGCTTTTCCGACATTTCCGGCAAGGTGGCGCTCACGGCGAACGACTATGCCGTCGTGATGACGCCGGGCCATCAGGCAGACTATGAGATCCTCTCCCAGGTGCTTAAGAGCAGCGCGACCTATATCGGCTGCATCGGCAGCCGCACGAAGGTCGCCAAGACGCGCGAGCGCCTCAAGGGCGACGGCTATACCGAAGAGGACATCGCGCGCGTCCACGCGCCCATCGGCCTTCCGATCCTGGCTGAGACGCCGGAGGAGATCGCCATCAGCATCGCGGCGGAGATGATCGAGCACCGCGCGCGCCTCGCCGGACAGCGGCACTGAGGGTGCGTATATGCAGATCGCACCGCTTTTGCACGTCGGCCGCGGCGTGACGGCCATCATCGGCGGCGGCGGAAAGACGACGCTGATGGAAACGCTCGCCGGGGAGCTTTCGAAAAAGGGAAAGGTCATTATCACGACCACAACGCACATCTGCCGTCCGAAGCAGTATGAAACGCTGCTGGATGCGGACGAGGCCGCCGTTTCGGCGGCATTGGAGCGGTCGGGCATCGTCTGTGTTGCCTCGCAGGCGGAGAGCGGCAAGCTCTGCGCGCCGTGGCTCTCAATGGGCACGCTGGCGCAGCTTGCGGATTTTGTGCTTGTCGAGGCGGACGGTGCCAAGCGCCTGCCGCTCAAGGCGCACGCTTCCCATGAGCCGGTGATCCCGGAGGAGGCGCAGCGTGTCATCATGGTCATCGGCATCGACGGCGTCGGCAAAACCATCCGCGAGACCTGCCACCGCAGCGCGCTCTACGCGCAGCTCGCGGGCGTGGATGAGGAGACGGTCGTCACGCCGCAGCTCGCCGCGCGCGTCGTCAACGCCGAGGGTTACGGCGACCGCGTTTATATCAACAAGGTGGAGTCTGCCGCCGATTATGAAGCGGCGCAGGCCATGGCAAATGAATTTTCCTGCCCGGTCATCGCGGGCAGTCTGCATCAGGGGGTATATGTATGCTTGCATTGATTCGCGGCGCGGGAGACATCGCGAGCGGCGCGGCCATGAGATTGTGGCGCTGCGGGATCGACGTGGTGATGACCGACCTCGCCCGCCCGACGGCCATCCGCCGCACAGTGGCGTTTTCCAATGCCATCGTCCACGGGGAAACGACGGTCGAGGGCCTGCGCGCCGTGCGCGCGGAGAATGCCGCGGAGGCGAAGAAGCTGCTGCGCGAGGGTTCGCTGCCTGTTTTGGCCGACCCTGAGTGCGCCTGCCGCGAGGAGCTCGCGCCGGACGCGCTCGTGGACGCGATTCTTGCCAAGCGCAATCTCGGCACGAAGATCGACGACGCGCCGATCGTCGTGGGCGTCGGCCCCGGCTTCACGGCGGGGGAGGACTGCCACGCGGTCGTCGAGACGATGCGCGGCCACACGCTCGGGCGCGTCATCTACTCCGGCAGCGCGCTGCCGAACACGAACATTCCCGGCCTCATCGGCGGCTTTGCGGGCGAGCGCGTGCTGCGCGCGCCGTGCGACGGCATTTTTACTGCCGTCCACCGCATCGGCGACACGGTCGAGGAGGGCGAGACCATCGGCTTTGTCGAGGGTCAGCCGATGAAGTGCACCATCAGCGGTGTGCTGCGCGGCGTGCTGGACGATGGCGTGCCCGTTAAGAAGGGGATGAAGTCCGGCGATGTCGACCCGCGCTGCAAGCCGGAATACTGCACGACGATCTCGGACAAGGCCCTCGCCGTCGGCGGGGGAGTGGTCGAAGCGGTGCTGTATTTGAACGCGAAACAACAGGGCAGACGTTGATATGCCCTGCACTGCGCGGGAGATGTCCCATTGGCATGGGACTGCGCGGGGCAAAGGGGGCCTTCTCTCACGTGAGAGAAGGCCCCCTTTGAATCCCCCAAGAGAACGGCAGGGGCGTTTCGATCTCGCCCCTGCACCCCTAACGACCAAAAGGGAGGGGCCTTGCCCCTCCTTTTTGGATTATCCACCCCGCTGTTGCTTCTGACGGCGCGGCATTGCTGCGCTCGCCGCTTTGGGGTGCTGTTTTTTTAACCTTTTGCTGGGTCGACACTGCTGTAGTCATTGCTGATGGGCTCATCGGAAATGATGTCGTGTGAAATGACTTGGTCTTCTGCGTCCAACAGGGCTTTTTTCAGGACTTCACGGGCAGAATGCCTTTACCTTCGTCGTAAAGGTCGATGGCTTCGCTCATACTGCGTACCATCAAGTGGTATAGCGTTTTATAAGTCGTCATCTTATCACCTCTACACAATTATAGGTCAATATCACCCTATTATCAATAGGTCAATTTGCCATAATTTTGTTGGGGTGATTAGATGACTCGTATGAAAGAACTGCGCAAAAAGAAAGGCTTCTCACAGGTCAGAATGCAGATGCTGACGGGAATTGACCAGAGCGATTATTCAAAAATCGAGACCGGCAAACGAAATATGAGCTTTGAACAGTGCCGCCGCATCGCCCTTGCCTTGGAAACCAGCATGGACTATCTCGCCGGCTTGACCGACCAGGACACCCCCTATCCCAGAACAAAGTAAAACGACCGCTGACGCGGTCGTTTTTTCTATTAGAAGCGCGGCGAGCGCAGCAATGTCGCTTCGGCACGCACTGCTGAAACGGAATTATCCAAAGTAGACGTAGTTCTTACCGGAAGTGCCATGGGGAGGATAATCCAAAAAGGAGGGGCAAGGCCCCTCCCTTTTGGTCGTTAGGGGGTGCAGGGGGCGAAATCGAAACGCCCCCTG
>ERZ826016.3401-NODE-3401-length-10946-cov-2.614452_pt1 | contig 10946 bp, 10 predicted proteins | sample MGYA00519872_ERZ826016 | MGnify/ENA primary metagenome ERZ826016 (study PRJEB31778, sample SAMEA3449218) | human gut metagenome | biome: human gut; feature: human-associated habitat; material: faeces | place: United Kingdom | collected 2010/2012 ... | reverse complement strand
GCCGCACTGACAAACTCGGTCTGCGTGACCGTAGTTTGGTTACGATCACTTCACTCATTAGCCAAGGTATAACGGATAACTCACTGACGTTCCATCTCCAGTCGGCCAAGAATAACGGTATCAGTCGCACGGAGATATCCGAAATCATCACACATATAGGTTTTTATGCAGGATGGCCGAAAGCATGGGCCGCTTTTCGGCTTGCCAAGGAGGTATGGGCAAAAGATACAACCGGGGTAGATGCAAAGGCCGCTTTCCAGCGTGAAATGATATTCCCGATAGGAGAACCTAACACAGCCTATGCACAGTATTTCACCGGTAATAGCTACCTTGCACCCATATCGCATGAACAGGTTAATATCTCCAATGTCACGTTCGAACCCGGTTGCCGAAATAATTGGCACGTTCATCATGCGAAGAAAGGTGGCGGACAGATGTTGATCGGTATAGCAGGCCGCGGCTGGTATCAGGAAGAGGGCAAACCGGCGGTAGAGATTCTTCCCGGTACAGTCATACATATCCCTGCCAACGTGAAACACTGGCATGGTGCAACAGCCGAAAGTTGGTTCGCACACCTTGCATTCGAAATTCCCGGGGAAGACTCCTCTAACGAATGGCTGGAACCTGTGACTAATAAAGAATACAATAGACTCCCCCAATAATGACAGATCAATTATGTACAAAATTATATTCGTATTTCTGGCAATAATGGGCATAGCCACTGCATCATGTGCCCAACAAAAACAAGGCGCAAACAGAAAGCAGCCCAATAACAAAGTGTTTATAGCCTACTTCTCGGCGACAGGAACTACAGCAGGTGCTGCTGAAAAATTGTCTAAGGTTACAGGTGGAGAACTTTATGAAATTACTCCAGCCCAACCCTATACAAATGCTGACCTCAATTGGAATAACAAACAATCGCGCAGTTCGTTGGAAATGAATGATCCGAAGTCACGTCCGGCCATCCGGAAATCTTCCATAGATATCGCCGATTATGACGTGATTTTCGTCGGCTATCCTATCTGGTGGAATCTTGCTCCACGTATTATCAATACATTCATCGAGAGCTATCATTTGAAAAACAAGCCAATCATCTTGTTCGCCACATCGGGAAGCAGTAGCATCACTAACAGTATGGCAACTCTGAAGAAAAGTTATCCCGACCTGATCTGGAAAGAGGGAAAACTACTGAATGGAATGAACGAAAACGATATCCGCGAATGGATCAGTAAATTGGACTATTGACCAATTGTGGTTTCGAAGTCGCCTGTATAAAAGCAACAAAAAAGATTGTGGTATCGGAGTGCTAAAGATGATCCCTGCCTCATGTACGAATCATTTAAAACTGTACAAAACAGTTCAGACAGATTCGCGCATGGGGCAGATGCAGATTCAGACGCAAGAAATGAAAGAATAAGAAGGACAAAGAAACGAATGGACAATAAACCACTCTTCCTATTTTGCATTTCAGAATTTTTACGTATCTTTGTTTGCAGGGAGTTGTTTGATAGCGCAATACTTCAAAGCCTCTTGAGAATCTATTTTTCGAGCCGGTATCCTGCCTGCTGATTTATTAAAAAATAAAACACCTTATTACTATGATCGTACAGGATTTAAATTTTGATCAAACAGTCGCCATGGCAAAAGCCAAAGCGGAAAGCATGATACAAAACGGACTTTATTCACGTTTCGGGTTATCCGAAAAAGAGAGACTGGACAAAGCCCTTCTAGGCTGTATCGGAGAGTTGGCATTCCAAAAACACCTGAAAAATCTGGGAATCCCATTCGAATTGGACCAGACAGATTTCCAATCCCATCACTCCGATGAATTTGACGTAAAAGTAAACGGTGCCAAAATTGATATCAAAGTAGCAAAGAAAACAACTGCCAACCCTCCAACCGACAATTGGACCTATGGTTATCCACAAGAGCAGCACCCCGAAACCAAAGATTACGTCGTTGTAGGTTGGGTAGACTTCAACAGAAAAGAAGTTGGCTTTTATGGTTGGATCAGAGGAAAGCAAATAATGGAATTTAAAGTTGTCACCCAAAATTCTTATGCCAAGTATCCCTATCTGACACCTAACCATGAATTCAAATGGGGATGTCTCACCAAGGATTTGAATGAGATTTTGAAGTAAAACGATTAAATTATCCTTGAAAAAGACTCTTCATTGAAGTTTTTTCATTTTTCTTCAGAAATTCGTAGGGTATTCTCCGTTTGAACGATCTTATATACAGAAAGCAAACTATTATTCACCCTTTAAACTCTGAAAAAGATGAAAACGCAATGGATAAGATCAATCGGATGTATACTGGCAGTTTTGATTCTGTCGGGCATCATGCCACTGGCTGCACAGGACAATGCGGAAAGATACACCACGATCAGTGGAGTAGTCAAAGACAAACTCAACAAAAAGAAACTGGAGTATGTCAATGTATCGATACCGGGAAGCAGTGTCGGTACCGTCACCAACGCAGACGGTGAGTTTACTCTAAAGATTCCCGAGTCGGTTCAGGCCAAAGACATTGAAGCCTCACATGTAGGTTATCTCAATTCCCGTATCCCTTTAAAAGAAGAAAATCCCACAGAACGGATTGTCTGGCTCACTCCTTATGCCAACCTGCTTAGTGAAATCCTGGTAAGAGCCAGAGATCCACGCAGCATTGTGGAAGAAGCACTTCGCAAGATTCCGGCCAATTATAGTCCCCAGAGCAACATGCTCACAGGATTCTACAGGGAGTTGGCTCAAAAAGGGCGTCGCTATATCAATATTTCAGAGGCTGTAATCGATATTTATAAAACGCCCTACAATGAAACTGCCGAACACGATCGGGTTCAGATTTACAGAGGACGCAGACTGTTGAGCCAAAAACAGAGTGACACACTGGCTGTAAAATTACTCGGAGGCCCCAATATGGCCATTTATATGGATATAGTAAAGAACCCGGACTGCCTGTTGGCTCAAGAAGACCTATTGTTCTACGAATTTCGAATGGAAGACCCGACCAGCATTGACGACCGATCCCAGTATGTCATCAGCTTCCGTCCAAGAGTAAAATTATCCTATCCCTTATGCTATGGTACACTCTACATCGATAAAGAGCGACTGTCATTCACACGCGCCGAGTTTAACCTCAGCATGGATGATAAGAATAAAGCCACTCAAGCTATCTTAAGAAAAAAACCTTTCGGACTGCGTTTCAAACCGGTAGAAGTATCATACCTGATATCATACAAAAACCTGGGAGGGATCACTTACCTGAGTTATATCCGGAACAATATCCGCTTTAAGTGTGACTGGAAGCGTAAACTGTTTTCTACCAACTATACCATCTTATCGGAAATGGTGGTTACGGACAGGAAAGAAAACAATATTACAGCTATTCCATATAAAGCAGCATTCAAACAAAATCATGTATTCTCAGACAAAGTGGATAACTTTACCAGTGACAACTTTTGGGGAGGCTATAATATCATAGAGCCTACAGAGTCATTGGAGCATGCAGTAAACAAATTAAAAAAGCAGCAGAAGCAGTAATCACTTTTTATAGTATCTTTGACGAACTCTAACTCCCGATATATCCCCCAATATGCTGAACGACGTATTTATACTTACTCAAATAAAAGAAGGCAATATAAAGGCGTTTGAAACATTATTCCGCCAATATTATACTCCGCTTCGCCTATACGCCGCCAGCATAACGGGTGTACCGGACGTAGCCGAAGAAATCGTCGAAGAATTGTTCTATGTATTCTGGAAGGATCGGGAAAAACTTGAGATTTTTCATTCTGTCAAGAACTATCTCTATCGGTCTGTACGTAACCGCTCTATCCAATATTGCGAACATCAGGATGTCAAAAGGCGCTATCAGGATGCGATTTTATCCGTTCCGGTAAATATAGCTTCACCCGATCCGCAAGAGCAGATTGAGTACAAAGAACTGCAACAAATTATAAACCGAACCCTTGAGAAAGTACCGGAGCGCCGTTTGCATATCTTCCGACTACACCACACAGAAGGAAAAAAGTATTCAGAAATAGCCTCTCTCCTCTCACTATCGGTAAAAACAGTAGAGAAAGAAATGACCCGTGCACTCCGGACTTTACGAAAAGAAATTGAGAATTATATCCAGATATCATGAATCGAATCGAAAAAAACAAGACCCAAACCGATCAGGCATGGAATAAATTACACAATCGCCTGGAGACAGACGGACTGTTACCAACGGTGACAGAACGTCGTTTTGCCACACGTCCGACCGCATGGATCGGCATAGCAGCCATTGCAGCTATTATAAGCCTATGTGTTTACCTGCCTACGGTGTTACGGACCGACCGCCATCTTTCCGGCGGTGAACTATTAGTCAAAGCAAACAAAGAAGAGAGCATACTGGTCACCACGCTTGAGGATGGTTCCGTTGTCTATCTGTCAGAGCAGACTTCACTGGAATATCCCAAACATTTTTCTAAAAAAAGAAGAGAAGTGAGTTTGAAAGGAAACGCCCTTTTTGACATAGCGGGCAATCGTGCACGTCCTTTCTTCATCGAAACCGGAAAAGTACAGATCGAGGTGATAGGTACCGCCTTTCATGTGAGAAACAGTGGCAACTCTCCATTCGAATTAGCAGTTCAGAGAGGTGAGGTAAAAGTTACTCAAAAGCAGAATGGCCAGGAAATACATGTCAAGGCCGGAGAGACCGCTACTTTATTGGGCGATGAATGGCAGTTGACTGTGACCGAGAATTCCGAACAGTTTACCCGATACATGCAAAATATGCGTTTCAAAGACGAACAGTTGGATCACATCCTGCATGCCATCAACCTTCGCCAGACGGAAATACATCTGCAAAGTTCCCCGGAACTGGGGAAACATGTACTGACGGTTTCGTTCTCAGAGGATTCTCCTGAGAAAATGGCCGAGCTAATCGGCCTTGCACTGAACCTGAAGTGCACACGCAATCAAAACATAATCACCCTCTCCGAGTAATCCCGGAATCAAAACCCCAAAACAATGAAAGCCTCGAAAAGTCTCTGCCTGCAATGCCTGTTCACCTGTCTGCTATTATTCATAGCAGCCCGGGTAAAGGCGGATGACTCCGGTATACTCGATCGTATCATCCGGTTACCGAAAAGTGAAATGACCGTTTATAAACTACTTTCTAAAATAACGGAAGAGACAGGATACCTGTTCATCTACGACAGCAAACTGGTTGACAATGAACGTACGGTAAAGTTGAAAGGTGGAAAACAGACCGTACGCCAAGCCATTTACAGTATAATTGGTAATGACAACCTTAAACTACGTTCGGTAGACAAACACATCATCATTTATCGACCGGAAACGGCATTAAGTATAAGTAAGGAAGAAGGTTTATGCAGAGACAGCACACTCTCATTCACTCTTGAAGGAACATTAATAGACCAACTATCCAGAGAGCCGATCCCCTATGCTACCGTAGGTGCCGAGGGTTCCTCCATCGGTAGTGTCACCAATCAAAACGGGAGTTTCAGGCTTCATCTGCCCGATTCCCTCCGAAACGGCCGGATTCGCTTTTCACATCTGGGCTACGTACCGCAAACCACGGATGCATCCCTACTTGCCGGACGAAACGGAACTTTTGCTCTGGAGCCTAAGGTAATTCCCCTGCAAGAGGTTATTGTACGCATTGTCAATCCGGTGCGTCTATTGAGAGAGATGCTGCAATTCAGAAAAAAGAATTATTCCAAAGTCCCTGTCTATCTGACCTCTTTCTATAGGGAGGGTATCGAGCAAAAGAACCGGTTTGTCAGCCTGACTGAGGGAATATTCAAGATATATAAGGCTTCGTCAAGTACCCCGGAAAAGACCGACCAAGTAAAGTTGTTGAAAATGCGCCGTATCACTAACCAAGCTGTAAAGGATACCTTAATTGCTAAAATGAAATCGGGTATTCATGCCAGCATCGAGTTAGACCTAATCAAAAGTTTGCCGGATTTTCTGCTTCCGGACTCCAAAGAATGTGTCTATGTCTACACTTCCAGCGACCTTGCTGTTATCGATAACCGGCTTGCCCATGTAGTCTCCTTTGAACAGCGTCCAAGTATCAAGTATCCCTATTATTGCGGTGAACTCTACATCGACTCGGAAAACAGCGCCCTGCTCCGGGCACGATTCGAGTTGACTCCGCGGTATATACATAAAGCAGCCAACATGCTGGTTGAGAAAAGAAGCCGCAACATCCGGATTATTCCCCAAAAGGTGGTTTATACCGTATCCTATAAACCTTGGAAACAGACATATTACATCCACCATGTACGCGGAGACTTACACTTTAAAATAAAACAAAAGAACAAATGGCTCAACAATACCATCCTACATACATGGTTTGAAATGGTCACCTGCAAGATAGAAACGGATAATGTCAGCCGTTTCGACCATAATGAGCGGTTGTCCGTACATACCATCTTTGCGGAAACTCCATTTGTATACGACAAAAGCTTTTGGGAAGATTTCAATGTAATTCCTCCTGAAAAAGAGTTGAGTGAAGCCATAGAGAAGATTTCATCGAAAATCGAAGAGACAGAAAATTAAAGCAATTGCCGACACTGTTTATTTCTTCAAGTTCACTCCCCTTTCGGCAATATACACTCCGCTCAGAATCAGTGCCGATCCCAATAAAGCAACTATTGTGATGGTTTCGTTGATCACAATGGCAGAGGTCAGCAAAGTAATAAGGGGAACTACATAAATATAACTGGTGGCACAAACCACTCCCAATTGTTTCACTGCCGTATTCCACATAATATAGCACAGCATCGAGGCAATCACCCCCAGAAAAAGCAGATTTAGAGCGACAACGGGCCGGAACAGGATATGTATATCCGTCTGTAAAGGATACACTAAGAATAGGGGTAAAAGAGTCACCAAACCATAAAAGAAAACTTTCCGTGTAATGAACAATGTCGGATAATGAGTATTCATCCTCCTGAGAAGCAAGCAATAAAAAGCCCACATTAATGCAGCTATCAGGGTCAGAATATCACCGGCCGGACTAAGCTGCAAAATGAAACTACCATTAAACACAACCAGTCCCACTCCGATAAGCGCCATCAAAGAACCGCCTATCAAACGTGCTTTTAATTTATCACCCTTATAGAAAAAGGGTGCCAACAGTGCAGTCAGAATAGGAGTCGTACAGATAATTAACGATACATTGGAAGCAAGCGTCATACCCAATGCCGTATTTTCGGCTACAAAATAGAGCGAACCTCCACATAGTCCGAGTCCTACAAACCGCAGTTCGTCCTGCCAACTCTTAGCCAGCAACACACGAGGAGAGAAAAACCAGATGCAAATATATGCCAATAAAAAACGGTAGAATAAAATATCGACAGGTGACAGGCCATATTTTATTAAAACTTTAGTAGCAACGAAAGTTGTTCCCCATATCATTACTGTCACCGCTGCCATCACATGATACCATCCGGCCGTTCTCTGAGTTGTTTTCATATTCTTCTATAAATTTTCTCCGCAAAGATAAGGATTGCAGCCGGAAGAAAGTCGTATCTTTGCCACTCATTTCTTATTAAATAATATCATGCAAGGAATCAAGAATCTGACTCAAGGTCCTATCAATAAACAATTGTTTAACCTGGCGATGCCCATTATGGCCACCTCGTTTATCCAAATGGCATATAGTCTGACAGATATGGCTTGGGTAGGGCGTTTGGGGAGTGAAGCCGTCGCCGCCGTCGGTTCGGTAGGTATCCTGACCTGGATGTCGGGTTCCATTTCCTTACTGAACAAAGTAGGTTCCGAGGTCAGTGTAGGTCAGTCCATCGGAGCACAAAATCATGAAGATGCCCGTAATTTCGCCTCACACAACATTACTATCGCCCTTATTATTTCACTTTGCTGGGGTGGACTGCTTTTCCTGCCTGCACGTCCCATCATCGGTATCTACGAACTGGAAGCACATATCACCGAAAATGCAATCGCTTATCTGCGCATAATCTCTACCGGATTACCTTTCATTTTTCTTTCGGCAGCCTTTACCGGTATTTATAATGCCGCCGGAAGAAGTAAGATACCATTCTACATCAGTGGTACCGGATTGGTATTGAATATCCTCCTCGATCCCCTTTTCATCTTCGGTTTCGGGCTGGGTACCAACGGAGCAGCCTATGCTACTTGGATTTCGCAAGCAGCAGTATTCGGCATTTTTATCTATCAATTACGTTACCATGATGCATTGCTCGGAGGTTTCCCTTTCTTCACCCAATTAAAAAAGAAATATACTGGGCGTATTTTGAAACTTGGATTACCTGTAGCCACTCTAAATACATTGTTTGCCTTCGTTAATATGTTCCTTTGTCGGACAGCTTCCGAACAAGGAGGGCACCTCGGGCTAATGACCTTTACCACCGGAGGGCAAATTGAAGCTATCACATGGAATACATCACAAGGATTCTCTACCGCACTTAGTGCCTTCATTGCCCAAAATTATGCAGCAGGACGTATTGAACGAGTCATCAAAGCCTGGTATACAACCCTTTGGATGACAGGTATCTTTGGAACGTTCTGCACACTGCTGTTTATCTTCTGTGGGAATGAAGTATTTTCTATTTTTGTTCCCGAACGAGCTGCTTACGAAGCTGGAGGTATTTTCTTACGTATTGATGGATACTCACAACTCTTCATGATGCTTGAGATCACCATGCAAGGAGTCTTCTATGGTATCGGACGTACTGTACCTCCTGCAATAATCAGTATCGTATGTAATTATATGCGTATACCACTCGCTATCTTATTTGTACGTATGGGTATGGGAGTAGAAGGAATTTGGTGGGCTGTCAGTGCTACTACGGTTGTCAAAGGATTGATTCTTTTGGGATGGTTCATAATTATTAAACAGAAGTGTTTGAACTTACCTTCTGTAATGCAAAATCAAGTATCGTCTTCCAAAACCTAACAAATCTAAAGGATAGAGATTATTATTTTAACTTAAAAAGTACGTCGAAGACAAATAATATTTATCTTTGCATTGTTATTTATTGAAACATTATAGAATATAAACCTAATTAAAAAACATTGGATTATGAATAAGATGAAATTTATGGTTCTTTTCATGAGTATCACTATGATATTCAGTGGCTGTGCTAGTATGAGCAATACAGGTAAAGGTGCTGCTATCGGCGGTGGTTCGGGTGCTGCGCTAGGTGCTATCCTGGGTGGTGTTATCGGTAAAGGCAAAGGTGCTGCTATTGGTGCCGCTATCGGTACAGCAGTAGGTGCTGGTACAGGTGCACTTATTGGCAAGAAGATGGATAAAGCAGCAGCTCAAGCAAAACAAATTGAAGGTGCTCAAGTTGAACAAATAACTGATAACAACGGATTGCAAGCTGTAAAAGTAACATTTGACTCCGGTATTCTTTTCAATACAGGTAATGCTAGTCTGAGTGCTGCAGCAAAAGCTGCTTTGAGCAAGTTTGCCAACAATGTGTTGAACCAAAACCGAGACATGGATGTAGCTATCTATGGTTATACAGATAATCAAGGTTGGAAAAACAGTACTGCAGAACAAAGTCGCCAGAAGAATATAAACTTGTCACAAGAACGTGCTCAGAGTGTATCAAGTTATCTTTTGAGTTGTGGTGTTGCGGCTAGCCAGATCAAGAGTGTAGACGGAATGGGAGAAAGTGATCCTGTTGCCAGCAATGACACTGCTGCAGGTCGTGAACAGAACCGTCGTGTAGAAGTATATATGTACGCCAGCGAGCAAATGATTAAAGATGCACAAGCAGCTAATTAAAAAAATACTTCGTTATACTCGTAATCTGCTGATTTTTTTCTTTGCATCTACTATTCTAGCGGTCCTTGTTTATCGTTTTATGCCGGTCTACATCACACCGTTGATGGTAATCCGTAGTGTTCAACAGATTACATCAGGAGATAAACCCACGTGGAAGCACACGTGGGTTTCTTTTGATAAAATATCTCCTAATCTGCCGATGGCAGTCATTGCTTCCGAAGATAATCGTTTCGCAACACATAATGGTTTCGACTTCATCGAAATAAAAAAAGCGATGAAAGAGAATGAAAAACGGAAAAAGAAACGGGGAGCAAGTACTATTAGTCAGCAGACAGCCAAAAATGTATTCTTATGGCCGCAATCTTCATGGGTACGGAAAGGATTCGAAGTTTATTTTACTTTCCTCATCGAATTATTTTGGTCGAAAGAACGAATCATGGAAGTATATCTTAACTCTATTGAAATGGGAAATGGCATTTATGGTGCGCAGGCTGCTGCCAAATATAAATTCAATACTACAGCCGCCAAACTAACCAAAGCTCAATGTGCATTAATTGCTGCGACATTACCCAATCCCATACGATTCAACTCAGCCAAACCTTCTCCTTATATATTAAAACGACAGAAACAGATTCTTAGATTAATGAATCTTGTCCCTAAATTTCCTCCAGCTTCAGCAAAAAAGCCTGTGGAAAAGAAAAAAGCAAAGAAAAGTAAACGATAAGTGGTGAATGATATATAGGATTGTGTCATGACTCCATCAATCTACGATTTTTCATTCACCAGTTATTGTTCACCTTATTATATAGTTATTCATCTTTATGCTGTTTCCTCACATCGTTCAATATATGCCAAAGTATCTCCTTTATTAACCAATGCCCCTTGGTTTGCACAAACTTCAATGATACGTCCACTAAAATTTGCCATCACACGATCATAAGTATTCCATGGAGTAGCAATATAACAAAACACATCATTCGGCTCATACTTATGCCCTACTTCAGGTGGCATAGAAGGTGATTCGACATCTATTTCCCATATAATGCGTCCTTTTTCCATAGCAGTAATAGGCTCCGCCTTAACACGTTTCAGTCGTTTCACTTCTTCCTCTGAAAAATCATAATAACCGTTCTGAACATCAGAAGCAGGAG
>ERZ826016.3397-NODE-3397-length-10960-cov-2.882256_pt1 | contig 10960 bp, 13 predicted proteins | sample MGYA00519872_ERZ826016 | MGnify/ENA primary metagenome ERZ826016 (study PRJEB31778, sample SAMEA3449218) | human gut metagenome | biome: human gut; feature: human-associated habitat; material: faeces | place: United Kingdom | collected 2010/2012 ... | reverse complement strand
TTCTTCTAGATTTGATATTCCATATAAAGACATATAAATAGTAGTATATCTTTTACCATTCAACTGCATTGACTCTATTTTTTTCCTAACTTTATTATTCCAAAAATAAGTTTTTCCTGCTCCCCATTCTCCATTTATCATAACCGCATAATCTGTATAATCAGAACGTATATAGTCCAAAATACTTTCAACTAAATCTTCCATTTTTCCTCCTTTGACTAATCATGAATGTTTCTATTTATAGACTTTATCTATTTTTTGACACATCCTCAAAATTAGCTACTATTAATCTTTTGCTATTGTTAACACATCTATTTTTCTTGGTTTTGCTTTTTTCAATATTTTGCAACATTCATTTACTGTGCTTCCAGTAGTATATATATCATCAATTAATATTATCTTCTTATTATTTAGCCTTTCTTTGTTTTTTAATATATATACTCCTTGTATATTTTTTTGTCTTTCTTCCCTATTTAATTTACTTTGTTCTATTATATTTTTTGTTTTTATTAAACAATTATTCATTAATTCCAAATTTGTTTTGTGGGCTATTTCTCTTGCTATAAGTAAACTTTGATTATAACCTCTTTCTTTTTGCCTTTTGGGACTAATTGGAACTGGTACAATTGTATCATATTTTTTTATATTTTCAAATATTTTTTTATTTTTTAACAAAAAATTTACAAAGGTTACATATATGTATGATTTTTCATTAAATTTGTAGTCTATTATTATTTTTCTTATTTTCCCCTCATATCTAAATATGTACATTAATTCATTAAAATATTTGTCTTCTATTTCTGTTCCTTCCTTTATTATTTGATTTTCTGATTGTTTGTTTAAGTTTATTTCACATTTTTTGCATAATGCATTTGGGGTTATTTTTCCACATATTCCGCACGTTTGGGGATATATTAAATTTAGAATTTTTTCTTGAATTTTTAAAATTTTTATTCACTCTTTTCTTGATTTAAACTAAATTGATTAATAAAATAGGGAATTAGATATTAAAACTAATCCCCCTAACTTTTTCATTCTCCGTTTCTTTTTTGGTGGAGTTAAAACCGCTTTTTCTAACTTATATAAGTTAGTTATTATTAGTATACTCATTATAATCTATTTTATGTAGATTGTCAACAAAAACATTTCGACAAATTATGACATCAACTATTAAGCATTCTCATCTTAAATTCCAACCCAGTATTTCTCTTCTTACTATCTACATTTTGAACCATATAATCCACAACACGTCCACTTCCAATAATTATAAGTAATTTTTTTGCTCTCGTAATTCCAGTATACAATAAATTCCTTGTAAGTAACATAGGAGCTGATTGAGGAGCTAGCATAATTACAACATCAAACTCACTTCCGTTGTGCTTTATGGATTGTTATAGCATAACTATGTTCTATTTGATCCAATTCTGTAAAACCATACCAAGCTATTTTTTCGTCATCAAATTGGATTTTAATAACCTTTTCTTTTTCATCTATTTCTAATATTGTTCCCATCTCTCCATTGAACACTCCTGTTCCAATTTCTGGTTTTTGTGGAATTTTATAACCTCCAATATTATATTCTTGTTTTTGGTTGTTTTCTTTTTCCCAAGTTATGTCATAATTATTTTTTATTTGCATTATTCTATCTCCAACTCTAAAGATAGCCCCACCATTTACTTTTTCTGGTAATTCATCTATATTTGGATTTAATACATTTTGCAAAGCTTTGTTTAATTCTCGTGTTCCTAATGGTCCTTTTTTGGTTGGTGTTAATACTTGTATGTTTTTAAAGAAATCATAATTGCCAAATTTTTCTAACCTTCCTGTTGATAAGCTTATTACTTCTTGTAATATTTTTTCTGTTGAATTTTGCTGTATAAAGAAAAAGTCCTCTTTTGTATCTTCTTCTATTTCTTTATCTTCTTTACTTAAAAATTTTTGTCCATTATTTACTCTATGTGCATTTAATATAATTTTACTTTTTGCAGCTTGTCTAAAAATTTTGTCCAATTTTACTGTATTTATAGCTTCAGAATTTATTAAATCTTTTAATACACTTCCTGGTCCGACTGATGCTAATTGGTCTACATCTCCTACTAGTATTAGTTTTGTTCCTTGATATATACATTTTAATAAATAGTTCATTACAAACATATCTACCATTGAAAGCTCATCTACTACTATTACATCTGCATCTATTGGTGCACCTTCGTAATCACTATGTCTTGTATATATTCCCTCATCATCTAATTTTCCAAGTCCTAATAATCTATGCAATGTTGAAGCTTCTTTATCTGTTGCTTCAGTCATCTTTTTGGCTGCTCTTCCTGTTGGTGCTGCAAGTACTACTTTTTTATTTTTTTCTTCATATAGGTCTATTATTGTTTTTATTATTGTGGTTTTTCCTGTTCCAGGTCCACCTGTTATTATTGTAACATTTTTTTCATTTATTGCTTTTATGGCTTCTTTTTGTTTTTCTGATAATTCTATTTTGGATTTTTCTTCTACTTTTTTTAATGCTTTGTCTATATGTTCTATTTTTTTCATGTTTTTGCTATTGTCTAATCTAATTATTCTTGTTGCAATTTCTTCTTCCACTTTATAAAAATTGTATAAATAAATCCATTCTACTCCATCTCTTTTTTCTATAACAATTTCATCTTTTGCTTTTAGTCCGATTAGATTGTCTTCTATACATTCAGTTGTTACATCTAATAAGGTTATTACAAATTCTATTAAGTTTTCTTTTACAACACATGAATGTCCATTATAAGTTGCTTTTATTAATGCATATTTAATTCCACTTTCAACTCTTTTTTGATTATCATAACTTATTCCTAAGTCTAATGCCATTGCATCAATTTGTTTAAAATCAACACCTCTAGCTATATCTATTAATATATATGGATTTCCTTCAATTTGTTCTATTGCATTAACTCCTAATAGATTATAAACTTTTTTTGCGTGTTCTGCCCCAATTTTAAATCTTTCCAAAAATCCAACTATTTGCCATACTTCCCAATTTTCTAAAAAACTTTGTGACATTTCTAAGGCTTTAGCTTTGGTTATGCCTTTTATTTCAGCTAATCTTTCTGGTTCAAATTTAAAGATATTTATAGTGTCATCTCCAAATTTTCTTATTATTTTTCTTGCAGTTACTTCCCCAATGCCTTTTACATTACCATTTCCTAAATATTTTTCTAGTGCTGATAAGGTTTCTGGCATTATTTTTTCAAATGTATCTACTTTGAATTGTCTTCCATAATCTTTATGTTCCACAAATTTTCCAAACAATTTTAGAGTATCTCCACTTGTTATAAATGGTAGATACCCTACTATTGTTACTAATTCATCTTCTGTTTCAAAAGTTGATATAGTATAGCTATTTATTTCATTTTGATAAATTATGTCTGCTACTTCTCCTTTGATTTCCAATTTTTTCTCCTTGTTCTTAGAATATTCTTAAAATATCATTGTATGTGACATATAATGATAATGCAATTAATAATGAAAATCCTATTAATTGTATATTTATTTCTGTTTTTTCGTTTAATGGTTTTCTACGAATTGCTTCTATTATAAGTAATAATATTTTTCCTCCATCTAATGCTGGTATTGGTAATAAGTTTGTTACACCTAATGATAAAGATATTAATGCTAACATATATACAAATTCTTTAAATCCATTTGTTTTTGCTACAACTTCAGAAATTCCAACTGGTCCCATCATTTGGTCTACACTAACTCCTCCTGTAAATAGCATTTTTATATTATCTAAAATTGAAAATGCAAATTTTTTTGTTTCCATTCTTCCATATATTAAGTGATTTATTAAATTTTTGTCTGATTGTTTTAAAGTTACTCCTAAATAATATGAAGATACGTAATCTGGTGTTAGTTCTACTGTAATTTCCTGTTTGTTTCTTTGAATTATTAATGTCATTGTGTTTAGACCTTTTTCTTGTATAATTTGTACTAATTTTGAAACATCTTCATTTATGTTTTCTCCATTAATTTTAATTATTTTATCATTTGCTTGTAATCCTTGCTTTTCTGCTGAGCTTCCTTTTTCTACTGATAATATTTTGCAATTATTGTCTAAATATATTCCTGTATTTTTATTTGTTACTTCTGTTGGTTTTATATTAAATTCTAAAATTTCATCATTTCTTTTTATTTTTAGATTTATTATTTCTCCATTAGATTTTTCCATTATTGAATTTAAATCTTCTTTGTTTTCCTGCCATTATTTTTACAAATACTTGTCCTTTATCATATTTTCTTTGTTCTTTGTTTTTTATTTTTTTACCAGCTAATTCAACTATTTTATCTCCTTTTTGTAATCCGATTTCTTCTGCTACATAATTATTTATTGTTCCATCAATTTCATTTGTTATATAAGTACTTGATGTTGACATTAAAATAAAGTAAACTAATAACCCAAAGATTATATTTACTGTTGCTCCTGCTATTACTATTGCTATTCTTTTTGGAATACTTGCTTTTGAAAAAGAACCTTCATTTTCAGATCTTTCTTCTTCTCCTTCCATACTGCAAAATCCACCTAATGGTATTAATCTTAAAGCATATTTTGTTTCTTTTCCTTGTTTTTTCCATATTGTTGGTCCAAAACCAATAGCAAATTCATTTACTTTTACTTTGCAAAGTTTTGCAACTATTAAATGTCCTGCTTCATGGATTAGTATCAAAAATCCTAATAAAAATATTATTTTTAAGGCTGATATTATAATTGTCAAATTAACTTCCTCCTTTAACAATTTGAACAAAAGAAGGATTGTTAGTCCTTCTCTATATAATCCTTCTTTTAAAGTATTGTAAATAATAAATAAGCAAATGGTGCTAAAAATAGAACACTATCTATTCTATCTAACATTCCACCATGTCCTGGTAATAAGTTACTATAATCTTTAATATCTACATATCTTTTTATACAAGATGCTGAGAAATCTCCGATTTGTCCTATTAAACTTAACACTATTCCAACTATTATTACATACATATATGAATAATTAAATTGGAAATATCTATTTAGTATAACTGCATATAAAACCATTATTAATACTGCACCTATTGTACCAGCTATACATCCTTCAATTGATTTTTTAGGACTTACTTTGCTAAATTTGTGTTTTCCAAATTTTTTACCTATTAAATATGCAAATACGTCTGTACCCCATGCTGATATTAATATATAGCCAATTAAAATTTTTCCATTTTGCATTGCATCTATTAATGTTAAAAATGATATAAATACTGGAATATAACATATTCCTAAAAGTGTGTAACTCATATCTTTAAATGAGATTTTCATATCTGTTGCAATTACATTTGCAAATAAGATTAACATTATTGATGGTAAAAACATCATTATTGCTTTTAGCATATTTTGTTCTGGTATAAAGTTTACGGCTACAACACTTAAGCAACTAAGATATGCTACCCATTTTATTGGTGTACATACTTTTGATATTGCTTTTAAGTATTCATGCATTGCTACTAAAGCTATAATTGCAAGTAATAGTCCAATTACATATTTGTTTGGTATTAATAACATAATTGCTACTGATATAGCAACAATAAAACCTGATGTAATTCTTTTTAAATCCATATTATTCATTCCTTTGTCTTTTATTTTATTATTTTGCTCCAAATTTTCTATTTCTTTGTTGATATATTTTTATAGCATTTTCTAAATCTTCTTCTGAAAAATCTGGCCAATATTTTTCTATAAATAAAAATTCTGAATATACTAATTGCCAAGGTAAGAAATTACTTAATCTTATTTCTCCACTTGTTCTTATTAATAAGTCTGGGTCTGGTTGACCTTGTGTATATAAATTGTTTGATATTGTTTCTTCTGTTATATCTTCAATATTTAATTTATTTTCTTTAACTTGTTCAGATATATTTTTTACAGCTTTTAATAGTTCATCTCTTCCACCATAATTTAAGGCTATATTAAAAGTAATTCCTGTATTGTCTTTTGTTCTTTCCATACATTTTGATATACTATCTTTCATTTTTTCTGATAGTCCATCTCTACTTCCAATTATTTTTACTTTTATATTTTCTGAATCTGCTCTTTTACTATAATCATCTAAATAGCTTTGGAATAATGTCATTAAAGTTTTTACTTCTTCTTCAGCTCTTTTCCAGTTTTCTGTTGAAAAAGCATATACTGTTATATATTTTATTCCTCTTTTATTTGCATATCTTACTATTTTTTCTAGTGTTTTTGCACCTTCTTTATGTCCTAGCCCTACTGGCAATCCTCTTTCTTTGGCCCATCTTCTATTACCATCCATAATAATAGCTATATGTTGTGGCAAATTTTCTTGTTCCATATTTCCTCCTATTTAACTGTCTTATTTGTTTCTTTCTTTAATATATATTGCAAGTTGTTTTAAAAATTCTGCTTTTTCTCCATATTGTTTTAAATCATCTATTGCTTCTTGTGTTATTTTTTCTAGTTTGTTTTTTGCTCCATCTAATCCATATTGAGATACATACGTACATTTTCCTAATTCTTTGTCATTACCAACTGGTTTACCTGTTATTTTAGCATCTCCTTCTTCTGATAAAATATCATCTTTTATTTGGAAAGCTAATCCTATTCTATCAGCATATCTAGAAAGTTTTTCTATATCTTCTTCACTTGCATCTGCAAGAACTGCTCCCATTCTTACACATAGTTTTAATAATGCACCTGTTTTATTAACATGTATATATTCTAATAATTCTGGTGATATTTCTTTTCCTTCTAATTCTGTGTCAATATACTCTCCTGCAATCATTCTATCAACTGCTTTGGAAAATTCATTAAAAGCTCTTACTTTGTTTTTTAATACTGCACAATTTCTATTTTCATCATTTACTGTTTTTGAGATTTCATCACTTATTACAATATATGCTTGATTTAATAATCCATCACCAGCAAGTATTGCTGTTGCTTCATTAAACTTTTTGTGATTTGTTAATTTTCCATGTCTAAAATCATCATTATCTATTCCTGGTAAATCATCATGAATAAGTGAAAAATTATGTACCATTTCTATTGCCATTGCATATGCCATACATTTTTCATAATCTTGTTTAAATAATTCATATGTTGCTATTACTAATATTGGTCTTAATCTTTTTCCACCTGCCATTAAGCTATATTCCATTGATTGATTTAAAACTTGTTCTGGACATTCTTGTTTTCTTATATATTTTTCTAGTTCACTATTTACAATATCTTGATACTTTTTTAAATTTTCTTTGAATTCCATTTTTGATAGTCTGCTAGCTTTATAGTTAGCATTCCCCTTTCCACATTTGATATTTTATTATACTGACATTACTTCTTTTTCTTTGTTTGCTAATATTTTATCTATTTCTTCTACACTTGTATCTGTTAGTTTTTGAATATCATTTTCTGCTTGTTTTAATTCATCCTCTGTCATATTTCCTTCTTTTTGTTCAGCTTTTGCTGTTTCTATTCCATCTCTTCTAACTGCTCTTACTGCTACTTTTGCTTCTTCTGCCATTTTTTTGATATCTTTTACTAAATCTTTTCTTCTCTCTTCAGTTAATTCAGGGAAAGCTAGTCTTATTACTTTTCCATCATTATTGGGGTTAATTCCAATATCAGATGCTAAAATTGCTTTTTCTATGTCTTTTAAAACACTAACATCCCATGGTTGAATAACTATTAATCTAGCTTCTGGTACTGAAACTCCTGCTACTTGATTAATTGGTGTTGGTGTTCCATAGTAGTCTATTCTTATTTTATTTAATATTGCAGGATTTGCTCTTCCTGCTCTTACTTCTGCTAATTTTTCGCTATATACGCTTATTGTTTTTTCCATTTTTTCTTTTATATTTGTGTAATCCATAATCATTCTCTCCTTTTAATTTTTTATTTTACTAAAGTTCCTATATGTTCACCTTTAACTGCTCTTACTATATTTTCTGGGTCAGCTATTCCAAAAACTAATAATGGAATATTGTTATCTCTACATAGTGCTGTTGCTGTTGAATCCATAACTTTTAAGTCTTTTTCTAGAACTTCTAAATATGAAATTTTATCATATCTTTCTGCATTTGCATCTATTTTTGGATCAGCTGAATATACTGCATCAATTGCTTTTCCTAATAAGATTATATCTGCATTGATTTCTGTTGCTCTTAATACTGCTGCTGTATCTGTTGTAAAATATGGATGCCCTGTTCCGCAAGCAAATATTACAACTCTTCCTCTTCCTAAATGTTTTTCTGCTTTTCTTATTATGAATGGTTCTGCAATTTCTCTCATTTCAATTGCTGTTTGAACTCTTGAATTTACTCCTCTTGCTTCTAAAGCATCTTGAAGTGCTAATCCGTTCATTGCTGTTGCAAGCATTCCCATATAGTCTGCTGTTGCTCTTTCCATTTGGTGTCCGTTTCTTCCTCTCCAGAAGTTTCCTCCTCCTACTACTATTCCTACTTCAACTCCCATTTCTGTTACTTCTTTTATTTTATCACATATTTTTCCTATTGTTTCAGCATTTACTCCTGTCTTGTTTTCTCCTGCTAGTGCTTCTCCACTTAATTTTAAAAGCACTCTTTTGTATTTTGCTTCTGACATTTTTACACTCTCCTCTAAATTTATTTTGTTTTTCTTTCGTATTCTATCATATATTTTTTTAAAAATATACCCTTTTGAGGAAATTTTTGGAATTTAATTTTGGATTTATTTTTAGTTATAAATTTTTTCAATACAAAAAAAGATAAAGTTATTTTATAACCTTATCTCCCTGTAAGTTATTTATATTTGAAATATAAACATTACTTGATTCGTATCGTCATCTGTTGCTTCAGATGTAAAAGTTACTACTTTCTTTTCATTTAAAGTACAATTGTAAAACATTGTAGTTTGATTAGAATATCCTTTTCCATCATTTGCTTCTCCATACCTTGAAAGAAGTAAAAATTCAGCTTCATCGCCTCCTGTAAGAGTACCATATGGATTTGTTTCTTTAGTATAATTACCAGCACCACTATCATTTCTATTACTTCTAACAATTATAATAAAATATTTTCCTTTTTCTAATTCCTTAGAATTTGAAATTGATTGATAACTTGATGTTTCATTTTTGGTAGCCACAACTCTATCAATATATTTTAATTCTTTATTATAAAATGAATATAATTCATTTAATGATTTTTCAAGATCTATCTCTGTTCCATCTGCTTTGGTATATTTTATATCTTTGGCTAGATAGTTATATGTAGCATATGCTGTTATGCTACTTGTAATTATTATTGTTATTATTAAAATCAATATTATTTTTATTTTATTTTTCATCGTTAACCTCTTATATTTAATATTTATATCCTATTATTTTTACAGGAATGCAAGTACCATTATATTCTCTTGTACTTCCATAATAAGCCTCATTAATTTTAAACGTAATATTATCTATATACTCAACATTTCTTTTGGCTACTTTATTAGAATATCCTGAACCTGATTGTAATGAAAAAGTATAACCTTTATAAGCTCTTTGAACATAATAATCTGGTTCAGTATTATAATACTTAAATATAACATCAAAATAATCATAATTATCATTTGCTAATTTTATTGTTTGTGGTTCAAATGTTTTTAATTCTGTATCTGGATTTTCCCATAAAGTTTGTACTATTATTTTTGAGTCTCTTGTTGATCCAATTGTTACATATTCATTAACATTATCTTCATAATTTTCTAATATTTTATTTTCATTTTTTTGTGCATTTTCAGTTGCATTTTTTGCTTGCTTTGCATTTTCAAATAATCCAGTTTGTGTTAAATTAACTATTGCTACTCCAGCTAATATCAATAAAATAATTATTGTTATTACTAATGCAACTAATGTTATTCCATTATTTTTTCTTAAGTTTCTCTCCATTTTATTTTCTCCTCTCACACTTTTAATTAGTGTTCTCTACTTCAAAAAAATTATAGCATAACCGGTGGTATATTGCAACATTCTTTTTTTATTTTTTTGATATCATTAATAAATATATATAAAACAAATTGGAGATAAAATGGAAAAAGATATTTATTATTTAGTTGGTCAAAATATTAAAAAACAAAGAAAATTAAAAGGTTTAACTCAGCTACAATTAGCAAATAAAACCTTTTTTAGTTATGAATTTATACGAAAAATAGAATCAAAAAGTGCTTGTAGAAATACTTTTTCTTTGGCTACATTGTCTAAAATTGCATCAGCACTTGATATAGATATTAGATTGTTATTTGAACCATTAGATGATGATAAAACAGCATAAAATAAAAAAAGAAACACTTTTATTTTTTAGTGTTTCTTTTTCTTATTATCTCTTCAACTATTTTAATTGGTTCATAACTTCTTCTGCGAAGTTTTCTTCTTTTTTCTCGATTCCTTCACCTTTTTCAAATCTAGCAAATGCTATAACTTCTGCATCTTTTTCTGCTAATAATTGAGAAACTTTTTTATTTGGATCTTTAACAAATGGTTGGTCTACTAAACAGATTTCTTCATAGAATTTTCCAATTCTTCCTTGAACGATTTTTTCTGCTATTGCTTCTGGTTTTCCTTCGTTCATAGCTTGAACTTTTAGGATTTCCATTTCTTTGTCTAATCTTTCTTGTGGTACAGCTTCTCTATTTAAAAATTCTGGTTTAGCTGCTGCTATTTGCATACAAATGTCTTTTGCTAAAACATTGTCTCCGTTTTTTACGTTTACTAAAACAGCAATTTTTCCATCTCCGTGGATGTATTTTTCTATTAATCCATCAGTTGTTTCAAATCTTACAAATCTACGAATACTTAATTTTTCTCCGATTTTTGCCACACAACCGGCGCATTTAGCATTTGTTTTAAAAGTACGTTCCAAAATTTATTATTTAGTTTATTTTTATCCATTTTAGACGAAGACTGTTGAGTACTAC
>ERZ826016.3395-NODE-3395-length-10971-cov-9.649780_pt1 | contig 10971 bp, 10 predicted proteins | sample MGYA00519872_ERZ826016 | MGnify/ENA primary metagenome ERZ826016 (study PRJEB31778, sample SAMEA3449218) | human gut metagenome | biome: human gut; feature: human-associated habitat; material: faeces | place: United Kingdom | collected 2010/2012 ... | reverse complement strand
ATTTGTTAAACTTGCACAACTGTTTATCGTCAAAATTGCGTTTCGCAATTGCCTAATAAAAATATCCCGATATTGTATTCTATATATATCTTTTTGCCAATATCCTCTCAAGAATATTTATAAGCTGATAGAGCACGGTCGCCATTATACAGAGGATTATGATGCTCAGCATCACCCAGTCAAGCTTGAACACCTGACTTCCATATATGATAAGATAGCCAAGTCCTTCATTGGCGGCAAGAAATTCTCCGATAATAACACCTACAAGCGAAAGCCCCATATTTACCTTCATTGTGTTTAGTATGACAGCAAGATTTCCCGGAATCAGCACCTTAGCGAGCACATGAAAGCGTGTTCCGCCGAGCGTCTTTATAAGCTTAATCTTATCCGCATCCATCTCCATAAAGCCCGTATACAATGTAAGAATCGTGCCGAACACTGCAACAGATATTGCCGAAATAATTATCGTCCTGATGTTATTTCCCAGCCACACTATAAGAATGGGAGCCAGTGCCGATTTCGGCAGGCTGTTGAGCACAACTATATACGGTTCTATAATTTTCGAGAAGCTTCTTGACAGCCACATAAGCACCGCTGCCGTAAGTCCTATTCCAATCACAAGAAAAAAGCTTATGAATGTCTCGTACAGCGTCACCCACACATGCCTGAACAACGAGCCGTCCGCACACATGCCAACAAAGCATTTCATGATTCTTGACGGGCTGCTGAAAATGAAATCATTGATTATCCCGCTCTGTGCACACACCTCCCATACAGCAATAAATATCACAAGAATAAGCACCCTCGCGCAATTCACCCTTATCTTTTCTCTTCGTATTCCGTCAAGGTATACCTGCTGTGCCTCGCTTACGCTTATTGTTTTATTCTGAACGGATTTTCTGTTACTCATCTATGAAAAACACCTCCACAATTCATGAAAATATTCCTGAAATTCAGGTGCATTTCTTCTGTCGAGCGGGGATAAGTCTCCAAAATCGAGTTCTATAATCCTTCTTATTCTTCCCGGTCTCTCCGACAGCACCACAATCCTGTCTCCCATCGCAATCGCCTCAGACAAATCATGGGTAACCAGAAGTGCCGTCTTTTTTTCCTCCTTGATAATCTTCCCTATATCATCGCTCACCTTCAGCCGCGTCTGATAATCAAGAGCAGAGAATGGTTCATCCAGAAGCAGAATATCAGGATTAAGCGCAAGTGTCCTGATTAATGCCGCCCTCTGTCTCATTCCTCCCGACAGCTCCGAAGGTCTTTTGTCCTTAAATGCATACAGTCCGTACATCTCAAGCAGGCGATTCACCCTCGTCAAATTCTCCTGTGTCATAAGCTTCTTTATTTCAAGACCAAGAATCACATTGTCATATATTGTCCTCCACTCAAAGAGATGGTCGCGCTGCAGCATGTATCCGATTGTTGCATTGTTGATGCAGAGTCCATCCGCAACAGGTGTAAGACCCGCAATAATAGAAAGGAGAGTCGATTTTCCGCAGCCGGACGGTCCGACTATGGAAATGAACTCTCCTTCATTAACGGTCAGGTTGATATCGGTCAGTGCCTTTGTCTCGCCATGGGGACTATGATAGGAAAAGTCCAGGTCCTTAATTGTCAGGATTGTCATTTCTTCTGACTCCCGTCTCTTTAGGATATACCTTATTATATGGAAAAAGACGCACAATGTGCGTCCCTCCCGTAACTTATCAGTCTATGATTGTTTCCGTCTTAAGCTCAATCCAGCCCCTCTCGGCAAGCATATCCATAACATCCGAATCAATATCGCTCACATCGCCGTGCTCTATGAACCTCACATCAAGAACATCTGCCAGACACGGCGACAGCTCCTGTATGCTCTCAACCCTTATCTCGATTACATCACCATCAACATACTGTGACAAATCAACTCCCTCCATAGGAGTGAGCGCTATCGGGGTTTCGTTTGGATATGTGTCAACATACTCAGGCATCGTCACGAGCATAGGCTGACTTAATCCTGTTAAAAAATGTCCTCTTAACCACCATTCATGCTCCGTCGCACCGCCATTATCCTTTTTCCTGCACGCGCATATTCCCGCTGCACATACGATAAGCATAACCACCAAAATAAGTACCGCTCTTTTTTTCATCAAAATCACCCTCCTTGATATTTAGATAAAATAATACACACTGCCTGTACACGAAAAACATATTAATGCTTTCTTCATACAAACAGTGTGTAAACATGCTCATTTTGTTTCATACGTTATTATTTTTTTGTGAAATCAATTAACGTAAATCCCTATTCCTGTCAAGAACAGAATGTGCCTTAGCACATTCCCGCGCCTGCGGCGGTCGCTTGCGACACACACATTATACGCCGCCGTGTGCATCCCCGCAGAGCGTTTTTATTTAATAGGGACGAAGTTTCCTATTACATAAAAAAAGCTTGTGATGGGACTCGAACCCACGACCTACTGATTACGAATCAGTTGCGCTACCAACTGCGCCACACAAGCGAACCTCATATATATTACATCATTTTACGTTAATATGCAAGAGGTTTTTATAAAAAATATAGCTATACTGCAACAACAATGCCACCATCGTTAGCATACATAGTCGCAACACCTGCAGTGTCAACAATCACTACATCCTTGAAGCTGCACTTGTCCAGAAGAAGTCCCTTGACATACTCTGCACGCTCCGGGCAGTTGCAATGTGATATGGCAAGGATCTTATTCTGAGGCTCCTTAACGTTTTCTAAAATTATCTCACACATGCGCTTTAACGCCTTATTAATACCCCGCGTCTGCTCAAGCTTGATTATCTCTCCATCCTTAGCGCTCATGACAGGCTTGATGCTGAGCACATTGGCAAGAAGTGCCTGTAGATTGGTGAGTCTTCCGTTCTTCCTGAGAGTCTCAAGCGTCTCAAGCACGAAATAAGTTCTCATTCCATCGCGGAACTCAGATACAGTCCTTACAACCTCGTCAAAGCTCATTCCCTGCTCTGCACACTCTGCAATCTTCATGGCAATGACCGCCTCGCCGCAGCATGCCGACAATGAATCAAAGACATGGACGTGGTTGCTTCCGCCATCCTCCTCATACATATCAGCGGCGACAAGTGCGCTGTTGTATGAACCGCTGAGCTTTCCCGAGAGAGTGACAACATATACATCTGCGTCAGCCTTCTCATACTCAGACAAATATCTCTCCGGAGACGGACAAGCCGACTTAGGACATTCCTTCGCCTCACTCACTCTCTTTAGAAAATCCTTCTGATCAAAAGTCTCATCATCAATAATGTCCACACCGCCCACTGTGAGAGTAAGCGGAACAATCGTAAAATGCTCATTCTCTCTAAGGTTCTGCGGTAAATCGCATCCACTGTCCATAACAATCTTATAATTCATCATCTTAATCCCCTTTTCTCAGTAGACTCTGCTACATATAATATATATCGCACTAAATATCGCATTATCCAATATTATTTCACATAGTTTTTAATACTAGATAATCATAGCACACAATACTACATTTGAAAAGGGTAAAATACTTTTTTTATAATTTTTTCCAATTCTTTAAAAGCTGAAGAAGCCCTTCACAAGTTCTTCCATATAAGCCTGATCCTTTGCGCCCATTGTCTCCATAGCTGAGTGCATGGCAAGAATCGGCGCACCTATATCAACCGTGAGCATAGGAAGCTGTATGTCCGATATCGGTCCGAGTGTGCTTCCGCCCACCATGTCCGAACGATTCGAAAACTTCTGGTAAGGAATATCTGCTTTTCTGCATATCTGCTCTACAATTCCTACAGCCTTGGCATCCGTAGCATAACGCTGTGCCGCCGAGCGCTTGATGACAGGTCCTGCATTCATGACAATGGCATTGGTAGGATCATTCTTCTCCGGATGGTTAGGATGCGTCGCATGTGCCACATCAAGTGAAATCATCATGCCGTTAAGAACCTTGTCAATATATCCTTTTCTCACGTCCTGTGCGTTCTCATCTCCTTCAGAGAGCGTTCTGTACAGCTTTTCAAGGATGAAGGTAAGTATAGACGAGTTGGCCCCCTGCTTCGTCATGCTTCCAATCTCCTCATTGTCAAATACCATGATTGCATTTATACCATTAGCATTCATGCTATTGGCATTCATGCTGTCTGCATTCTTGGCATTAGTGCCCTTACCTTTTACACTGCTGCTCTTGATAATACCAACAAGACATGCAACAACAGATGTTGCGTTATCAAGTCTCGGACACAGAATGAATTCATCATTCATTCCTACATATTGTCCACCCTCCGTATTGTACACATAACCTTCGTAATCAAGAATATCTTCCTTCTTCACATTAAGCTCTGACGCAAGATAATCCATAAAGAAATCTTCTTTATCCTTACCCGGCTGGCAGAATATCGGAAGCATGTCAACCTGCTTGTTAAGCTCCACTCCCTTGTTTACATCTCTGTTCATGTGTATGGCAAGATTAGGTATCGTCACTATAGGACGCCTAAAATCCACAATCCTTACTTCCGGCTCAAACACATTATCACTCTTTACCGACACCCGCATAGCTATTGAGAGAGGTCTGTCAAGCCATGTATTAAGAATTGCCCCGCCGTAGCCCTCGACATTGAGCTTACCGATATTACCCATTCCGGTTCTCATCTCAGGGTGCGGCTTCACGGAAAATGAAGGGCTGTCAGTATGTGCCGTTACAATTCTTATCATTCCGCCATTGTACTTCTTTCCCACCGTAAATGCCATGAGTGAACTGTCATATACATTAATATAATAGCTTCCGCCCTTCTTTAACTTCCAGATGCCTCCAAGCTTAAGCTCAGTAAATCCATTCTCCTTAAGCATTGCCTCGGCAGTTTTCACCGTAGTAAATGAGCATGTGGCATCCCCTATGAACTTTATAAGTCTGTCTGATGATTCTTTAAATTCCATCTTATCTCCATTCCGCATAAAAATCTCTTTTGCTTTTTATACTTTATCCAATGTGTAAAAAGACTTTACAACATTTTTTGTTCCCATTATACTTATTTACAATAAATGATGCAAGTGTCAAATAATATTACGATTGGAGAGCGGTATGATAAGCATTGAGTTAGACAATACAAAAGACTTTATGTCACATCTTTTTATAAAGGAAACCTTTGACCATTTTTTGTGCAGGGAATTTCAGACAAATACCTTTGTCTCGTTCACTATTGACGGTCGGATGTTCAAGGATTTTCTGAATGACATAGAAAAGGAAGAGTTAAAAGAGACCGATTACGCTCCGTGGTCAATGCTTAAGCCCCACTGCTTTAACATTATCAAGGGAAACAGAACCCCTCTCTCCATGCGAATCGTGTTTACAATGCCACTACATTCCATCCCCGGCTTCATATCGGGCAACGGACTTAACATACGCCCGGAGGAGATAAGCGGACTTTACCTGAATGTACGCTACGAGAATAAGCAGCTCTCCGTTGTCACGGGTACATCGCTCAACACCTTCACTCTCGACAAGAACATTGAGAACGCATGGGACATGGCAGTTGAACATTTCATAAAAAAAACTCAGGGGCAGTAAAGTCCCTGAGTTTTTTGATTTTACTTAGTATACATTCACAAACACTGCATTCATGAACTGCTCATAAGGAAGCGCATCTTCCTCTCTGAGCTCTTCGAGTAAATTTACATTGCCGTGTATAACTCCGTTAGATGTCTCAACAATAAAATATCTGTCCTGTACAAGATTTGTTGCGTCATCACCTGCGGTATAGTTTACATCGAACTCATAGAGGGTTACACCTGTATCGAGCGTTCTCGCAGTCATATCCGAAAATTCTACATTCTTATAATATTCTGCGTCCTGATAATCATATTCCTGCTCGTAATCAAAAACATCCTCAGGAGTTATTCCGGACTCATAGCGCATGAAAGCGTAGCACCACTGATCGTCCACAGCTTCGAAACATAAGGCACCTGAATCTACATAACTGCTATCGGCATCCACCCTCACAAGCTCCTTATCGAACTCAATAACAGCCGTCTCATCAGCCCATGAATCCGTGACGGTTACGGAACCGTCGTAATCCTGCTCCACGTCCGATGTATCAACACCTGATGATGAATCAATGCCGGTATCCACACCTGGAATATCTACCATGTCTCCAAAAGCATCATCAAGAAGTCCGTTCTCGTATGTATAGACAAGCGCTGCGTAGATAATGTCGGAAAGTGCCGTATAGCTCTTCGGAACATCAACAACAATGCTGTTGTCCTCCGTGAGCACCGACTTGACATTTACCGTAACATCTTCATCTGTATCCTTGTTCTCAAATGCTGCCTGAAGCTCGCATGTGTACACTCTGCTGCCTTCCTTACCTGTAAGGCTGTCAGTCATTGTAAACTTGCCGTCAACTGAATCCACACTTTCGGCCAGCGTATCCACAACATCCTGTCTGTTATCCTTAAGGTCAGCAAAAGCATCCTTATATTCCCCGCTCACATCATCAAGCCCGGCTTCCTTGACTGCATCTTCAACAGCAGCCTCCGCTTCCGCTTTAGCCTCCTCAATGTCAGCCTCTGTAAGACCAAGTTCATACTCATCATTGAACCTCACAAGTGCCGTGATAATCTCGTTCATATAGAGATTGAGGAATTTCTTGAAAGTCTCATCATCAATTGAGCTGTTCTTATCAATCTGCTCTAAAAGTGCATCCTGATTGTCAAGAAGGCTTGTAATAAAAGCGTCAACTAACTTTGAAATTTCTTCCATACCTTCAATGGTAACCGTGAACTCTCCCTTATTACTCTCAATCTTGGTATTCTTGAATGTATTCTCCAAAATTGAGACATATAAATCTGTCAGCTCAGAGCTGTCTGCATTCACATTTATCATTCCCTCGGCAAGAGGTAACTGAATGCACTTAAGCTCTGTTCCGAACTCTGCCTCGAAGTCCTCAAGTGAAACTCCCATAGCTGAAAGAACTGAATCGAAAGCGTTAAATATTGCTTCCACATTGATATACATAGCATCCTTTGTCAAAATAAGGAAATCATCAATATCGAATGTGTAAAGTGAATAGCTTACCTTAGCTCCCATTGTTACAGCTTCGCCGTCGGTCTTACCCTTTAATGTCATAGCCATGCTCTCAACACCGCTCATGCCCGAATCAAGCTTTACCTTGATTTCATAGGAGTAATGTGTCATTGAAGAAGCATCCTTCATGATTGAGAACATAGTCTGCTTAGACTTTCCGCTGCAGCCTGTCACAAGTGCCATACTCATAACGAGTACAAGCAGCACAGCCAGAACTCTTCTTAATTTTTTCATGTGTTTTCTCCTTTTTGTGTTATTTTATTCACACTTTAATATATTACCATCTTTTACTTTAAAGTCAAATTATTATACATGATTAATAAGTACCATTTTCCCACCGTTCGCCCGTATGCACTCAAACAAATACAAAAAAAACATTGTAGTCTTACAACAAACAATGTATAATGGTATGAAAAGCGGCTTTATGACGCTTATATTAGACATTTATAAATATAATCTCAGGAGGAAAATGTTATGAAACATCTGTTAAGTCCGCTTGACTTATCCGTTGATGAACTCGACAAGCTTCTTGATGTAGCCGAAGACATTGCTGCTGACCCGTCAAAATATGCTCATGTCATGAATGGAAAGAAGCTCGCTACTCTGTTCTATGAGCCAAGCACAAGAACACGTCTGAGCTTTGAAGCTGCAATGCTGAATCTCGGCGGCTCCGTTCTCGGTTTCTCATCAGCTGATTCAAGTTCAGCATCCAAGGGTGAAAGTGTTGCCGATACAATTCGTGTTATTTCCTGCTACGCCGACATCTGTGCAATGAGACATCCTAAGGAAGGTGCTCCGTTAGTTGCCTCCATTCATTCGAGAATACCGGTAATCAATGCCGGAGACGGTGGACATCAGCATCCTACACAGACTCTTACAGACCTTATGACCATCCGTGCTCTCAAAGGTCATTTTGATGGTCTTACAATCGGTCTTTGCGGTGACCTCAAGTTCGGCCGTACCGTTCATTCACTTATCAATTCCCTTGTACGCTACAACAACATTCATTTCATACTTATCTCCCCTAAGGAGCTGCGCGTACCTGACTATATCCGCGAAGATGTTCTTATGGCAAACGGTGTTGAATTTGAAGAGGTCACAAGCCTTGATGAGGTTATGCCGAAGCTTGATATTCTGTACATGACAAGAGTTCAGAAGGAACGTTTCTTCAATGAAGAGGAATATTTAAGAATGAAGGATTACTATATTTTGACCAAGGAAAAGATGGCTCTGGCAAGAGAAGATATGATTGTTCTCCACCCTCTTCCAAGAGTCAACGAGATTTCCGTTGAAGTTGATGATGACCCTCGTGCAGCATACTTTAAGCAGGCTCAGTACGGCGTATACGTCAGAATGGCGCTTATCATGTACCTGTTAGATGCAATACCTAATATAAAGGAGGATTAGACACATGCTTAATGTTGGAAAACTCACCGAAGGCTTCGTTCTCGACCATATTCAGGCAGGACGCTGCATGGATATATATCAATACCTCGGTCTTGACAAGCTCGACTGCTGTGTAGCCATAATCAAAAACGCCAAGAGCAAAAAGATGGGAAAAAAAGACATTATCAAGATTGACGGCGGACTTGATCTCGTAGACCTTGATATTCTCGGATTTATCGACCATAATATTACTGTAAATATTATAAAGAACGGCGAGATTGTTGAAAAAAAAGAACTCACGCTTCCTAAGACAGTCACCAACGTGATAAAATGTAAAAACCCAAGATGTATAACCTCCATAGAGCAGGAATTAGATCAGGTATTCTATCTCACTGATGAGGATAAGCAGGTATACCGCTGCAAGTATTGCGAAGAGAAATACTCAAAGCTGTCATAAAACATTTCACAATTTTCCTATAGTAAAAGGGTACCGGACAGTTTCAAGCCTTAGTCCGATACCCTCTTTTTATAACCAGCGTCTATTTATTCTTATCACTTTTTCCACATACTGCCAGATATACTGCCTCAGCAATCATGGTTATGTAATTCTCCTCAGTGCTGCTCCACTTATGCTTTGTCCCGAATATATAGAATGCCGCAACAAACTTCGGATGTTCAGTATCAGGAAGCATAATACTGATATAAGACTGACAGTCTGCCTGAAGCAGCATATTATATGCATACGTATCTCTTCTTAATACACCGCTAAGATTATTCATAACAAGGACATTCTCTCCGGCAAGAAGCTTTCTGTACGACTCGTCCAACATGAAGGTTATATCTCTGATTGATTCAGGACATTCACCCGCATATATGTCATGCTCAAATCTTTCACCATAATGTACTGCTATTGCTCCAAGCCCAAAGGCTTCCTTCACATTACCCAGAATCCTCACGATATTCTCAGAACCATCCACAAGCAGCTCCCTCATCACATTCTTGAGAGTCTTGATATATATAGGATATATACCTGTCTCTGTCTGGCGTCCAACAACATCTATCGAATCATGAAGCTCCGGTCTGTAGATTATATATCTGTTCTTCCCCTTATCCTTGGCAATATACAATGCCTTATCAGCAATCATAAACAGGTCATTGAATGTTTTTCCATCCTCAGGATATTTTGCAATACCCATCGAGAGCGTGTATCTTATTCCCGGAAGCTTCTTTGCCTGATTGAGTCTCAGCTTTGAAAGCATCGCCTTCAAAAACAGTCTCAACTGCTGTTCATCAGGCAGCTCCTCCGTGAGTATAAAGAACTCATCCCCTCCGAAACGTCCGGCTATTCCACGCCCGTCAAGTACCTCAGTGATTGTCTCGGACAGAATAAGTATCGCCTTATCACCCATGAGATGACCATGTGTGTCATTGATTATCTTAAAGTCATCTATGTCTATAAGAATCATGTATATATTCTTATTATTGGCACAGCAAAGCTTATCGTTGGTATATTCTATCAATGCCCTCTTGTTGAGGAGATTCGTGGCTGCATCCTTCCCCGCCGGAGTAAGATAATATGGAATATCATCGTCCGTTATATCCTTTCGATGTATGACACCTACAAGCACATCCATATTGTGCTTGGATATGAATCTTGCGTTGACCTCAAGTGTCTCCGGCACATGGTTAGAATTGAGGAAACCCGTCTTAACCACACATGAGAACTGATTGGCTACCGATGCCATGTTCTCATACCACTGCTCTATCTCAGCAAGGTTGCTTCCCCTGTTAATTCCGTACCTTATGGCTTTCTCATGCCACTCATCTATATCACCTTCTACAAGTACGCATGCCTTCTGAACCACATAATTATAGAACACAATTCTCTTAGTGTCAGGCCAGTATTCCATATACACAAGCCCCGCTATTCCCATGAAGGCTCTGTACTTGTCAAGCTTCTGCTGATTATCAAGAAAGGATAACTCAATCATATCAATCCCGTATATATCAAGAAGGTATACCCAATCACCATCCTCCATAGGCTTTGACCTGCTTATATGTATGTCAACCGGATGATAATATTCATCTTTATCCCTCAGCATTGTTATGACACTGTACTTTTCGCCAGGCTTCATACTCTGACATACCGAGAGAAATTCCTGCTCGTAATCAGGATGTATAAGCTTATAGAAAAAAGAAGCGGAGTTCTTCCCCACAAAATCATACAGGGCTTCCTCCGCATTCATAATTGCATAGTCATTCCGTAAAACTGCCTTGGCGAACTTCATCTTTGTATTAAAATTCTTCTCTTCTGAGATACGTTCGTTCATACATCTATGAAATCTCCTCTTGGTAAAATAACAAAACACCAGCCAGCCTGTAAGCCGGGTTATGTCTTGAATAATCATCTATCTAGACCTGCTGTTGCCAACAGGTTCAAGCGACCTACCTGAGACTGGCGGGCCACGTCTCTGCCTCTTATTCGGTCTTG
>ERZ826016.3393-NODE-3393-length-10974-cov-2.852184_pt1 | contig 10974 bp, 5 predicted proteins | sample MGYA00519872_ERZ826016 | MGnify/ENA primary metagenome ERZ826016 (study PRJEB31778, sample SAMEA3449218) | human gut metagenome | biome: human gut; feature: human-associated habitat; material: faeces | place: United Kingdom | collected 2010/2012 ... | reverse complement strand
CCGGTATTTACTACCTTTTCAACCGACCTTATGAACCGGAATTAACAGGCTATTCTAAGTATAATCTTCATGGTAATCAATTCTATAATTTAGGTATTGATTATGCATATCAATGGCATCGTTTTTCTTTTCAGGGAGAGACGGCTAAAGGAAAACAAGGTTGGGCTTCTTTGAATCGTTTTCAGTATTCATTGATGGAAGGAACTCATTTGGTATTGATACAACGGTTTTATTCGTTTGATTATTGGGCGATGTTTGCTCATTCTTTTGGAGAAGGAAGTACAGTTCAGAATGAACAGGGATATTATCTGGGTGTTGAAACTTCCCCTTTTCGTTATTGGAACTTTTTAGCCTCATGCGATTTATTTTCTTTTCCATGGAAAAAGTATAGAATCAGTAAAACCGGTTCTCATGGGATAGATGTTCTGATTCAGACAACCTTTTCTCCACATAAGAATTTATCGATGTATTTAAAGTACCGTTATAAACAAAAAGAGCGGGATCTGTCAGGAACTAAAGGTAGTATTATACTTCCAATTTATCATCATCAACTTCGTTATCGTTTGAACTATTCTTTAAATGAGGTGTTATCTTTTCGTACAACTTTAGAATATAATCATTTTTATTCTCAGGACAAAGCTGCTAGCCTAGGATATCAGGCTACAGGGATGATATCTTATCGACTGCCCGGAACCAGGCTGTTTGCTGAAGTTCAGGGCAGTTACTTTTATACAGATGATTATGATTCTAGAGTATATATCTCTGAGAAAGGACTACTTTATACATTTTATACTCCTTCGTTTCAAGGACAAGGATTTCGTTGTGTTGCTCACTTTCGTTATAACTTCAATGAGCATTGGATGTTTATAACTAAATTTGGAGAAACTACTTATTTAAATCGAGATGAGATAGGTTCCGGTAACGATTTAATTCGTGGAAATAAAAAAGCGGATATACAGATGCAACTACGTATCAAGTTTTAGTATCTTTGTGCAGTGTTAAGATATATGGGAATATACGCTTAAATGTCAAACTGTAAATTGTCAAAATTCGAAATAAAATGACTATTATCTATCCTTCACCCATTTTTGGTCCTGTACATTCCCGCCGCTTGGGTGTTTCTTTGGGAATCAATTTATTACCGTCAGACGGCAAGGTTTGTTCATTCGACTGTATTTATTGTGAATGTGGTTTCAATGCCGATCATCGTGCAAGAAAACCTTTTCCTACTCGTGAAGAAGTTCGTACGGCTCTTGAAGAAAAGCTGAAAGATATGCAAGCAAACGGACCTACTCCTGATGTATTTACTTTTGCAGGAAATGGAGAACCGACTGCTCATCCCCATTTTTTGGAAATTATAGAAGATACGCTTGCTCTCAGAGATAAATATTTTCCGAATGCAAAAGTAAGTGTATTGAGTAATTCTACCTTCATTAATCGTCCGGCTGTTTTCGAAGCTCTGAATAAGATAGATAATAACATTTTGAAGTTGGATACGGTGAATGAAGAGTATATTCATTTATTGGATCGTCCCAATGATAAATATTCAGTGAGGCAGATCATTGAAAAAATGAAGGAATTCAAAGGAAATTGTATTGTTCAAACTATGTTTTTGAAAGGAAGTTATCTTGGGAAAGATGTGGATAATACAACAGATGATTTTGTACTTCCCTGGCTGGAGGCAGTGAAAGAAATTGCCCCCCGACAAGTGATGATTTATACAATTGATCGGGAAACACCGGATCATGATTTGCAGAAAGCTACTCATGAAGAGTTAGACCGGATTGTAGAATTGATAAATAAAACGGGGATTCCGGTTACAGCTTCTTATTAATATTTGATACTATATTATATAATAATAAAAATGGAAAACACTTATTCTTCTTGTTTACGATATCTTAAAGGTATCTTCGTATTATTGTTCCTGTATCCGGTAGTGCAGACATTTGCAGTAACGAATAATAAAGATGGTATTTTGACGGAAAATCAGCAGACTTCGGGTATTCTTGCTGTGAAAAAGATTAATTCTACGACTTTTGAAGTATTATTATCCGATCAGCAACGGATAACAATAGATTTTTATGGAGAGAATATATTCCGTATTTTTCGAGATCCTACCGGAGGTATTATTCGTGATCCTGAAGTAACTCCTGAAGCACAGATACTGGTTGACCAACCCAGACGTAAAGTTTCTCAGTTTAAAATAGGAGGAGATGAGAATGTCATTACGGTGTCTACTGGAAAAGTACGTATTGAATTGGATAAGGAAACAACTTTGATGAAAGTTGCTAATCTGACAACTAATGCATACGTTATTGAAGAGATGGTTCCGGTGGCATTTAGCCCACAAAAGGTAACAGTTACTTTGAAAGAGAAGCCAGAAGAATACTTTTATGGAGGAGGTGTGCAGAATGGACGTTTTTCTCATAAAAATAAAGTAATCGCTATTGAGAACCAAAATAGTTGGACAGATGGCGGAGTAGCTTCACCTACTCCTTTCTATTGGTCTACGAATGGTTATGGAATGATGTGGTATACTTTCAAGAAAGGGGAATATGATTTTGGTGTAACAGAGAAAGGAATGGTAAAATTGTCTCATGAATCTCCATATCTGGATATTTTCTATATGGTAAGTGACGGAGCTGTTGCTTTGTTAAACGATTTTTATCAATTAACAGGAAATCCGGTTCTGCTTCCTAAGTTTGGTTTTTATGAAGGACATTTGAATGCTTATAATCGTGACTATTGGAAAGAAGATCCGAATGGAATTTTGTTTGAAGACGGGAAACGGTATAAAGAGAGTCAGAAAGATAATGGGGGCATTAAGGAATCATTGAATGGTGAAAAAAATAATTATCAGTTTTCTGCTCGTGGGGTGATTGATCGTTATAAAAATCAGGATATGCCTCTTGGGTGGTTGTTACCGAATGACGGTTACGGTGCCGGTTATGGGCAAACAGAAACATTGGATGGAAATATTGATAACTTGAAAAAGTTAGGTGAATATGCTCGTGAGAATGGAGTTGAAATCGGACTATGGACACAATCGGATTTACATCCTAAAGAGGGAGTGAGTGCTTTGTTGCAACGTGATATTGTTAAAGAAGTTCGTGACGCAGGAGTACGTGTACTGAAAACTGATGTAGCGTGGGTAGGTTCCGGATATTCTTTCAGATTAAATGGTGTAGGAGATGTAGGTCATATCATGCCTTATTATGGAAATAATGCCCGCCCTTTTATCATATCATTGGATGGCTGGGCAGGAACTCAACGTTATGCCGGAATCTGGACAGGTGATCAAACCGGAGGTGTTTGGGAATACATTCGTTTTCATATACCGACATATATTGGTTCCGGACTTTCCGGCCAGCCAAATATCTGTTCGGATATGGATGGAATCTTTGGTGGTAAGAATAAAGCGGTTAATATTCGTGATTTTCAGTGGAAGACATTTACTCCAATGCAGTTGAACATGGATGGTTGGGGAGCCAATGAGAAATATCCTCATGCTCTTGGAGAACCTGCTGCATCTATCAACCGGATGTATTTGAAACTGAAATCAGAATTGATTCCTTATGCTTATAGTTATGCTAATGAAGCGGTAGATGGGCTCCCTCTTATTCGGGCTATGTTCCTCGAATATCCGAATGATTATACACATGGATCTGCAACGCAGTACCAGTTTATGTATGGTACTGATTTTCTTGTAGCTCCTGTTTATCAAATTACCAAAGGGGATAAAGAGGGAAATGATATTCGTAATGGTATCTATCTTCCCCAAGGTACCTGGATTGATTATTTTAGTGGAGAGAAGTATGAGGGTAACTGTGTTATAAATAACTTTGATGCACCTATCTGGAAATTACCTGTATTTGTCAAGAACGGAGCTATTATCCCAATGAATAATCCCAATAATAATGTTACCGAAATAGACCGTTCTCTTCGTATTTATGAATTCTATCCCAATCAGCACTCTTCCATGGTGGAGTATGACGATGATGGAGTGACAGAAGCATATAAAGACGGAAGATTTGCCACTACTCTGATTGAATCGGATGTAGATAACAAGAATCGTGTAACAATTACCATACATCCGGTAAAAGGAGATTTTGACGGATTGGTGAAAGAAAAGAAGACTGAATTACGTATCAATGTTTCGGAAAAGCCTAAGAAACTTGTGGCAAAGATAGGTAATAAAGGAGTGAAATTGACAGAAGTGACTACTATTGATGATTTCCTCAAAGGAGATAATGTTTATTGGTATGAGGCTGCTCCTAACTTGAATAAGTTTGCAACCAAAGGAAGTGAATTTGAAAAAGTGGTGATTACAAAGAATCCGCAGTTACGTGTTAAACTTGTTTCTACAGATGTAACAGTGAATCCGGTAATGTTGAAAGTAGAAGGTTTCCGCTTTGAACCGTCAAACAGCTATCGTGTGACAACAGGTACTTTATCAGCTCCGCAAAATGTCCAGGTATCTGAACAAAACAGAGAAGCATATACTTTGAAACCAACATGGGCTAATGCTGATTATTATGAAATTGAATTTAATGGTATGCTTTATACCACTATCAAAGATACAGAATTGTTATTTGAAGATCTGACTGCAGAAACGCCTTATAGTTTCAAAGTGCGTGCTGTTAATAAAGACGGTATTTCTGATTGGGCAGAACTACATGTAACGACGAAAGAAAATCCGTTGGAATTTGCTATACATAGCATTAAAGGTGAGTCTTCTGCTGCTGCACAAGGTGGTGCCGGAGTAAACCGATTGTTCGATTTTGCTGAGTCAGGAGATATTTGGCATACAAAATATAGTGTCAATTCCATTCCATTGGATTTGATTATTGATCTTAAGACAGTCAATCAGTTAGATAAATTCCACTATTTACCTCGTACGGATGCAGGAAATGGAACCCTATTGAAAGGAACCGTATTCTATAGTATGGATAAGGAAAACTGGACCGAAGCCGGTGCTTTTGACTGGCAACGAAATGCAGATGTAAAAGTATTCAGTTTCCAGGAACATCCTTCTGCTCGATACATTAAACTAGTTGTTACGGCAGGGGTTGGAAATTATGGTTCAGGTCGTGAAATATATGTATTTAAAGTACCTGGAACCAGCAGTTATTTGCAAGGTGATATTAATAATGATGGTAAGATAGACCGTAATGATTTGACTTCTTATATGAATTATACTGGATTACGTCGTGGAGATTCTGATTATGAAGGATATATCAGTAAAGGAGATATCAATATGAATAATCTGATTGATGCTTATGATATTTCTGTAGTAACAACACAGCTGGAAGGTGGGGTTGATAAAGAAGTTGTCCAAAAGGTATCAGGTTCTTTATTCATTACTACTCCGAAACAGATCTATCAAAAGGATGAAATCGTAGAAATTCATGTAAAAGGTAACCAACTACAATCAGTGAATGCACTTAGCTTTGCTTTACCTTATGACCAGAATGATTATGAGTTTGTAGGTGTTGAACCGTTGAATATGAAAGCGCTGGAAAACCTGACATATGACCGCTTGCATACAAATGGAGTGAAATCTCTTTATCCTACATTTGTTAATATAGGAAAGCAGGAATCACTGGAAGGGTCCGAAGAACTATTCATCTTAAAGTTTAAAGCAAAACGAAAAGTGAAGTTTGAATTGCAGATGAAGGATGGAATATTGGTGGATAAACAGTTGAGAATGCATCAATTCTAAAATATAATTGTTAGTTCTGGTTCGTTCCACAGTTGTTTTGTTGCGTTCCACAATATATGGAACGAACCAGTTCTATTATGCAAATAGACCATTTATACATTGAAGAAATAAGTAATCAGTCTTTTTCTAAATATCTATAGAACTCTTATTCATTATTAAATAATGCTTTTTGCTCTATCTAATGCTACATTAATATTGGGGCAAATATTCTCTTCTCCCAGTAATTCGTAAAAACCGGATTTACCTAATACATGATGCACTTTCTCATTGACTCCGGAAAGAATAACAGTTATTTTTTCTTTCTGAGACATTTGACAAAGTGTTGTCAGATTATGAATACCGGTAGAATCAATAAAAGGAACTTTACGCATACGGATGATACGTACTTTCGGTCGATCTCCCAATTGTGCCATTGTTTCTTCAAATTTGGTAGCAATACCAAAGAAGTAAGGACCATTGATTTCATATACTTCTACTCCTTGGGGGATAGTCAGATGTTCTTCATGTAAGGTGATATCAGATTCTGAGTTTGGGTCAATTTCATCAGTGATAACTGAAATTTCTGTAGTTTCCATTACACGCTTCATGAAAAGAACACAAGCTATGACTAACCCGACTTCGATGGCAATTGTCAGGTCGAAGATAACAGTCAGGAAAAAGGTAATCAACAATACCGTAACATCTGACTTAGGATTTTTTAATAGCGCTTTAAATACACGCCAGCCACTCATATTATAAGATACGATAACCAGCACTCCGGCAAGGCACGCCATAGGAATGTATTGTGCAAGCGGCATTAAAAATAGTAAAATCAAAAGCAGGACTACTGCATGGATAATTCCGGCTACAGGGGTTTTACCTCCGTTATTGATATTAGTCATCGTACGTGCGATAGCTCCTGTAGCAGGGATACCACCAAATAAAGGAGTTATAATATTTGCTACACCCTGTGCGACTAATTCTGTATTAGAATCGTGTCGGTCACCTATCACACCATCTGCTACTGTAGCGGATAGCAAAGATTCGATAGCTCCCAATACTGCAATAGTAATAGCTACCGGAAATAGATTTTTGATAGCTTCCCAATTTAAAGCTGGTACGGTAGCATCTGGAAGTTCGGAATTGATTGTAAAGCGATCACCAATGGTAGGAATACACTCTATTCCGCCATAAATCTTCATTAAATATACGGCGACCGTCACTACCACAATAGCAATTAATGAACCTGGAATTTTTTTAGAAAACTTGGGAGAAATAGCAATGATAAAGATACTGACAATGCTTACAATAGTATTCCACCAGTTTATCGTATCAAAATGCTGGAAATAAATGATCCATTTTCCAATGAAATCACCCGGTACTTTTTCTCCTCCGAATGTCAGACCAAATATATCTGCAATTTGTGTGGTAAAGATAGTGACGGCAATACCACTGGTGAAACCTACAATAATAGGGTAAGGAATAAATTTAATGACAGCTCCCAGTTTAAATACTCCTAATAATATAAGAAGAACACCTGCCATCAAAGTGGCAATTATCAGTCCGGCTTCACCATATTGCTGAATGATGCCGTAAATGATGACGATAAAAGCACCTGTTGGTCCCCCAATTTGTACTTTACTTCCTCCTAATAGAGAAATGATGAATCCGGCAATGATGGCAGTAATGATACCTTTTTCCGGCGATACTCCTGAAGCGATACCGAAAGCGATAGCTAAAGGAAGTGCTACGATACCTACGATGATACCTGCCATCAAGTCCGCCATAAATGTTTCTTTTGAATAATTCTTCAGACAAGAAACCAGTTTGGGTTTAAATTCAAATAGCTTCATTTTTTATAGGTTGTTTGTATATTTATTGCTCTTTTGTAATGTAGAGGTTGCAAAATTAGATAAAATAATTCATATAAATATGTTTTGGAACATACTATTTGTTTGTTGATAGGTTTTATCAATGAGGTGATAGTTTTTATTAATAAAGAAAAAGGTGCTGATTATGAACAAAAATCTTATATTTGCGTTATAGAAAAAGCGACAATTTACGTCTAAATAGGTTTTACACCAATTAAATTATATCAGAATTATGACTAAAAGTATTAAAGGAACTCAAACAGAAAAGAATCTGTTAACTTCATTCGCAGGAGAATCACAAGCAAGAATGCGTTACACTTATTTTGCAAGTGTTGCTAAAAAAGAAGGTTATGAACAAATCTCTGCTATTTTCACTGAAACAGCTGACCAAGAGAAAGAACATGCTAAACGTATGTTTAAGTTCCTTGAGGGCGGTATGGTTGAAATTACTGCTAGTTATCCGGCAGGTGTAATTGGTAATACACTCGAAAATCTGCGTGCAGCTGCTGCGGGTGAGCATGAAGAATGGTCATTGGATTATCCTCACTTTGCAGACGTTGCGGAACAAGAAGGTTTCCCGATGATCGCTGCTATGTATCGTAATATATCTATTGCTGAAAAAGGTCATGAAGAAAGATATTTAGCTTTCGTAAATAATATCGAGAATATGACTGTATTTGCTAAAGAAGGTGAGGTGGTATGGCAATGTCGTAACTGCGGTTATATTACTGTAGGTAAGGAAGCTCCTGAGGTTTGTCCGGCATGTCTGCATCCGCAAGCATATTTCGAAGTGAAAAAGGAAAACTATTAAATAGTAGCATACGAAGAAGAAAGCCGCGATGGGATCTCTATCGCGGCTTTCTTTATTTTCTTTTATCTGCTTTTTCTCTTTCTACTTTTAGGTGTATATTTATTCCTTTTTCTTTATTTTTATGTTTCAGCTAAAAAAACTAATATACAGTATTGTTTATTATTGTATAATATCGTATTTTTGCGTGAAAACGTTGCATATTGCTTTGCTAAATGTGTAACTATAAAGCAGCGATATATGAAAAGATTAAAATTATTGACTTGTTTGTTTGTCTACCTTAGTGTATCAAACATTTCTGTAGCTCAGCATTCTCCTTCGTTGAAATGGCATAAAATGTATAATGATACATTACAAGGGGTGAGATCTGAAGATGCATTACATTTTTTTAAAACCAAAAAACTGACCCCTCGCAAACAAATCATTGTCGGTATTATTGATTCTGGTATTGATACTACTGTTGTCGATCTTCAATCTGCTCTTTGGACTAACCGCAAAGAGAAACAGGATGGAAAGGATAATGATAAAAACGGATACACGGATGATATACATGGTTGGAATTTTTTAGGAACCAAAGACGGAACTTTTAACATGATTAGTGCCGGTACCGAAGAATATCGTGAATTTAAAAGACTTTTTCCAAAGTATAAAGACAAGGATTCCGCTTCTGTGAAAGATGTTAACGAGTATGCTTATTATAATATGATGAAGAAGAAAGCAGGTATCGTTAATTACATAAAGTTTTTTGGATATACTGCCATGAAAGATGATGCTTATCAGTTGGTAGATTCTGTATTGCAAGTAACACCGGGAGTATCAGTAGACACGTTGACAATCAACGGACTCACTCATTTACCCATTGATAATGAGAAATGGAATAAAGCCTGCCAAACTCTATTTGTCGATATGTATAAAGGAGGGAAAGATGCGTTATGGAAAAAAATCAGAGATACGCATAGGTCACAGTTCAATTTGATGAAAAAACGTATTGATGGTATTGAACATGATGCGGACAAACGGCTGTTGATGGGAGATGATATGACGGATCCAAAGGACCGTTTTTATGGAAATACTATCCTACAGGTGGAAGGTTGTGATCATGGCACATTTGTGGCTGGAGTTATTGCCGGACAAGGAGTGGGTAATGTCTCGGTGACAGGGGTTTATCCGCAAGCTAAGTTGATGATACTTCGTGCCGTACCCGATGGCGATGAATATGATAAGGATATAGCAACTGCTATCCGATATGCTGTAGATAATGGTGCTAAAGTCATTAATATGAGTTTAGGTAAATATACGTCTCCTAATGCGGAGATGGTAAATGAAGCCATTGCCTATGCTGCAAAAAAAGATGTTTTGTTAGTTCAGGCAGCGGGAAATAATAAAAAGGATATCGATGATGTTGCTTATTTTCCTTCGGCAAAAGATAAATCGGGAGCTATTTTCTCTAACTATTTAAGAGTGGGGGCATCAGATAAACGAGGAAAAATGTGTTCATTCTCCAATTATGGGCAGAAGGGAGTTGATGTGTTTGCTCCGGGTGAAGATATTACTTCAGTCACTGTCGGCAACGAATATATGAAGTCGCAGGGAACAAGTATTGCGGCTCCGGTAGTAACTGCTGTAGCTGCTATGCTTCGAGCATATTTCCCTAAATTAAAAGCTGCGCAGGTCAAGGATATTTTGATAAAAAGCGTTCGTCCGATGCAGGAAGAAGGGCTTTGTACGAGTGGGGGTATTGTGGACGCATTACAAGCTGTGAAATTAGCAATGGAATATAAGAAATGAGAAAACTGATCTTTATACTATTCTCAAGCATTTTTTCCCTGTCTGTTTTTGCTCAGGAAGCGAATTGGACGCAGGCTGAAAAATGTTCCGCTGATTCTTTGGAACAATATATAAAAGGTAGGACTCTTTATCCCAATTGGATAAAAGGCAGCCACTATTTTTCTTATGACGTAAAAAGTCAAGATGGAAACCGGCATTATCTGGTGAATGCTGAAAATGGGAAAAGAAAAAGCATGATAAAGGATAATAAACTGTTTGTCCGTCAATATGCTCAGATTACTGGAGATACGTTGGATGCAAAAGATATTCAGCTGTATGGGTATCAATTTAAGAATAATGATTTTAGCCGCTTTTATCTCGATAAGAAAGGCAAATCAATGGTCTATGATATGAATACAGGTAAGCTGTCTGAAATCCCGGTTGAGAAGAAAGTGATAGATCGTTTAGATCTTAAAAAATCTTGCCATAGTGCTGATTCTTTATATAGTATGTTAGGAAGTGGTTATGACTTGTTTGTGCGAGATAATCGGACAGGGTCCGTAAAACGAGTCACGTTTGACGGAAAAGAAGATGCTTCTTATACTTATCGTAATTCGAAGGATACGGTATCTACCAATTCGAAAGGTTTTTGGCTGGGACATCGGTATATATATATGATGCAGGACATGAGTGAAGTGAAAGAAATAAGCTTAATTCATTCACTGGGTAATTCACGTCCTACTATGAATACCTTTAAAATGCCTATGCCAGGTGATGCGGGAGTACGTCAGTATCGTGTGTTTTGGTATGATGCCGATCGGGGGCAA
>ERZ826016.3382-NODE-3382-length-10998-cov-2.495751_pt1 | contig 10998 bp, 8 predicted proteins | sample MGYA00519872_ERZ826016 | MGnify/ENA primary metagenome ERZ826016 (study PRJEB31778, sample SAMEA3449218) | human gut metagenome | biome: human gut; feature: human-associated habitat; material: faeces | place: United Kingdom | collected 2010/2012 ... | reverse complement strand
CCGTGATTTTATGAAAATGAGATATTGGAAAGTATTTGCACTTTTTATTGTCTGTGCAGGGATATCCACCGCGTTGAATGTTTCTTACGGTGTGAGAAGCAACCTGACAACACTGATCTGGCTTATTGACCAGATGCTTTTGTTTGCCTCTATGGGATATTTTTTTACAAGAGAAAGATACGATAAATGGCTTACCTGGTTCTTCAGGATCTGTGGCGTGATCTGGGGACTGGCGTCTGCCGGATCTTTGTATCAGTATTTCTTTGTGCCGGGCTTCCGTATTTTTATGAATGAAAGATGGATCCGACAAAGTTTTTATGACAACCGTTTGTTTGGCGTGTTTATCGATCCGAACCTGGGTGCTTTTGTGGGATTTCTTGTGATCCTTGGCATGATCTATCTGGTAAAACAGGAGACTGCCGGGAAAAACCGTAAGTGGATCAATGTGTTGTGCTATGTAAATGTGGTGGTTCAGATCTTTTATATTATCCTGTCCGGATCCCGCAGTGTGGAAGTATGTATGGTAGTGTCCATCAGTTATGCCCTGATCTTAAAACTGGTAGGTGTTTTTCAGAAAAAGAAGACATCTCTGATGCCAAGAATTCTCAGTTTCATAGCTGTTCCGGTTGTTTTATCTGTTTTGATCCTGGGAAGTTTTCAGGGGGTAAAACTGGGGGTGTCTTATTTCGCAAAAAATGTTACGACCGCTACGAAGCATGAGACAGATGAGCTGGAGAGGACAGATATTGAAGGAGATGCTTCCAATAACCGGTCTGATATCTGGAAGGGATATCTGGTGCTTTGGAAAGATAAACCGATCTTTGGTATTTCTCCGAGAAACGGATGGAATTATGCAGACAAAGAGCATCCGGAAGGATATATTGCCAATCATCATTATGATGTACACAATGCCTATGTGGCAGTGCTGGAGGGCATGGGAATCGTGGGAGCAGCAGTGTTACTGCTTTTGATGTTTTTATTGTTAAAGAATATGCTGCCAATGGCGTTTTCTCCGGAGAAGATGGATCTTACCCGGTGGATGGCGGTGCAGTTGATCTTAAATATTGCTGTGTTTATCTGTTTTTACCCGGGCATCTTTTTCACCAACGGAATTGATACGGTGTTGTTCTGGCCTGCTATCGGCTATGTACTTCAGTGCACGGCTGCGTCAAAGGATAATGCGGCGGTAGAGACTTCGGCTGAACAGGAGAATGACTAAGGCTAGTTTTCTCTTTTTGCCCACATACGGATTTTGAATAACGGAAATAAAATGATGGCGGATCCAGGATGTCACAGGACGGTCAAGGGACTGGTCCCAGGCAGACGGGTCGGTCATTATTTTATCTAAGACATGGAAATGGGCCCAGATACAACGGAAGTCCGTTTCCTTTTTTAGTTCAGATGGCAGCAGGCGGGCAATCCGGTCATATGCTTCGATGAGATGCAGGTCCCTGGAAGAGTAGGCACTACTCATAAGGGAACCTTCCCGGTGGTTGTAGTGATAGAAAGGCAGCGTGTGAAAAACGGCCTTTTTTGCCGGCAGTAGGGCGGTTACCACAGCCAGGGCGTCTTCGCCGATCGTAAGGTCAGCCGGGAATAATGTATCCGTGGCAGTCAGCAGTTCTTTGCGGAAAAGTTTGCACACAGGACCGGCAGTGGCCTGGTAGTTGATCAGAATCTCCCGGATGGCGCCGGTACCGTCTGTGACAAAATAGGCGGGAGTCTCTGGAAAATTCCGGCTGTGGTCCGGGTAATCGTGGATCATGCCGCAAAAGGCACAGTCAGCCTGCTCTTTTTCTATATCTGCCACCATGGTAGACACCATAGAAGGCTCAATAGTGTCATCGCTGTCAAGAAAGAGAATCAGATCACCGGATGCCAGGCGAATCCCGGTGTTTCTGGTGGCACTGACACCCTGGTTTTTCTGGTGGATGACGCGGAGCTTGTCATAGTAGGCATACTGGTCACAGATCTGACCGCTGCCGTCTGTAGAACCGTCGTCAATAAGAAGAAGCTCCAGGTTACCATAGTCCTGGGCTAAAACGCTTTGGATACAGTCTTCCAGGTAAGGTTTGCAGTTGTAAACAGGGACAATGATAGAAACCAGATTGGTCATGGTGGAAACTCCTTTTTGATATGATATTATATTATAACAAAAGCGCACTGTGGATTCAAGAATTGTTAAGTTAGTGTTTGTGTTAAGTAATCCTTGCAATAAACCAAATTGATTTTATATTTGATTTTTCATGCCAAATAATATATAATATTGTGGGCGTGTTGTTATGCTGATTTGGGAATGGAGGGCTATGACAATACACAGATAAGGCACTTCTGTTGTGTGTGAGAGAAGTGCAGGAAATCGTATTAAACAGGAGACAATGTGATATGATTTTGACAAAACAGGTCAATAAAATAAATATGATAGTATGTAGACAAGATAGGAGAATGTGATGAAAGAAAAGAAGATGATGTGGATTCGATATGCCATATGTTTTGGGGTTGTTGCTGTATTGTGTTATTTATTCCCTTATACGGGGGATGATTGGGCATGGGGAAGCCAGATAGGAATTGATCGTTTAAATCAATGGTTTGAAAACTACAATGGACGCTATGTAGGAAATCTTATCGTTTTGGTAATGACGCGTTCGAACTTGTTAAAGGCAGTTATCATGTCCGTTGGACTGACAGGTATAGTAGCTCTGTCTGAATATATTTTTAAGAAGAAATGGGCATTTTATGTAAGCTGTGTTGCGTTGGTTTTGATGCCAAAACTGATTTTAAAGCAAGCAGTTGTATGGACGGCCGGATATGCAAATTATGTTACATCATTGTTTCTTACTTTGTTGTTTATTGCCTATGTGATTCCTGTTTTCCAAAGTGAGATGCCAAAAAGAAAACTCTGGCATTGTTTGCCGCTTTTTGTATTAGGTGTGATAAATACTTTGATTGTGGAACACTTGACAATTTATAATGTAGTTTTGTCTTGTGGTGTGATTGTATATACGCTGATTGCTCATCATAAGGTCATAGCTTCACATGTTGCCTATTTTTTAGGAACGGTGGCGGGTGCTGTTTATATGTTTTCAAATTCTGCTTATCATTCGATAGCGAATAATCAGGATGGTTATCGGCAGATGGCAGAAGGTGGTGTGGTTAGCAGGGCAATAGATAATTATGTGAATGAGATTGCCAAACATCTTTGTTTAAACAATGTTTGGATGAATTTGGGGATTTTTGCAGTCTGTTTTATGATTTATCAAAAAATCTTTGTCAATGCAGACAAAAAAAGAAATGTCCTGTTAGCTAAAATATGTCTTATTGTTATGGCATCATTTAATGTATGGGCGTTGCTTTCCTCATTTGGAGTAAGCACATATGCAAAACAAAACCGTCTTTTGTATATTGAGGCTTTGTTTGTGGTTGTGTACATGGTTGCTATTATAGGATACTCTATTGTTGTAGGACTTGAAAGAAAATGTTTGTGGAAGATGCTGTTTTGGAATGCCAGTATCATATGTGTGGCAGCACCGTTATTGGTTGTAAATCCCATTGGAGAGAGATGCTTTTTTGCAACATATGCATTATTCTTAATGTTACTTTTGGAATTTATCAGTCTTTTAGAAGTGGAGACGGATACACAGATGATATTTACTAAAAGTTTCAAGTATGCATGCTTGATTATATGCTTTGCTGGACTTGGGTTCTATCTGAATATTTTTTCTTCAATATATCAGGTTGACAAAGAGCGGTTGGCAAGGATTGAGAGACAGGTTGAGGCGGGAAAGACTACAGTAGAAATACGACATCTCCCATATGAATCCTATTTGTGGACGGCTACACCGGAAGGGGAACCATGGATTGAACGCTATAAATTGTTCTATGGACTGCCAAAGAATTTGAAGATTAAAGCGGTCTGGGAGTACAGTAAGAAAAAGTGATGAATAATGGAGGCTTGCTTTATGAAAAATAAAAAAATATCAGTTGTAGTTTCAGTGTACAATGAGGAATTGTCATTAAATCAGTTTTATAAAACAACGGTAGATGTTTTGGAACAATGTGCATGGGACTATGAGCTTATCTTTGTAAATGACGGAAGTCAGGACAAAAGTGTTGCTTTATTAAAATCATTTGCTGAAGAAAATAAAAAGGTAAAAGTGGTTGATTTTTCAAGAAACTTTGGGCATGAAGCGGCTATGATTGCTGGAATTGACTATGCAAAAGGGGATGGCATTGTGTGTATGGATGCAGATTTACAGCATCCGCCTGCTTGCATTCCTGAAATAATTGCAAAATTTGAGGACGGCTATGAAGTGATTTCAATGATACGAACAAAAAATGCAGATGCAGGAATTATTAAGCGTATTACATCTGGTGCTTTTTACAAGGTGCTGAATCTTATGTCGCCTGTCAAATTTGAAAATAATTCTTCCGATTTTTTTGCTCTGGCAAAAAATGTTGCTGATGTATTGCGTAATGACTACCGTGAAAAAATACGATATTTAAGAGGATATGTACAGAGTGTCGGATTCAGAAAAACGACATTGGAATTTGAGGCACAGAAAAGAGAAGCGGGCGAAAGCAAATACAGTATTCGTAAATTGCTTCATTTTTCAATTAATGCACTGTGCAGTTTCTCGGATCTCCCATTGAAACTGGGAATGTACTCTGGTGTATTTGTGGCAATATGTGGTTTTATTTTGATGATAGTTACCATTATAAATAAAATTGTAAATGGCGCTCCCGCAGGGTATTCAACCATTATTGTTGCCCTATGTTTTATGTTTGCGGTAACGCTTATGGTGATTGGAATCATAGGAGAGTATATTGCTGTCTTATTTGCTGAAATAAAGGATCGGCCAATTTACATTGTCAGGGATGTTTATGAGAAGGAGAAAACGACTAGAAAAGATGATGGTTGTTGAGGGAAAATCAAATGAAAATGAGAAACTGGAATCAGAAGTGTAAATTTTATCTCATGAACTTATCACAATGGGTGTGGTTGTTATTTTTGTATGTAATTTTTGTTATTGCATTAGGTAATTTAACGCAAAAGTCTTTTCTTTCTGTTCTTTTACTGCCGGTAGTTTTATTTGGTGTGGATAAATTGTTCCGGAGAGAAAAACTTGTTCCGACAAGATGGAATTATCAAATTGCCTGGTTTTGTGTGAGTGCAATATGTGTGGGATGGCATATTCTGTTCGCGTGCAAAGTTTATCCTGGGATTGGGGTAAAGTAATTCGATCTGCAAGTGAATATACATTGACTGGTGGACTGGAAGATGCAGCGTATTTTGCAAGGTATCCGAATAATCAGTTATGGTATGTTGTTTTGGCAGCCTTTTTTGGTATAATACATAAAATTTTCCCGGGCGCAGGCGTAGAAGAATTTTATTTGGCTTCTATAGCATTTGGATGTGTAATGACAGTTATGTCGATTCTTCTACTTCATCATATTGCGGTAATTGTCTGGGATGAGAAGAAAGCTCTTATTGTTGGTATGATGGCGTGGTTGTGTGTTCCCCTGTATTTGTGGGCTATGTATGCTTATACAGATACGGCTGGGATGCTTCTTTTGATGACCATGTTGTATTGCTATGTAAAGGCAGTTAACAGCAATACAAATCGGATGTTTAATCTCTGGATTTGTTTGTTTGGAGTTTTTGCGGCTGTTTCATTTTTGATTAAAGTTACAGTATTTATATTTGCTATTGCAGCAATATTGCTGTTTGTATTGCAAAAATTGCCATGGAAGAAAATTGTTCTGGGGCTTCTTATTGTGTTAGTTTCTTTTTCAGGAACTTATAGTTTATGCAACTGGGCAGTTTCAACGGTGATTCCTTTAGAGGAGCCATTTTGTGATGCGCATGAGTTCCCGCTTACCCATTGGATTATGATGTCTTTGGGATATGGAGGGTATCAAGAGAAAGATGTGCAATATACAGAATCCTTTAATTCCTACGAAAAGAAAAAGGAAGCAAATATAGAAGAGATAAAGAAGAGACTTAAAGGGCGTTCTTTGAGTCAGAATTTCCGTTTCTTTGCTTATGACAAGCAGGTACGAACATGGGGAGATTCAACTTTTTCATGTTGTGACTATTTATCCAGAGAGCCGAAGAATCCAGATGGATTTTTAGAAAAGTTTGTGACGATGAATGGAAGTAAGAACTGGATGCTTCTTTTGTATACATCGCTTTACTATGCTATGATACTTGTGGGAATGCTTTTGTCTGTTTGCTATACAGTGAGGCAGAAAAGTTATTCAGACAGGAAGAAAATTCCGATTTTTGTGTGTGCAGTTTCTATGCTTGGAATCGGATTGTTTCAGACAATTTGGGAATGTAATTCGAGATACTTAGTCGTATTCATTCCAATTATGATTTTATTAGCATTTGATGGTTATTATTCATGGAGAAAACAAAGGAGAGAGGAGAGTATTTCATGAAACACTATCATTTTTCAAAGTCTGATACGGCGATTGCTAAATTGATTGCGATTTTATTGATGATGCTTCATCATCTGTTTGGCTTCACAGACAGAATTGCGCCGGAAAATATGTATAATAGTTTACATATCTATCAGGGGCAGCCGTTGGAAGCAGTTATTTGTGCATCGTTTAAAGTATGTGTGGCATTATTTTTGTTTTTGAGTGGTTATGGAACTTATTTGAGTATTCGAAAAAGTAAAAATATATCAGAGACAATTGCTGCTCGAATTTATAGATTTTTAAAAAATGTGTGGCAGGTTATGTTGATATTTGTTCCGATTGATTTTGCGTTAGGTGTTACAAGAGTTAACTTGACGGCATCTTGGACAATTCACTATGATTTTGAAAGCATTATCTTAAGTATGCTTGGATTTGAAAAATACAATAGCGAGTGGTGGTTTGTTATGCCATATATAGTGCTTCTTATGATGACTCCGCTTTTGTTTCGCTTCTTAAAAAGAAAAAATGGTGACTTTTTTACCGATTTTCTTGTTGTTTTAGGTGGTGCGTTGTTCTCGTTGTATGGAATACAAAAACTGCTTAATTATGATATGTTCGCTGATTTTAAGGGAACGGTATGGGGAATTTTGCTTAGTAATGTTGTATACCTTTTACCGATTTATTTATTTGGTATGATATTTGCCAAATATCAGGTCTTTTCATATTACCATCGAATATTGCCGAGAGGAATATGGCGTTACCCTGTTTTGATATTTATTGCAGTAGCATGCTTTTTCATGCGTTATCGGGTTGGCTCGGCATATGACTTTTTCCTTGTTGGTCCGATGATTTATGCTTGTGTGATGTGTGCAAAAAAAATACCGGGTGTGACATGGATTTCCGGTAAGGTGGCAAAATATATTACATTAGTCTGGCTGACACATAGTTTTTATGTTTTCCAATTTGGGCAGAAATTTATATATTCCTTCAAAAATCCGATTCTTATTTTTATGGTTCTCATAGGAGTTTCCTTTGCTACGGCAATAGCAATTTATTGGCTTTTTGCTGGATTGTCCAAAGGAATAAATAAAATTAGATGTTCTCGTAATCAGAGATAGCTAGAGTATATGTTAATAATATTAGGCCGATAACACCCCTGTCCGGGGAGTTATCGGCCTTCTTTGTCAGGATAAAGTTTTGTATTACCATTCCGATGGAAGAAGCCAATTCTCATATGGGATCATCTGTCCAAAGGCATCAATAGCTCCTTTTGCGGTAGGATAATAGCGGTTTACTAATGTCTTCTTAATAGTCAGAATTTCTGGAGAAAGCTTGGGACCCGGAATGTTTCCTGGTTTATAGTATCGGCCAAAATAGTAAAGAACAGCTGATTTATCAGTGTTTTTGTTATAACTTTCCGATACCATTTTGGATATCTGCTGATGCAAAAATTTACCATATTCACCAGATGGATTATGAGTTGCAATAATATTCCATTTTTTGTAAGTAAGTATTTGTTTAATATCTTCCTTCATCGCATTTCTACATGTGCTCAATAAATCTGTTTCATATTTTCCGCCAGCTAGTGTTTTTCTGATATCTGGATAGTCTAGAATTAAATACTTATCATTTGTTGAACGCATGGTTTGTTCAAATGCAGTTCTACGCTTTTCGTTCCATCCGTGAGTCATGCAGACAACGAGATATTCGCCTTCTAAAAGATGACCACCTCCCCAAAGAGTTTCATCGTCCGGATGAGCAGTAATCATCACATTTTTAATTGCGGTTAAGTCCAGATTGTCTAAAGTTTGCTTTGTGATGTATCCTTTTGTGCGAGTTATCTTAAAATTCCAAGTACATCGTAGTGCCGGATTGGCTTTGCAAACAGCAGTAATGTCTACTGATTCAATGGGGCGGAGTGCAGTAACGGTACCATTTTCGTCAACCGAAGCAGCAGATTTGTTGCTTGATGACCAATTGATTCGATGGTCTGTTGCGTTGAACGGCTCTGTTACTAATTGCATTGTATGATGCGCGCCAACCTCCAGTGAAACTGGATTATTCTTTGCAAACTGAATCGATGTATAAGGTATATCTTCAATCTTAATATGATATTTTGCTTTCTTTTTACTTTTCTTTTCGCGTACGGTAATGGTAACTTTTCCGGCTTTGTGTGCTGTGACAAGACCTTCCTCATTTACGGATGCGATTTCTGGTTTATTTGAGTACCATATGAGAGTATCGTCCGTTGTATTTTGCGGTGAAAGAGAAGCAGCCAGTGCAATTTGACTGCCAACAAATTCAGTCTTTTTTCCGGTCACCGTAATTTTTTTCAATTTTACTCGTTTAATCACTTTCAACTTAAAGGAAGTTCTTTTTGTAGTTCCTTTTACGGAAACAGTAATGATAACAGAACCCTTTTTTCTGGCGCGTAGAGTTCCTTTTCTGGATATGGTGGCAACTTTTTTGTTGCTGGAGGTCCATATGATTTTTTTGTAACGCGCCTTGGCTGGTTTAACCGAAGCAAGAAGTTTTATCTTTTCGCCAACTACCATTGGTTCATTTGGCTCATTTACTATTTTTACCGATTTTACGCGCAAATTAGCAGAACTTTTTTTTGCCGCTGCCGTTGCATTGCTGCTGAATAATGTGAAAATACACAATGCAAAAATAAATAATGTTAATGTTTTTGTTTTCATAATAATATCGTCTCCTTTTCCCTATACAATATGCCCGATATATGAAAAAAATATGTCAGGTCATATTTTTTAGTCGTTTGAAATATATAGTGTCGTTCTTGGTAAAAATAATATATCTTATATACTATAACGATATATGGTGGAAAAGTCAAATTTTTTGCAAATAATCGGAAACTATGATATGATATCTCTATTACATAGAGTTGTTACAGGATGTTTTGAATGATGTAGAAGATTTAGAAAAAGAAGCTTAAAAAATGAGCTGTTTTGTGAAAGAGGAAAAGGATAGTGGAAAGAATACAGGATTTTTTTTGTATGGTGTCGAAAAAGATATTTATTGTGTTGCAATTCTTTATTGTGGGGGGGATTTTACTAGAATTTGGCCGGGGGACTTTTGATGTATTTCCCTTGTATTATCAATTACCAAATTTTATACTTGCACTAATTGGATTGTCGACGATTTCAATTTTGCTTGTCATGTTCTATGGCGGGCGGAATTTCGGAAGGTTATTTGCAGGAAAAAGCAGATGTGCTATTGGAGGAGTGTTGTATACACTGATTCTATTTACTGCGCAGATATATTTGTGTAAGTGTATTTATTTTTGCACCACATGGGATGTTGGCATGATGCAGTCGGCATCCGATGTTATGGCACAAGGTGGCGTGATTCAAGATTGGGTTTTACAAAATGCAGGAGATGCATTTGCACAGAATTATTTTAATGCATATCCGAATAATATTTTTTTGACAGTTATTTTTGCGGGAATAAAAGATATAGCAGTTCATTTTGGCTTTGCAGATGGTTATTTCGCAACGATTGTTGTTGGAGTGATTAGTGTAGATATAAGCATTGTTTTTACAGTGTTGACCGTTTGGAAATTGACTGATAGCCGGAAATTAACTGTCTTGTCCTTGATTATTTCCACTGTGTTTCTAGGGTTTAACCCATGGATTGTGATTCCTTACTCAGATGCTTATTCAATATCATTTTTGAGTATTATGATGTATCTATATTGTTCGTTGAAAAAGGATAAGAAAGGTTATGGAACTTGGACCGGTATTGTTATAGTGGCGATGATTGGCAACTGTGATAATTGCCTTATTTGCAATCGTCTTGGTAGAAATTTTTAATTGTAACAAAAGCAGGATAAAAGAATTATTGCTAAAAGGCGTAATATTGGCCGCAGGGTCGGCAGCTATATTGATCATGGTCAATTGTCTTAGTAAGGCTGTTTATGCGGAAAGAAGTTTGGATGCGCAAATGACGGAATGCCATTATTTGATGATGGGGGCCAATGAAGAAACATATGGTTCTTATTTCGGAGAAGATCGGGCATTGTCCTGGGGAATATCAGATCCCCAAAAAAGAAAAGAAACCCAATTAGAAGTGTGGCGAGAGCGCATTCGACAAAAAGGATTCTTTGGCACGATAAAGTTTTATGCTCAGAAACTTGTGATTGCCAATGAGGACGGATCTTTTTCCTGGAAATGGGAAGGGAATTTTTTTGGAGAATACAGGGGGCTGCATAATGAACTTGCTGAAAAACTACAGTCGTTCTACTATGCAGAGGATAATAAAATGATTTATAATGTTTTGCAGAGTATGTGGATTACATTGCAGATTTTAGTTTGTTTCTTTGCAATTATGCTCGAGCGAAAAAAGAAAAAGGAGCTTTTTATTGCACTTGCGTTGATAGGCATTAATTTGTTTTTAATGATATTTGAAGTTCGTGCTAGATATTTGTTTTTGTATGTTCCGTATTATATTGTGGCAGCAATGCTTGGAGTTTCCTATATTATAGGAAAACTCAAAAAGAGAACCTCGCGCTAACTGCGAGGCTCTTTTTTTAGAAACACGGAATTCGAAAAAAAGAGC
>ERZ826016.3379-NODE-3379-length-11005-cov-4.425845_pt1 | contig 11005 bp, 5 predicted proteins | sample MGYA00519872_ERZ826016 | MGnify/ENA primary metagenome ERZ826016 (study PRJEB31778, sample SAMEA3449218) | human gut metagenome | biome: human gut; feature: human-associated habitat; material: faeces | place: United Kingdom | collected 2010/2012 ... | reverse complement strand
GCCCGCAACCGGAACAGATTTCTTGAAGCAAGGATACTGCATGGACACTTCCATTCGCGTTTTGCTCGTTGATGATGAACCCGGCATCCGCCATGTCCTTGGGGCCCTGATCAGGGATTTCGGCTATGACGTCCACACCGCCGAGAGCGCCCGCGAAGCGCTGGAGGCGTTCACCGCCAATCCCTTCCCCATCGTGGTCACCGACATCCGTATGCCGGGCATGGACGGCCTGGCCCTGCTCGAACGGGTGCGCAATCAGAATCCCGACACGCAGGTCGTCATGATCACCGGGCACGGCGACATGGACAACGCCGTCGAATGCCTGCGCCTCGGCGCGGCGGACTTCATTGCCAAGCCCGTCAACGACGACCTGCTGGAGCACTCGCTGAAACGTGCCGCCGAACAATACTCCCTGCGCGAACAGATCCGCCGCCACACCGAACATATGGAGGAGCTCGGGAACTGCTGGAAGCCCACCGGGTCGCCGTCGTGGGTGAAACCGTGGCCTGCATGGCCCACACCATCAAAAACCTCGCGGCGGCGCTCGAAGGGAGCCTCTTTGTCCTCAAGCAGGGGATGGAGTCCGGGAACCGGGAGTATCTCGACGACGGCTGGGCCATGCTCGAAGAAGACATTTCGCGGGTGCGCGACAAGCTCTTGCACCTGCTGCATATCGGGCAGCAGACGGAACTGCGCGAATGCCTTGTGGACCCGGCGCAGCCCGTCCGCCATGTGGTCAAGCGTCTGGAAGGCCGGGCCGCCAGTCTGAGCATAGCGCTCCAGTTTCAGGATGCCGCCGATTCAGACCCCATCCCTCTGGATGCCGAACGCCTCGAAGGCTGCCTGCTCAATCTGGTGGGCAACGCGCTGGAGGCCTTCCCCGCGCCGGAGCTGCGCGCCCGTCCCGCCGAAGTCCGGGTCGAGATCGCCCGCACGCCCGACGCCCTCATTTACGACGTGCGGGACAACGGCACGGGGCTGAGCGCGGAAGCCGCCGAACGGCTCCGGGACGGTTTGTTTACGACCAAAAAAGATGGTACAGGGTTCGGACTGCTCGGAACGCGCAAAGCGCTTTTGGAAATGGGCGGCCGGCTCCTGTGGGAGAACCTGCCCGACAGCGGAGCGCTGTTCCGCATCGTGTTGCCGCTGCGCGTGGAGCGCACCCCCGCTGCCGCCGAGGCGAACCACCTCAGGGAGGACTCATGAAAGAAACCATTCTCCTCGTCGACGACGAACAGGGCATCCGTACCGTCATGGGTCTTTCGCTCCGCGACGCCGGGTACAACGTCATCACCGTGGCCTCGGGGGAGGAAGCCCTGCAGCTTTTCGCGGAACGGCCCATCCCCATCGTGATCACCGACATCAGGATGCCTGGCATGAACGGGCTGGATCTCCTGAAGCACATCAAGATCCTCGCGCCGGAAACCGAAGTCATCCTCATTTCCGGACATGCGGATCTGGAAATGGCGATTCAGAGTGCAAGGTATGAACAGGATGGCGGACATTATACCGTCAAACAGATTGAAAAGACCAGAAAGACACTGCAGACAAGGCTGGAAAAACTGAATCAGAAAGAGAAAAAAGATCAGGTAGTTACGTTTGAAGAACTGGGAGTGGATCACTTGTATGTAGATGAAGCACACAGCTATAAAAATGCGTTTCTTTATACAAAAATGAGAAATGTAGCCGGGATTGCACAGAACGAAGCACAGAAGTCCGCAGATATGTTCAATAAATGTCAGTATCTGGACGAGATTACCGGAGGAAAAGGCATTACTTTTGCTACAGGCACACCAATCAGTAACAGCATGACGGAATTATATGTTATGCAGCGGTATCTGCAGAACAGTAAATTACAAAATATGGGACTTGGACTGTTTGATTCCTGGGCTTCTACCTTTGGAGAAGTTGTCACGAGCATCGAACTTGCACCGGAAGGAACTGGATATCGAGCAAAATCAAGATTCGCCAGATTCTATAATATCCCAGAACTGATGAATATGTTTAAGGAGATTGCAGATATCAAGACTTCCGATCAATTAAAGCTTCCAGTGCCGGAAGCGGAATATGAAACAGTGGTGCTGAAACCAACGGAACAGCAGAAAGAAATCGTAGAAAGTCTGGGAGAACGTGCAGAAGTTGTCAGAAACGGCGGGGTGGATGCCTCGGTTGATAATATGCTGAAAATTACCAATGACGGAAGGAAGTTAGCACTGGATCAGCGTTTGGTGAACGAATTATTGCCAGATAATCCGGAAAGTAAAATAGCAGTCTGTGCAGAGAAAAGCTATGAAATCTGGAAAGATACAGCAGCACAGAAATCCGCACAGTTGATTTTCTGTGATTTGAGCACACCGAAAGGCGATGGCAGTTTCAATGTTTATGATGACTTGAAGCAGAAACTGATGGAGAAAGGTGTACCGGAAAAAGAGATTGCTTTTATTCATGATGCAAATACAGAAGCAAAGAAGACGGAGCTGTTTGGAAAAGTGAAATCCGGGCAGGTTCGTTTTTTGATTGGCTCAACAGCAAAGATGGGTGCAGGAACCAATGTGCAGGATCGTTTGATTGCCCTGCATCATCTGGATATTGGCTGGAAACCATCTGACTTGGAACAGAGGGAAGGACGTATCATCCGTCAGGGAAACCATAATAAAAAGGTTCATATCTTCCGGTATGTAACTGAATCCACATTTGACAGCTACATGTGGCAGCTGATCGAAAACAAGCAGAAGTTTATTTCCCAGATCATGACCAGCAAAGCACCGGTCAGAAGCTGCGAAGATGTGGACGAAGCGGCACTGTCCTATGCAGAGGTTAAGGCACTGGCAACTGGAAATCCGGCAGTAAAAGAAAAGATGGCACTGGACGTGGATGTGGCAAAACTGAAACTTTTAAAAGCCAATCACATGAATAACCAGTACCGTCTGGAAGATGATATTGCAAGAAATTTTCCACAGCAGATTGCAAAATTGACCGAGACTATTGATAGCTACAAAGCGGATATTGCCCATTATCAGGAGCATAAAATCACAGATCCAGAACAGTTTTCCATGGAGATCAGCGGCAAAGTATTTACAGAAAAGAAAGAAGCAGGAGCGGCACTACTGGCAGTCTGCAAGGACATGAAAGCAGTCGATGCAGCAATGGATATCGGAAACTATCAGGGATTCAACATGAGAATCCAGTTCGACAGCTGGAGTAAGGAGTTTATCCTGTCTGTGAAGCATGAATCGGTATCGAAAGTTCATTTGGGAGCAGATGCCCTGGGAAATATCACCCGTATCAATAATCTTCTGGAAAGCTATCCGGAGAAACTGGCAGAAGCGGAGCAACGATTGGAAACGGTACAGGAGCAGCTTACAAATGCCAAAGAGGAAGTTGGAAAGCCATTCACAAAAGAAGAGGAACTGAACCAGAAACTGGAGCGACTGTCAGAACTAAATGCCCTTCTTAATATGGATGAACGGGAAGACACAGAAGCAGAGCAGTCAGAATCGAAAGAGAAAGAAGAACGACCGGCACGTGGTTCTATCCATGAGAAATTGCAGATTTATAAAGAAAAAAGCCAGCGGGAAAGCGAGAATGGCAGGGAAGATAGAAAAAGGGACTTCGGTCTGGAATAAGAAAACAGGAAAGATGGCATAATTTGGTAGAAAGAATGTTCTGCCGGTTATGCCACTTTTGGGAATACAGGAGGAACTTATATGGCGAGAAACATGATAACAGGAATAGAAACGCAGAAAATGCAGGAATATACACAGGAACAAATAGACCGTGCAGAACACATGGGAATAGCAATTCCAGCGGACGTAAAAGAACAGATTTTTGAATATGCAAATCTGGTTGGCGAAGAAGAGAAAGTAAGGACGCTGGTAAGAAATCTGGCAGATGCAGTCAATCGGTCAGATGAAGATAGAGTAGAGGAACTTCTGGATGATGCCCAAATGGATATTCAGGACTTACCAGATCCAACCATAGGCAAGCTGGAACTTCGGGATTATGGATATACAGCAGAGGATATGGTACCGCTTAGAAAAGAAGCAGCCTTAGATTATCACAGGATGGGTTCTAAGATTTATTGCCTGGGCAGCGATGGCGGTAAGGGAGAGTATGCAAGTAAAGAAATGATACAGGCACATGAAGGTCTGTTTGGCATGGAATCACAGATGTGGGAACGGATAAGGGATCAGGATCTGGATTATGCAGATGAAGATTTTGGAGCATTTCAGGAGCCGATGAATGTGATTGGACAGGAAGAAGCTCTGAAATTATATGATGCCGGAGCAGATATCTATCTGATTACCAATTTTTCATCACCAATCTATGTTACAGAGCGAATGGAGATTGAACGAGGTCCGGAGCATTATCAGATGTCTACAGAAGAACTGGAACGATTCCGCAATTTGGAATGGGAGATGCAGAAATATCCGCAGATTCAGTCTTTGAAAGAGGCAAATCTGCTATTAGGGACAAGACGAACATTCGGTATTTATCAAATAAGAGATGGTTTGCCAGGTGAAAACTATGCGTTTATGAATATGAGCTTCATTGAAAGTCACGGGATGCAGATTAAAAAAGAAGACTATGAACTGGTCTATGTGGGAGAATTATTTGGAAATATGTCGCTAGATGATATATTTGAACGATTCAACATCGACAGACCAGAAGACTTTCGAGGACATTCCCTGTCTGTCAGTGATATCGTAGTTCTGAATGAGGGGGGAAAGGTAACCGCTCATTTTGTAGACAGTATCAGTTTTGAACAGCTAGATTCTTTCCTGAATCTGGAAGAACAGGTTCTTAGTGAACTGGCATATGAGGTAGGAGAACGTTACTTTGCTATTCAGAGAACAGAAGAAGGATATGATTATTCCTTTTACGATGAAGATTTCCGCCTGATGGATGGTGGCGTCTATGAAAATGGTGAAATTTCTATTGAAGAAGCGGCAGAGGAACTTTTGGAAGACGAAGGATGGACTGGAGAACGCATCCGTGGGGATTATGATCAGTTGATGAAAAAGGTAGAAGAAATGGATGAGGTTGTAATGGCAGAGATTCAGAAAAGCCAGGGCGAATATAAGCCATTGGCAAAGGTAGAAGAACTGGAAGAGGCAAATTATAACATGATTGATAATGTACTTAACAATATGCCACCGAAGAAAGAACCGTATCTGGAATACTTTGCGGCAGAATGCGATGAGTTCCATGATATGGGGGCTTATGAAAAAAGTACCGATGTTAATCAAATTGCTGCAGTCTATGAAAAATATAGGGAGAATCCTGAAAATGCCTATCGAGTATGCAGTATGGGGATTATCTATCGTGATCCGGAAGACAGCTTTTATGATGAGGCTGAATTTTCTATTGTAAAGGGAAATACGGTTCACGGTGATTATATGGATGATATTCGATTCTTTGGAGAACTTCCAATAATTCGGGAAGGTATAGAGAAGATTCATGAAGCATTGCCGGACTATAAATATGTACCCATGCGGGATGTCAGGGAAGCAATGTATCCAGAGAAAATGAACACAGAACAGCTGGCAGAGGCACTGGATGAGATCGCAGAAGCTTTTGATCCGTATGAATATCGGGATAATGTGGAGCCGGGAGAGAACACGGTACAAGAGGTAATGCTGGATTTGCAGAGTGGTAATACGCATTCTTATATTTCTTATTTGAAGGACATTGTAGAGGAAGAATGTGATCTGTCAGTCCGTGCTGGAGTATTGGTCGAGCGATTGAAGTCCTATGAACCGGAACTTCCAAAAGATATGGAGCCGATGGTGTATGTGAATTATTGTGAGAAAAGTGAGTTGGGGAGTCCAAGATGTCAAAAGTTATCTGATCTGGATTCCAAAACCGTAGAACAGGACAAAGCCTGGTATGCTGACCGTGATCCAAACACCAACGAACCAAAAACGACAGCACAGATGTTTTTTACAGTATATTATGCTGAGAAGGGCGACAAGATGCTGCATCATTTTCAAGGTAAGATAGAGATTGGTACTGGAAACGGTGGTATCATCAGTCAGTTAAAGATGCAGAATGAAATGAAATTGACAGATGAAAGCTGGATTAGTTATCAGCAAGGAAAAGGTAATGAAGAGTATCAGAAGTATATGGAAGATCTGACGGATATGCAGAATCATGTTCTGCCGTATTTGCAGAGCTTTTGCAGTCTGGAAGAAAAAGGTGTGAAGGAGAGACGAGAACAGCAGGTGACAGAGAAAAATGAGAGCAGAGAAGCTGTGTCAAGAGCCGGCGTTGAAGCAAATACAGCAGTTAAGGACGCAGGGAAAGCTGAAAGAAAGCCAGTAGCACAAAAGAGAGCAATGACGGGAAAAGAGAAGAAACCATCAATCCATGAACGCTTGGAAATCAATAAGAAAATTATCCAGGAAAAGCAGGGAAAAGATAAGCTGGAGAGAGGGGCTGATTTGGGTGTAAGATAAACAATAAAGCCTGGTAGATGATTTTAAAGATCATTTACCAGGTGTTTTTTTGTGAAAATCTTAGAAAACAATAACAAATCAAACAACCTAGAAGAAAATTTAATTTTGGTTGAAACTATTCCGATAAAAGAATATACTTATAATAGGCTTGTTGTATCGTTTGGAGGAAAATTATGGATTATATAACAACGATCGAAATGTCAAAAATATGGGGAATTTCATCTAGAAGAATTTCTCTTTTATGTAGCCAGGGAAGAGTGCCTGGAGCAGAGAAAAAGGGAAAGACTTGGCTAATACCAAAAGATGCGGTAAAGCCAACAGATCCTCGAAAGAAAAATAGATGACGTATTGGAGGTTATAATACTTATGGGAAGACCAGAAGATTCCAGAGTGAAGATTCCAGCGCTTGTACACTTTACAAGACTTGGATATACCTATATGTCAATTAAAGATAAGGAACGCAATGTTGACTATGATGGTGATACCAATATTTTTTATAGTCAATTTTTGTCTGCAGTTAATCGAATCAATCAGACCGAATTAACACTTGAAGACGCTAAAAAAATAATTGGTGAACTTAAAATTAAATTAGACAATGATGATTTGGGGAAATCCTTTTTTAAGATATTGCAATCCGGTATTGATGGAATTAAGTTGATTGATTTTTCCGATATAACAGGAACAAAGAATGATTATACAGTTGTAACTGAGTTACCATATGAAAATGGAGATGATAATTTTCGTCCGGATATTGTTGTATTGATTAATGGTATACCTTTGTCATTTATAGAGGTTAAACGACAGAATAATCGAGAGGGCATATTGACAGAAAGAAGCCGGATGGAGAGAAGATTTAGCAATAAGATTTATCGTCGATTTGTGGGAATTACACAGTTTACAGTATTTTCTAATAATAATGAATATGATGATTCTGATATCGAACCGATTCAAGGAGCTTTTTATGCTTCAAGTAGCTATAAGAGAATGTTTTTTAGTAAATTCCGTGAGCAAAGAGAAGATGAATTAAAGGCAGATATGAAGCCAATTGTTACGGAAACGGAAGAGTTTGTATTAAGCGATAATAATCTAATTGCTATAAAAGGGACACCAGAGTATGTATCTTCTTTATCGGAGAAATCGCCCACAAATCGAATAATTACATCTTTATATACGAAAGAGAGACTATTGTTTTTACTGAAGTATGGTATCTGTTATAAAACAACAACTAACAAAGATGGAATTACGGAGATAGAGAAGCATATAATGAGATACCCACAATTGTTTGCAACGTTGGCAATTCGGGATAAGTTGAGAGAAGGAGTCAGAAAAGGTGTAATTTGGCATACGCAGGGGAGTGGAAAAACTGCACTTGCTTATTCAAACGTACATTTTTTAAGTGACTATTTCAGCAAAGAAGAAGGGAAAATTGCAAAATTCTATTTTATTGTAGATCGTTTAGACTTGGCTGAACAGGCAAAAAATGAATTTGAAGCCAGAGGACTTAAAGTAAAGCTGATAAAAGACAAAGAAGAGTTTATTGCAGATATTACAAATCCTGGAGAATCAAATACTAGTGGCAAAGTTACAATGACTGTCATCAACATTCAGAAATTTTCCAAGGAATCTGTGACAAAGCCATCAGATTATAATGTGGATGTGCAGAGAGTGTACTTTTTAGATGAGGCACATCGGAGTTATAATCCAACAGGTTCATTTTTAGCCAACCTGATGGCATCAGACCGTGATGCAGTACAGATAGCACTTACAGGAACACCTCTCATAGGAGATGGATACAATACAAAAGATGTATTTGGAAATTATATTCATAAATATTATTATAATCAGTCGATTGCAGATGGATATACATTGAAGTTGATTCGTGAAGAGATAGAAACAACTTACAAAAACCAGTTGAATGCTACGCTGGATCAAATAGTAAGACAAGGAAGTATTGCTAAGAAAAATTTATATGCACATCCTAAATTTGTAGAAAAAATGGTTGATTATATTATTCAGGATTTTGAAGAGGGAAGGACTGCTTTAGATTCTTCTATTGGGGCAATGATTGTATGTGATTCTTCAGAACAGGCTAGAGAGGTGGATAGACAGTTAAAACGCTTTTCTGCTTATACACATGCATTGGTGCTTCATGATGAAGGTACAAAACAAGATAGAAAAAATGACCAGGAGGAGTTTAAAAAAGGAAATATAGATATTCTTGTAGTTTACAATATGCTTTTAACAGGGTTTGATGCACCACGATTAAAAAAGCAGTATTTAGCGAGAATGATAAAAGCTCATAATCTACTTCAGACGTTGACAAGAGTAAATCGTCCGTATAAAGGTTATCATTACGGATATGTTGTTGATTTTGCAAATATTAAAGATGAATTTGATAAGACCAATAAGGCATACTTTGATGAATTGCAATCAGAACTTGGAGATGAAGTACAGAATTATAGCAATATATTTAAAAGTAAAGAAGATATTGAAAAAGACTTGAATGATGTAAAGAATCAACTTTTCTTATATGATACAAGTAATGTGGTTAGTTTTATCAATCAAATTAGTGAGATCGATGATAAGAAGCAGTTATTGAATTTACGTCAGGCACTTGAAAATTATAAGGCAATGTATAATTTGATTCGACTGTATGGCTATGAGGACTTGTATACACATTTTAATGTTGAGAATGCCATTAAATGCTTGAATGAGGTTAATAACCGAATCAGCATCATAAACTTAAAAAACAGTATTGATTCATCTGAAGATATGTCGCAGATACTTAACATGGCATTGGATCAGATTGATTTTCAATTCCGAAAAATAAAGGAAGAAGAACTAATCATAGCTGATGCATTCCGTGACACCTTGGAGAAAACACGAAGAGAAATTGTAGATCGATGTCTTGATCCAAAAGATCCAGAGTATATATCACTTTTGGATGAATTAAAACGAGTATTCAAGAAGAAAAACATTGAAGAATTGACAGCGGATGAAATGAAACAGATGATGGGGGATCTGAATGCTTTGAAAAAGAAGGCAGAAAAGAGGAATCTTGCAGACAGAATGCTTGCAGTAAAGTATTCAGGTGATGTTAAGTACATGAGAACACATAAGCGAATTATGAATAGTCCACCACCTATCACAGACGCAGTAACGATACATAGAATTTTAATGACAGTTAAGTCTAAGGCAGATGACCAGATTGCTCATAATGAAAACATACTCGATAATGAGGAGTATTTTATAAAATCCTTACAACCAATTATCTTGAGAGCGTGTATGGGAGAAAAGGTTAAATTAGATAAACCGCAGCTTATGTTTATAGATAACTGTCTGTCAAAAGAATATATATTAGAAAGGGATTGGGTATCCTGATGACTACTGAAACGATAATAGCAAATACAAAACAGATGATCGATGATCTAAAGACTGTATGTGCCAATTTTGGACTGGGCAATGCAAGTAGCGAATATAAGATTATTACAGAGATTTTTCTGTATAAATTTTTAAATGACAAGTTTCTTTATGAGGTACAGCAAGCAGAAGAATCATTAAAAGATTCCGATAACGTCGAACAGGCTTTAAATGATATGTCAGAAGACGATTATGAAATGCTTATGATGCTTTTGCCACCAGCAACTGCAAAACTAAAAAAGGAACATTTTATATCATATCTGTTCAATCATAAGAATGATGATAAATTTAATGAACTATTTGATTCAACTTTATGGGATATTTCCAATACTAATTTGGATGTGTTTTCCGTAAGTACCGGATCAGGAGATAAGATCCGATTATTTGATGAACATTTATCACAAAATGTTACGGAATCAAATCGCAGATCGGATTTTTGTAAAGCAATGATTGATAAATTGGTGACATTTAGCTTTGCAGATGCGTTTTCGCAAAAGTATGATTTTTTTGCAACCATTTTTGAATATTTAATCAAAGATTATAATAAAGATTTTGGTAAATATGCAGAGTATTATACCCCACATTCTATTGCAAGTATTATTGCAAGAATCATGGTCCCAGAAGGAACACAGAATGTAACGGTATATGATCCAGCTGCAGGTTCTGGAACGCTGGTTCTTGCTCTTGCACATGAAATCGGTGAGAGTAATTGTACAATTTATACACAAGATATTTCGCAGAAGTCTAATGAATTTTTGAGATTGAATCTAATTTTAAATAATCTTGTACATTCACTTGGACATGTGGTACATGGGGATACACTTCTTTCCCCACAACATTTGAATCGTCAGAAGAATGGATTGATGAAATTTGATTATATTGTCAGCAATCCACCATTTAATGTGGATTTTTCTGACAACAGAGATACCCTTGCAGGTGATATTTATAAAGAAAGATTCTGGGCAGGAGTGCCAAATGTTCCAAATAAGAAAAAAGATAGTATGGCTATTTATCAGATGTTTTTGCAGCATATTATTTTCTCCATGAAAGAGAGTGGAGGTAAGGCTGCAGTTGTAGTACCAACCGGTTTTTTAACAGCAGGTACGGGAATACCTAAAAAAATAAGA
>ERZ826016.3378-NODE-3378-length-11006-cov-3.359328_pt1 | contig 11006 bp, 8 predicted proteins | sample MGYA00519872_ERZ826016 | MGnify/ENA primary metagenome ERZ826016 (study PRJEB31778, sample SAMEA3449218) | human gut metagenome | biome: human gut; feature: human-associated habitat; material: faeces | place: United Kingdom | collected 2010/2012 ... | reverse complement strand
AACGGCATATTATCTTCTGGTGGGACTTGCAATCTGTTTTCTGGTGCGTCCCATCCAGATGTATCTGATGCAGGCGGGGATCACCTGCATACTGGCGGTCAGTATGCGCTTGATTCACAGGCTGAACAGGATCAATATGAAGGTGAGCTGCAATGTCTGGCCGACCGCGTGGAAACGCCGGAAGAAAAGAAGCGGTTGTCAGAAGCTATGGAATTGTCGAATATCCGTGAACATTTAAAATCACAGGATGTGTATATCGTAGAGGTTCCGCTGCGTTCGAAAAATGGAAAGTACCGTCAGAAACAGATCCGCTGTATGTATTTAAATCAACAGACAGGTACACTGCTTTTAATGCTTTCCGATGTTGAGGACATTGTGAAAGGCGGTCCGCACAGAAGTCTGGTGGAAGAGCAGGTAGTAAAAAATCATGGACGCTGCAAGTACCAGAAAGGCAGTAACGCCGGCCCGGACATATTTTCGGTAACGATCCAGTTTCATAAAAATGTAAATCCCCTTTCGAATTTTATTAACCTCTATTATACACATGCAATCCCCAAAATACAACCGCAACCACACTTGCGGTAAAAAAAGGAAACTGCTATACTGGAAAAGCAGATTTAGAAAAAGGAGATAACAAATTTGAAGATAAAAATGCCGCCAAGCGTAAATATGGTAATCGATTCCCTGCATGCGAAAGGCTTCGAGGCGTACGCGGTCGGAGGCTGTGTGCGCGATACGATTCTTGCGCGGGAGCCGGACGACTGGGATATTACAACCTCTGCTTCCCCACAGCAGGTAAAAGAAATTTTTGACCGCACCGTGGATACGGGACTGGAGCACGGAACGGTAACAGTTCTGGCCGGAAGCGGCGCGCACGAGGTCACGACGTACCGCATCGACGGAGAGTATGAGGACGGCCGCCATCCGAAAGAAGTGGTCTTTACCTCCAGCCTCGCCGAGGATCTGCGCCGCCGTGATTTTACGATCAATGCGATGGCATACAATGATGAGCATGGTGTTGTAGATATTTTTGACGGTGTGGGTGATCTGCAGAGAAAGATTATCCGCTGTGTGGGCAATGCACATGACAGATTTGACGAGGATGCATTAAGGATTCTGCGCGCGGTGCGGTTTTCGGCTCAGCTTGGGTTTGGTATTGAGGAGAATACTGCAAGGGCGGCTAAGGAGCTGGCTGTGAATCTTAAGAGGATAAGCAGTGAGAGAATCCATACGGAGTTTAATAAGATGTTAAAGTCGGCACACCCGGATTATTTCAGCGTGGCGGATGCGATTGGAATTATGGAGATAGTCCTTCCGGAATATCATGTGATGAGCGCTGAGGATAAGGCGTTTGTGGGAGCTCTTGCCAAGGAGTGCGCCTGTCTGCTTCCTGAAAGGTATGCGGCGATGCTCTTCATGTCCGGAGGATATTCGGAGGAAGATCCGGCGGACACAGCTAAGCGTGTCCTTAAGAGGCTTAAGCTTGACAACGATACCATAAACACAGCTTCAATGCTGCTGCGTTTTGGCATGCTTGAAATCACGGATGATGAGCCACGGATAAGGCATATTATCTATGAGACAGGCGATAAGAATATTCTGAGGATTCTGGATTTCAGAACTGCATACGAAAAATGTATCGGTAACGATATTGCAGATGTCAGGAGAATGTATGATATCTGTAATATGATATTTGAGCGCGGTGACTGCGTATCACTTAAAAACCTTGCCATTACCGGAAAGGAGCTTATAGCGATGGGCGTTCCTGCAGGAAGACAGATGGGTGAGATATTAAACAGTCTTCTTATGCTGGTTTTGGATAATCCGCAGCTTAATGACAGGGAGCAGCTGTCAAAGGAGGCTCTCAAAATTTTAAATTCATAAAAGAAATACCCCTTTCATAAGATTAGATAGCCCGTGGTCAGGGCACTTAGGAAAGGGGTTATTTTTGTGGCAGAAAGGGATTTTAGTATACTTGAACAGTATGACTGTAAATTGTATTCCACATCAAGGGGAAGGGGTGCTTTTATATGTGAAACAAGCCGTGGACGTGTGCTTCTTCGCGAGCACAACGGAAATCCCGGGCGGATAAGGATAAGAGCACAGCTATTAGAATATTTGTCTGCAAATGGAATAAATGTAGATTATTACCTGAAAAACGTGGAAGGACAGTATATCTCCTCTGATTCGTCGGGGACACAGTATACGCTTACAATGTGGTTTGACGCACAGGAGTGTGATGTAAAAAACTTTCAGGATGTCTGTACTGCGGTGGGAGCGCTTGCAGCCCTTCACAATGTACTTGAAGGGTATGATGTGGAAAAGGACATAAAGGAAGCAGCAGATTTATGTGAAGACATGGATTCGCAGGATGGAGGAACAGGCAGCGGTGAGACTGCTACAGATAGCGGAATCGCAGCAGAGCAGGGAGAGAGAGGTGTACAGGAATTTCAGATTGCAAGAAACCTTGAGGAAGTGTATGATAAGCATAACAGAGAGTTGAAAATGATTGGGAACTACTTAAAGGGGAAACACAAAAAGAATGATTTTGAGTTGCTTGCCGCTTCCATGTGCCAGCCGTTTCTTGATGAAGGGTTGAGGGCGGCTGAGACAATAAGACACTCTGGTTATGATGCGGAGTATGCTGCCGCAATTGAGCGGAGCAGTCTATGCCACGGTGACTACAGCTATCACAATGTCTTTATAAAAAAGCAGAAGGGTTATATCTGTGGGTTCGAGCAGAGCTGTGTGGATATAAGACTGGTTGATCTGTATGGATTTATGAGAAAGCTCATGGAGAAATATGACTGGGATATCAAGCTGGGATATCTTATGCTCAGGGAGTATGACAGGGTTAATACTTTGTCATCACAGGATATTAAGATACTGGGGGCGATGTTTGCCTACCCCGAGAAATTCTGGAAAATACTTAATTATTATTTTAACAACAATAAGGCATGGATACCGGGACGCAGCATGGAAAAGCTCAGAACGGTTGTGAACCAGAATCGAATGAGAAGGGAATTCGTCAGGACTCTGTACGGTTCCCGGTAATGTGGAAAGGAACTTTTGATGAACAATAAGCTACAGAACTTTATTTTAGGAATACTTATAGTTGCGGGGATAGTGCTGTGCGCGTTTCTGTTTGCCGAGGAAAAGGCAGACAAAGCCGCGAAAGCTTCCACGGCTAAAAATTCGGTAAACCAGATGGAATCGAAATCTACGGCGCCAATCGTCAATGCGCCGACAATACCTACGGATATCCGCACGGAGCTGGCGGTCATAACTTATGTCAGTGCTGATACGAAGAGATTATCAGTGAGGTCATACGGGGAGGGAGTTGACCGTACCTTCTATGTGGAACAGCCGGCGCTTATATATACCGAGTTTGGAAATGCGATGACTCTGGCGCAGCTCTACGCAGGGGATGTTATAGATATAACATACGATAATGTAAATAACAAGGTTTCAGAGATACATATATCTAATGAGGTGAAGTGCCACATGGCTGTATCGGATGTGTCAGTCAACACCTCATACAGAAGATTGTCACTGTATGGGAAGAATTATGAGTATGCCAGAAACGTGGTCGTCGTTTCGGACAATGAGCTTATAACACCGGAGCAGTTATCGGTACATGATGTTTTTAATCTGTATGAAAAGGATGGAAAGGTGGTATCGGTTGTTGTCACAAGAGGGCATGGCTACATAAGTCTTACCGGTGTGGATTTGTTCATGGGTGGATATGTGAACATCGGAAGTGAAAATATTAAGACCATAGAGAAGAACATGATGATAACCGTAACCGAGGGAAGCTATAAGGTGGCGGTATCCAAGGATCAGTATTATGGCTCTAAGACGGTTACGGTTAACCGAAATCAGGTCACAACTGTTGATTTCTCCGAATTTGTGGCAGATACGGTTGAGAACGGCAATGTGCTTTTTGATATAGATGTGGATGGCGCTGTACTTTACCTTAACGGAAAAGAGACTGATTACACGGAAGGTATGCTTACGCTTCCGGTCGGAACATATACCGTGCGTGTGAGCGCGGACGGCTATGACAATTATCAGGATAAGATAGAGGTTAAGGCTGATTATCAGAAGGTAAATATAAGGATGAAGAAGGAAGAGGAGAGCACAAGCTACGGGCAGACTACGGGTGCTGTGCAGCAAAGCTCACAGGCAAACGGTACTCAGCAGACAACGTCAGCTTCATCTACAGGAGTAACCTCCCAGTATGAGACAGAGACAACAACCATTGTGAGTACGAAGAACAGAGTATATATAGATGGTCCGGCAGGTGCAGCTATATACTTTGATGACAGTTATCTGGGCGTGGCGCCTCTCGACTTTGCGATGGTCACAGGACAGCACATGTTCATTGTGATAAGCGGAACTACCATAAAGAGCTATACAGTCAATCTTGTGGAGGGTGCAGACGATGTGAGGTATGATTTTACGCCGAAGAGTGAGTAAAATCGGAGGTTATATTTTTGCGTCCCAACAGCATACATATAGATAAAGAATGTGATGTATGGGTAGATTGATGAGAAAAAGTCTGGTTTCACTGTTGCTGCTAATGATAATGGTTATAGGTACTGGTGCATTGGCGATGTCTGTATCCGGCTGCAGCAAGGCTGAGTCTGAGGAGAAGCTTACGCCTGCTGATTTCACAGTGGTATGTTATGATGACATTCCTAAGGATTTTCTGAGAGAAATTGAGGAGAAGAAAGAGACTGATTTCAAGCTTACCTGCATATCGGACGGATGGCTCTACATAGCGCGCGGATATGGGAAACAGAATACCGGAGGCTATTCAATTGCCGTCAAGGAGGTGTCGGTATCGGACAATGCGGTGTACTTTGATTCAGAGCTTATCGGACCGAAGCAGGGAGAGGCGGCAAATAAGCTTGCCACATATCCTTATGTGGTTGTCAAAATTGAGGATGCGGGACGTAGTGTGGTGTTCAGATAAGCTAAGCGAATGAAAATGTGATGAAAATAATGGATGACATATAATATGCGGATAGCATAAATGTTGCAGCCCCCTCATATCATATAGAAGATAATATATGATATGGGGGGATTTTTTGTGGAAATAGTCAGGAAAAATATAAGCATGAATCATATCTGTGGAAGGTCACAGACCCAGATTACACTGGATGACGATTTCATAGTGCCCGACAGTAAGCCTGATATATTAAAGAGAATAGCTGATTGCGGAGAGGTAATTATCGAGGGAATGAAGGCCGGTGACGGCAGAGCCTCGGTAAATGGTAAAATGCAGTTCTCACTTCTGTATCAGGCGGATAAGACAGGGGGAGCGCCGGACTGTATGGAGGGAAGTATTGATTTCGGTGAGACGGTGGGAATGGATGGCCTTAGTGCCGGGGATACCCTAAAGTGTACTGCTAAGCTGGAGGACTTAAGCATAAGTCTTATCAACGGAAGAAAAATAAGTGTGTCAGCGATAGTATCGCTTGAACTGTATGGTGAAAATACATATATGTCATCAGCGGCAGTTGATATTGAGAGTGGTGATATATGCTGTCTTAAGAAAAACATAGGCATGTTATCGCTGGTTGAGAATAAAAGGGATATCTTAAGGGTGCGTGAGCAATGTGAGTTATCAGCCAACAAGCCGAATGCCGGAAATATCCTATGGTCGGTTCCTGAGCTGAGAAATGTAGAGACAAAGGCAGCGGCAGATGAGCTTATCGTGAGAGGAGAGATTCATCTATTTGCAATGTATTTTCCGGAGGAGGATGATGAGAATATACAGTATGTTGAGGAAACACTTCCATTCACGGGGAAGCTGCCGCTTGCCGGAGCGGATGAGAGAATGGTTGCGGATGTCCTTGTGGTTCCGGCACAGAAGCAGGTGACGGTAAAGCCTGATTATGATGGAGAGCCTCGCGTACTGGAGGCGGAGCTTGTGCTTGATCTTGATATTAAGCTATATGAGGAGCAGAATATTAGCCTTATGACAGATGTATACTCGGTTAACAGCAGGCTCATACCTGTTACGGATGAGGCAGGATATGACAATCTCCTTGTCAGGAATCATGTGAGGTGCCGTGCGGGGGATAAGATGAAGTTAAACAGCAGCAAAGATAAAATCCTTCAGATAATAAGCAGCACTGCCACGGTGAATGTTGACAATATCAGCATTGTGGAGGACGGACTCATGGTTGAGGGGGCTGCCAGGGTAAGCATACTTTACATATCCGACAATGACGAGGACAGATTAGGCAGCCTCACAAGAGAAGTCCCATTTTCACAGAAGATAGACGCAGTAGGAATAGATACCGATTCATTCTATAGCGTCAGGACAGATGTAGAGCAGCTTATTACTACCATGCTTGGCGGTGACGAGCTTGAGATAAAGATGAGTATTGGAATAGATACACTCATTCTGAGTCCGGGAACTACACAGGTTATAACGGACATTACAGAGGAAGCTCTTGATTATGCGGTGTTCAAAAAGCTTCCCGGAATATGCGGATATATTGTAAAACCCGGAGATACGCTGTGGGATGTAGCGAAGAAATATTATACTACCGTTGAAAAAATTATGGACACGAATAAGCTTGCCTCAGAGAATATCATGCCGGGGCTGAAGCTGTTGATAACGCGGTAGCTGCTGAGGACTTTCGTATTGGAGAAATCCGGTATGAGGGTCCTTTTCTTATTGCTTGGGCTGTAGGGTATGATTATCTTTGTCATGAAATTAAAAAGAGATTAACGGTGGTTTATAATTGGCAGGCAGGGGTTGTGTGATATGCATGAATATATTATAGTTAGTTTAGAGCATAATTCTTGACATTCTACATATTCTGAAATTATTTATTCCTTTAAGCATATATTTCTTGAAATTTTTAATTCCTGAATTCCTGATTTCCGGAATTTCTATATTTGATGGAATATATACTTTCTGAAATGAAAATTTCATATTACCGGTTTCACGGTAAATATTCAGAGTTCTATGCTTAAAATCCATTAGACACAGCAGAAAATGTGAGCTGATTTCAGAAAGCGTTTTCTGCATAAGGTTATACAACAGAAGGGAGAACAGTAGTTGGCAGAATTGTTAAACAGCGCCATTGCCGATGACCTATCAGCGGCAGGTGCAAAGGCAAAATACGATGAAAATATTAGAAATATACTCTCTAATAAAAGTATTCTGGCATGGATACTCAAGTACACAACGGATGAATTTTCTGAGTACGATATACCAAAAATAATGGAGTGTATTGAAAATCCGGAAGTAGGAAACGTGAGGATACGTCCGGGGCTTACCAATCGTGAGAAAATTGTCGGATTGCGCAATGAGGATAAGGTTCCGAATGAAGGAGAGGTTGTGTATGACATCAGATTCAGCGTATATAAGCCTTTGGAAGAGGGCAAATATCCTAAAAAGAATGGAAATAACAAGGAAAACATAAAGCTCATAATCAACGTGGAAGCGCAGAACAATTTTTATCCGGGTTATAATATTGTCACCAGGGCTCTGTTTTACTGTGCACGACTCTTGTCCGCACAGCTTGGAACGGAGTTCTCAGCGGAGGATTATGATAATATAAAAAAGGTGTATAGTATCTTTATCTGCACGGACACCAGTAAAATGTCCGAGAATACCATTACAAGCTATGAATTAAGCCCAAGAAGTCTGTATGGCGAAATGAAGAAGGCTCCCGGCTGTGATTTGCTCCGTGCGATTATGGTTTGTGTTGGAAAAACAAAGATAAAATGCTATAATGATAAAAAAGACAGCCCGGCAGGACTTTTGAATCTTTTAAAGGTCATACTGGATGACAGCATGGCCGTTAGTGATAAAATCAGGATACTTGAAACGGAATACTCAATCGAGTCGACACATAGAATAAGAGAGGAGCTGGACAGAATGTGTAATTTATCTGATACTATTGAACAGCGTGGGATAGAGAAAGGAATAGAGCGTGGAGAGGCTGTAAAATTGTACGAGCTGGTAAACCGATACATGAAGAAGAATAATTGTACAGTCGAGGAGGCCTGTGATATGATGGGAGTGCTGCCTGAGGAGTATCGTATGGCGGAAGAGCTGGTCAGGGAAGAATAAAAATCGTAAACGAGCTAAAAGAACCGCAACGGAAAATAATTCTGTTGCGGTTCTTTTATTGTGCTACAGAGGTTTTCGCGCCTTAATCTTAGTAAATTCTATAATCTCCTTCTTATCCTGTTCGGATATCTTATCAAAGTAGAATAATAGTTCACGTTCAAGATTGGTGTTAAACATATATTTTTTCTTGTTGGCAGGGTCATTGAAATATTCTAAAAATCCGGCAAGGTCATTGCTGGTCTGGGTAGGTGTCGGTGCATCGTATGATACATTCCTGTCAATATCAATAGTCAGGTGCATCAGGTCATCAATGGAAATATTGTAAAGTCCCGCAAGCTTATACAGTGCGTTCGTATCGGGGGTCCTTTTCCCTGTCTCATAATGGCTGTAGGTCTGCCGGACTACTCCAAGTACCTCGGCAACATAATCCTGTGTATAGTTGTTAACTTTTCTAAGCTCCCGCAGCTTTTGTGCAAGCTTTTCATTACTCATAATAGATACCACCTTTAGATTAAGTATATTTTTATTGCGTAAATATGTGCAACAATGTGTAGCGAATAACATAAGACATGTTATTTACAAGACTTTTTTTTGCTTAATTTGGTTACAGTTTGTTGCGTAAAGTAGTTCTGTTTGAGAAATTATGCACAAAATAAGGAATTATATACGATAATATTCAAGCTTACTTATTGTTAAAAAGCTACAAAATGTAGCAAAATATAAAATAAAATGTTAAGTTTATGTAGCACAAGTACGATATATAAGTTGCAGGAGATAAAAAAGAAGAGACGAATGGATTTGTAAAAGCATGTAAAAAATGCAACACATTCAACATGGAGGTAACAATGCTTAAACTATCGTTGAAACAGGGACAGTATCTGAATATCGGAGACAATATCAGAGTGGTATATCTTGGAGGGTCGGGAAGCCACGGACGCTTTATGATAGACGCGCCAAGAGATGTGAGCATTGTCAGAAGCAGTGTTGAACAGAACCCTGAGAGAAACAAGGACACCTACTATCCTGAGAGCCCGATTTCCAAGGAGGCGCAGGAGCAGATAAGGTGTATCCTCCGCGAGGAGAAATTAAAGGCGGAGAAGTCCGCACAGCGGGCACATTAATCAAGGTAATAGACGAAGATACACCCGGGATTCTTCGTTTGTTATAAATAAATATCGGGGAAACGGATTTCTCTGAAAAAAATAATATCCCACACATAAATGGGACAAGGAGGAAAAAATTATGGTAGTACAGCACAATTTACAGGCAATGAATGCCAACAGAATGTTAAACATCACAACAGGTTCACAGAGCAAGTCAGCAGAGAAGTTATCATCCGGCTACAGAATCAACCGTGCAGCAGATGATGCAGCAGGTCTTTCAATTTCCGAGAAGATGAGAAAGCAGATCAGAGGTCTTGATCAGGCTTCAACTAACGCTGAGGACGGCGTATCAGCAGTACAGACAGCAGAAGGTGCACTCACAGAGGTTCACTCAATGCTTCAGAGAATGAACGAGCTTGCTGTTCAGGCTTCCAACGGAACTAATTCACAGGATGATAGAGATGCCATTCAGGCAGAGATAGAGCAGCTCACAACTGAGATTGACAGAGTTGCTGAGACAACCAAGTTCAATGAGTCATACCTCTTAAAGGGTGATACTGACGGTGCAACCAAGACTAACACTGTAGCAGCTCATGATGCAGGTCTTGCAGGTAAGCTTGGCGAGTCTGAGAATGGCAAGACAACCTTCACAGCTGATAAGCTTGCTGTAGGAAGCAAGGTAACAATCGGCGGTGTAGAATATAACATTGTAGATTCTTCTAAGACTTCTGACTATACATCCATTAAAGAGTATACACCGGCTGCAGGTGATACACTTGTTCAGGACGGAAAGAAGTATACATATGTAGCAGATGGTACGACAACACCTGGCGGAGCTACAGCAGGTGCAGCAGGCTGGTTTGCAGATGACAATACATCAACAGCAGCTGATGCTGTAACACTCAAGGCAGGTTCCACACTGACAACTAAGGCTAATGGCAAGACAACAACATTAGTTGGAAATGCTCAACTTGATATGTCCGCTGCTGCTGCTGCAACACCTACATGGGCAAAGGGAGATACTCTTGTACATGGCGGAAAGACATATACTTATACAGGAGCTGCTAACAAGTGGAAGGACGAAGATGGAACTGAAGTAACAAATGCAGCTCTTGCAGTGGCAGGCGACACATACACAATCAAGGATACTGGAAAGTCAGGACAGATTGATAATAATGGTATATCAACTGTTGAGAATATTAAGGATAAGATTAAGGCTGCCGCTGATACTGACGTAATTAAGATAAGAGATACCGTCGACGGAACAGATAAGTCATATACAGTTGGAGTAACTACCAAGGAAGATGGCACTAAGTATACAGCAGATGATATTGCAGCACTTGTCAAGGAAGGTGCTTATGTAACTGATAAGGATGGTAAAACGTACTATGCAGTACCTAAGGCTTCCGATGACAAGAATGACATCACACTGCAGGATGCTTATTCTAAGATGGCTAAGGAGCTTGAGGCAGCCAGCTCAATAGGTACTGACAAGGCAGCTACAGTTAAGAACAATGGTGATGGCACATTCGAGATTACACAGGGCACTGTAGAGGTTAAGGATAAGCTTTCCTTCAATTTACAGGTAGGTGCTGACGCTGATATGACTAACAAGATCAGTGTAAATATCGAGTCAATGAGTGCAGCAGGTATTGGCATCAAGGGTCTTAACGTATCAGATGATACAGGTAAGGCTGCTACATACGCAGTAGACGCTATCGCTGATGCTCTTCATAAGGTATCTTCACAGCGTTCATCACTCGGTGCTGTTCAGAACAGACTTGAGCACACAATCGCTAACC
>ERZ826016.3374-NODE-3374-length-11028-cov-2.934293_pt1 | contig 11028 bp, 8 predicted proteins | sample MGYA00519872_ERZ826016 | MGnify/ENA primary metagenome ERZ826016 (study PRJEB31778, sample SAMEA3449218) | human gut metagenome | biome: human gut; feature: human-associated habitat; material: faeces | place: United Kingdom | collected 2010/2012 ... | reverse complement strand
ATACTAAAGGAATAGTTTTTACAAAAAAGCAAATACTAAAATAAAAAAAATGGAGGTATATTTTGAAAAAATATCAAAAAATAGCATATATTTTCTTAGTAATATTTGTACTAAGTATAGTTTTTATATTATTTAAATCATATGCAGATATCAATAAAAATGAAGATGAAAAAGAAAAAACAGAAACAGAAATTCAAAGAATAGAATTAAGTTTTGTAAATATGTTTAATGAATTAAATAACATTAAATTTGAAAACTATAGAATAAATACAAGTCAAATAAATAAAGAAGATTTAAAAGACAATTCATCAAGCAGTGCATCAGAAACTACTCCATCCTCAGGAGGCTCTTCTTCCTCAGAAAGTTCTTCATCTGGAGATCAGGGAGAAAGCCAAAAAGAAAATGGAAGTAGCCAAAGTTCAGAAGAATCAAAAGAAAATCAAAATTATGAATACGAATTCCAAGGAGAAGTTTATACATTTGATAAGTTATCTAAAAAAATAAATGATAAAAATATAAAGAAAGAATTAGAATCAGAAAAAAGATATAGAAAGTGTCATTTAAAATCGGCAGAAATAGCAACATCATTACCAAAAAGCTGTATATTAACAGGATATGTTAAAAGATATGATGGAAAGTTTTTACATTCTATAGTTGAAATAGAAAAGGAAGATGGAAAATATATAATAGATTATACTAAAAATATAATTATGCCTAAAGAACAGTATGTAAAATTAACAGAATTTGAAGAACTTGAAAGCATTTCTGATTTGGAATATTTAGAATATATTCAAAGACTTGAAAATATTCCTGATTTAAATGGTAAAGTACTTTTGACATTTGGAAGAGAAATATTTAAAGAATTAGAAAAAAATTCTTTTTTAATCAAAAATGATGAAGAGTTAGAGAAAATAATAGATAATATAAAAGAATATAAGTTGAAAGAAAGAGAAAATAATTCAAAAGAAATAGATAATGAAGAAAGGGAGTAATAAAAATGGCAGAATTTTCACCAATGATGCAAAGATATCTTGAAACAAAAGAGCAATACAAAGACTGTATCTTATTTTATAGACTAGGAGATTTTTACGAAATGTTCTTTGATGATGCAATAACAGCATCAAGAGAACTAGAATTAACACTAACAGGAAAAGATTGCGGACAAGAAGAAAGAGCTCCAATGTGTGGAATACCACATCATGCTGCTGAAATATATATATCAAGATTAATTGCAAAAGGTTATAAAGTTGCAATATGTGAACAATTAGAAGACCCCAAAACCGCAAAAGGAATAGTAAAAAGAGGAGTTATAAGAGTTGTAACACCAGGAACTGTAGTAGAAAGTAATATGCTAGAAGAAAGAAAAAATAACTTCATAATGTCAATTTTTAAATCTGGAATATACTTTGGAATTAGTGTATGTGATATTTCAACAGGTGAATTTTATTCTGCAGAAATAAAAGATAATCAAAATTTTCCATTAGTATTAGATGAAATAGCAAGATATATGCCGTCAGAACTTGTAATAAATAGTATGATGTCAAATTGTCAAGAAGAAATGAACAAGATAAAAGAAAGATTTGATGCATATATTACAAGATTTAATGATAAGTTCTTTACAGACGATGCAGAAAAAATAAAATATAGATTTAACTTTGTTGATAGTAACCAACAAGAAATAAAAAATATTGAAGAAAAAACATTAGCAGTATGTTCAATAAATGCATTGATAGAATATATTGAACAAACTCAAATGACTACACTTGAGCATATTAATAAAATAACAGTTTACAATATTTCAAAATATATGTCTTTAGATATAAATGCAAGAAGAAACCTTGAAATTACTGAAAAAATGAGAGATAAATCTAAAAAAGGAACTCTTTTATGGGTACTTGATAAAACATCAACATCAATGGGGGGAAGAGCTTTAAGAAGATGGCTAAATGACCCACTTATAGATACATTAGAAATTAATAGAAGACTAGACTCTGTACAAGAATTAAAAGATGATATTATCCTAAGAGGAGATGTTGTAGAAAATCTAAAAAAAGTATATGACATTGAACGTCTAGCAGGAAAAATGGCATATGGTAATGCAAATGCAAGAGATATGATTACACTAAAGAATTCATTATCAAAATTACCAGAAGTAAAAAAAGTTTTATCAAATTGTAAATCTAATATGTTAAAAGATTTATACAAAAATTTAGATGAATTACAAGACATTTATGAACTTATAGAAAAATCAATAGTAGAAGATCCACCAATGACTGTAAAAGATGGTGGAATAATAAAATTAGGTTATGATGAAGAAATAGATAAATTAAAAACAGCAACAACAGAAGGTAAAAATTGGATTATACAATTAGAGGCTGAAGAAAGAGAAAAAACTGGAATCAAAAACTTAAAAGTTGGCTTTAATAAAGTATTTGGCTATTTTATTGAAGTTACAAAATCATATTTAGACCAAGTTCCAGAAAGATTTATAAGAAAACAAACACTAACAAATGCAGAAAGATACATAACAGAAGAATTAAAAAACTTAGAAAATCAAATACTTGGAGCAGAAGAAAAAGTTGTAAACTTAGAGTATAATGCTTTTACAAAAATTAGAGAAGAAATAGCTAAAAATGTAAAAAGATTACAAAAATCAGCAAATATTGTATCAACATTAGATGTACTTGCATCTTTTGCAACAGTATCAGAAGATTTGAATTACTGTAAACCAGAAGTTGATGATTCTGGGGTATTAGATATTAAAGGTGGAAGACATCCAGTAATAGAAAAAATGTTAGGAGCAGGATGCTTTGTAGAAAATGATACATATCTAGATAAAGAAGAAAATAGATTATCAATCATAACAGGACCTAATATGGCTGGTAAATCTACATATATGAGACAAGTTGCATTAATAACATTAATGGCTCAAGTAGGTTCATTTGTTCCAGCAACATCAGCAAAAATAGGGGTAGTTGATAAAATCTTTACAAGAGTTGGTGCATCAGATGATTTAAGTATGGGTCAAAGTACATTTATGGTAGAAATGATGGAAGTTGCAACAATACTTAAAGAAGCAACAAAAAATAGTTTGGTAATATTAGATGAAATAGGAAGAGGAACATCAACTTATGATGGACTTTCAATAGCTTGGGCAGTAGCAGAATATATAGCAGACAAAGAAAAATGTGGTGCAAAAACATTATTTGCTACACATTATCATGAATTAACAGAACTAGAAGAAAAATTAGATGGTGTTAAAAATTACAATATAGCTGTCAAGGAAAAAGGTGAAGATATAATCTTCTTAAGAAAAATTTTAAGAGGTGGAACAGATGAAAGTTACGGTATTCATGTTGCTCGTTTGGCAGGTGTACCTAAAGCTGTTACACAAAAAGCGGATGAAATATTAAGAGGATTGGTAAGAAACAAGAAAAAGAAAGTAAAAAAGCAGTAGAAGGTCAATTTGATATGTTTAATTATAAATTAGCAGAAATTGCACACGAAATTGATAAAGTTAATTTAAATGAATTAACACCAATTGATGCTTTGAATACTTTAGTTAGAATAAAAGAAAAAATGAAATAGAGAAAAGATCCATTGGTCTTTTTCTATTTCATTTTTTTTATTATTTACTTTAAGGTGTTACATTTAACGTTCTATTATTGGTATAAATAACCATGCCAGGTTTAGAACCAGATGGCTTTTTAACAAAACGTACTTCACAATAATCAACAGGGACATTTGAAGAATTTTTAGCCTTACTATGTAATGCAGCGATTTTAGCAACTTTAACTAAAATATCATTATCAGGTAAAGGCTTAGAAGTATCAATTCTTAATATAGTGTGGCTACCATGAATATCTTTTGTATGAAACCATAAATCATTTTTATTTGCAAATTTTAAGCTTAAATAATCATTTTCCTTGTTATTTCTTCCAACTAAAATAGTATAACCATCAACATTGTATTTAATAGGATTAAATGAAACATCTTTATTTTTAGTTAAACTTGATTTTTTAATTTTGGATTTCTTTTTAGTTTTATATTTGGAGGTTCTTTCTTTAAAAATATCATTTTCAGAGATTTCTTCAAAAATATCAACAAGTTCATTAACAGAAGTAGAATTTTCAAGTTCATAAACAACACTTTCAATGTAATTAAGTTCATTTAAAGTATCAATTTTTTGAACACTTACAATTTCCAAAGCATTTTTTAATTTAGAATATTTTTTAAAGAAACGTTTTGCATTTATGCTAGGAGAATATTTTTTATCTAATTTTATAGTAATTAAATTATTATTGTCATAATAATTTTCAACTTCTACCATGTCTACATTTTTGTTAGGAATTCTATAAAGATTAGCAGTTATCAATTCACCCCAAATTCTATATTTGTCCATATCATCACATTCTTTTAATTTTTGATTGATATGTTCTAAACGTTTATTATATTTTTTCAAAGTATCTAAAATAAGTTTTAATAAAGAATTTCTATAATTTTTAAAATTTTCATTTGTTTCCTTTGAATAATAAAAATCATCTATATAGAAATTTAGATTAAAAGTCTCAGAAATTTTCTTAGTGGTTAAAAAATAATCTTTTATAATATCATCTTTGTTTTTGATGCTTTCGAAAGATAAATTATCAGTTCCAATATTATTTATAACAGTAGTTATATAATTAAATATTATCTCTAAATTTGATTTATCAACTTTCTCTATTTGATATTTGTTAATTATAGAATTTATAAAACTTTTACTAATTCCATTAAAAGTAGAAGATATTTGATTTGCTAAATCATTTATATTATTTGCTTCTAAAATATCTGAAAAATTAGAAATTATAATATTAAAGAAAGCTTCAAAATTTGACAATTCTAGAAAATTATTTTTTTCTGAAGTTGGAAATGTATATTTTGTGTGTGGTAAAATATCTCTATAATTTTCATCAATTTCTTTTATATGTCTTAAGCTATCAATAATTACATTATTATCATCAAGTAATATGATATTACTGTGTTTTCCCATTAATTCAATAACTAACTTTTTAGAAATAATATCATCTAATTCATCAAAACCTTCAAATTCTAAAATAATTAATCTTTCTAAATCAAAAGTTATAATATTTTTTAGTTTCAATCCAATTAAATTTTTTCTAAGTAGCATACAGAAATTAGGAGCAATTTGAGGATTGGGTTTTGAATGTGTTGTTAAGTTTATTCTGCAATTTTGGGCTTCTATACATATATTTAATGCATAGTTACAGCCATTTAAATATAAACCTAATATAATTTCATTTTTATTAGGCTCAAAAACTTTATCTATTCTTGCTCCGCAAAGGGGAGTAATTTCTGTGGTTATTGCTTTTGTTACAATTCCATCAAATGCCATTTTTATCAGTCCTTTTTTTATTTTTTTATAATAGTATCATATTTTGGGTGGGATGTCCAATTTAGAATATAAAAAATATAATTTTTATAATAAAGAACGTCAAATAAAAAATGCGTTATTAAAATAAATAACATTATAGAGGACAATTAAAAAAGTGAAATTTATTTAGGAAAAGTAAATTCTTTTTACAGATTAAAAGTTATTTATATCACTCTAGTATAGACATATTAAATTATGGCAAAAATTTCTTGCTTTTTCTAATCAGTTATAGTAAAATAAGAATATCAAATGAAAGGGGAAAAAAGTAGTGAAAATAAAGAAAAAAATACTTTATATAATAACATTTTTACTATTTTTCATTTGCATAGGAACAAATCAATCAAAAGCAGGGAACTTGAAGTTAAATAACTTAGATTTTCAAGCACAAATAAATGCGGATGGAAGTATGGATGTAACAGAAATTTGGGACATCAATATAAAAAGTACAAATACATTATATAAAACATTTAAAACAGACAATTCAAAATATTCAGGAATAACAAATACTACAGTAACAGACATTACAAATGGAATACAAAATAATTTTATTCAAACCAGTGAATGGGCATATCATGTAGCAAAAGGTTATTACTATGGAACAGAAAATGATGATGATGACTTTGAAATCGGTTGGGGTGTTGGATTAGATAATAGCTCAGCAAGAAGAGAATATAAAATATCATATACAGTAAAAGATGCAATAACAAAATATAATGATTATGCTGAGTTATATTGGCAATTTGTTGGAAGTACATTTGAAGTAGATGCAAATAAAATAACAGGAACAATTTTATTACCATCAAATGTAGATAATAAAGATGAAATAAAAGTATGGGGACATACTAAAAATTTAAATGGTACAATATATGCAACAGATACAAATAAAATAGAATTTGAAGTAGATAATTTTAAAAATGGAACATATGTAGAAGTAAGAACATTATTTCCGACTAATTTAATTACAACTGCAGGAAGAATAAAAAATAAAAATACCTTAGACAATGTTGTAAAAGAAGAAACAAAATGGGCTAATAAAGCTAATGCAAGTAGAAAAAGACAAGAATGGATAGAAAAAAACTTTAAATATGTATTATTTGGTGTATGGCTTGGATTAAATATTTTATTAGGTGTATTCTTCTTTAAAAAGACAATTAAATATTGGAAAAAACTTAAAGGTTTAAATAAATTTGAACCAACAACAAAATTAGAATATTATAGAGATTTACCAGATGAAAATTCAACACCAGGCGAAGCTTACAAAACTATGAATGAAACGGTAACTAAATTTACAGCTCAAAATTTTGGTAGAATATTTTCGGCAACAGTTTTAGATTTAACACTAAAAGGTTATATTGAAATCCAACAAGAAAAGAAAACTTTAGGAAAAGATATAGTGACAATAACTCTAAAAAAACAGGTAAGTGATGGATTACCAATAAATGAGGAAAGAATAATGACATTTATAATAAAAGCAGCTAACAAAAAAGACACAATAACATTAAAAGAATTAGAAAAATATATAAAAAATCATCCATCATCAACAGAAAGTTTATTAAATGGGACATACAAAGCAGTAGAAAATCAACTTATAGGAAAAGGAATTGTTAGTTCAATTGCACAAAAAGAATATGGCGAATATAAAGAAAAGAGTAATTCATATATTGTTGGAGTAATATTTGCTATACTTGGTACAGCTGCCTATGGACTAGTGTTAATTTTACCGTTAATAATAGTTATAATTAATGCAATTTTATGTAATAGAATAGCAAAAAAATTAAATGTCCTAACACAAAAAGGTGTAGATACTAAAGAACAATGGAAAGGACTTAAAAAATATATGGAAGACTTCTCATTACTAAAAGAAAGAGAAGTTCCAGAATTAGTAATATGGGAAAAATACTTAGTATATGCGACAGTAATGGGAATAGCAGACAAAGTAATAAAACAATTAAAAATAGTTTACCCAAATTTTGAAGAAATGACAAACTCAATAGGAACATATACTTGTATGAATGTTATGATGCACACAGATTTTTCATCAAGTTTCTCAAGTGCAATAAGTAGTTCAATAACATCTGCAACAGCATCATCAAGTTACTCATCAGGCTCAGGCGGTGGCGGAGGCTTCTCAGGAGGCGGAGGCCGGCGGTGGTGGCCGGAGGAGGCGGAGGAGGAAGATAATTCCTCCCACAAAAATATAAAGAAGGGAAAAAATAATATGTCAAAACCAATAGTAGCAATAATAGGAAAACCAAATGTAGGAAAATCAACATTTTTCAACTATTTGGCAGGTAGTAGAATATCAATAGTTCAAGATACACCAGGTGTTACAAGAGATAGAATATATGCAGAAACAAACTGGCGTGGAAGAAACTTTACATTAATAGATACTGGAGGAATAGAACCAGATTCTGACGATATAATATTATCTCAAATGAGAGAACAAGCTAATCTAGCAATAGCAATGGCTGATGTAATTATCTTTTTAACAGATATAAGACAAGGTGTAACTGCAGCAGATAGAGAAATTTCATTAATGCTAAAAAAGTCAGGAAAACCAATTGTATTAGTTTGTAACAAAGCTGATAATTATGAAAAAGATAGTCAAGAAATTTATGAATTTTATAATTTAGGAATAGGTGAACCTTTTGCAATTTCTGCTACAAATGCTTTAGGAATAGGAGATGTTTTAGATGCAATATATGAACATTTCCCAGAAAAAGATGAAAATGAAGAAGAAAAAGAAATAATAAAAGTAGCAGTAATAGGAAAGCCAAATGTAGGAAAATCATCTTTAATTAACAAAATATTAGGAGAAAAAAGAAATATAGTAAGTGATATTGCAGGAACAACAAGAGATGCAATAGACTCTCCTTTTGAAAATGAACATGGAAAATATGTTTTAATTGATACTGCAGGAATTAGAAAGAAAAGCAAAGTAAATGAAAGTATTGAAAAATACAGTGTAATGAGAAGTTTACTTGCAGTAGAAAGAGCAGATGTATGCTTAATGATGATTGATGCAAATGATGGTGTAACAGAACAAGATGCTAAAATAGCAGGTGAGGCTCATGAAGCAGGAAAAGGTGTAATAATAGTTGTAAATAAATGGGATGAATACGAAAAAACAACAGGAACTTTAGAAAAATACAAAAAAGAAGTTTACAACAAATTATCATACTTATCATATGCACCAGTAATCTTTATTTCAGCTAAAACAGGACAAAGGGTCGATAAATTATTTGAAATGATAAATAACGTAGCAAAACAAAATGCATTAAGAGTATCAACATCAGTATTAAATCAAGTAATAAATGAAGCAATTGCAATTGTTCAACCACCAACAGATAAAGGAAGAAGATTAAAAATATTCTATGGAACACAAGTATCGACAAAACCACCAACATTTGTAATATTTGTAAACAATAAAGAATTGTTCCACTTTTCTTATCAAAGATATTTAGTAAATCAAATAAGAAAAGAATTTGGATTAGAAGGAACACCAGTAAGAATTATCGCAAGAGAAAAAAATGAAAAATATGCCGAACAATAAATGGCATAAGAGGAGGTAATAAAAATGACAGCATATATTTTAATGGCAGTAATAGCCTATTTAATAGGAAGTATAAGTTTTTCAGTTATTATAAGCAAAAAAATGGCTGGATTTGATGTAAGAGAAAAAGGAAGCGGAAATGCAGGAAGCACAAATGTATTAAGAACAGTTGGAAAAAAAGCAGCAGCAATAACATTAATTTGTGATGTTTTAAAAGGAGTTATAGCAATATTAATTGCTATGATAATAGGAAATATATTTAAAAATGTAGACAAAGAATTAATAGTGCAAATAGCAGGAATAGCAGTAGTTTTAGGACATACATTTCCAATCTTCTTTGGATTTAAAGGAGGAAAAGGTGTTGCAACATCTTTAGGAGTTTTACTTATGTCTAACTGGCAAATAGGACTAATTTGTTTAGTATTTGCATTAGTATTAATGGTTTTAACAAAAATGGTATCAGTTGGTTCATGTGGTGCAGCTGTATTATTCCCAGTGTTAACTTTATTTATAAACGAAAATTACACAGTATTAACTGAAGGAAAAAGTGGAAAAGTTTATTTTGTATATAGTGTAATATTAGCAATAATAGTATTATACAACCATAGAGCTAACATAAAAAGAATAATGAGTGGAACAGAAAATAAATTAAGCTTTGGTAAAAAAGAAACCAAATAACAAAGGAGAAACAAAAATAAATATGAAAAAAATAGCTATTATAGGAAGTGGTAGCTGGGGTGTTGCATTAGCAACATATCTAGCAAATGTAGGAAACCAAGTAAAAATATGGTCATTTTCTGAAGAGGAAAGAGATTTAATCAATAACGAAAAAAAATGCAAATTCTTACCAGATTTAATTATACCAGACAATATCTATTGTTCAACAAGCTATGAAGAAGTAATAAAAGATACTGAATTTATATTACATGTAACACCATCAAAATTCACAAGAAGTACATTCAAACAATACAAACAATATGTTGGAGAAAAGCCAGTAATAATATGTTCAAAAGGGTTTGAAAAAGAAACATTAAAAACCTTAGATGAAGTTATTGAAGAAGAATTACCAAATGTAAAAGTAGGAGTTTTATCAGGACCAAGTCATGCAGAAGAAGTTTCAATAGGAGTTCCAACAGCATTAGTTATGGCATCAAAATACAATGAAGTATTAGATATGTTACAAGAAACATTTATGTCAGAAAAAATGAGAATATACACAAGTAATGATGTAAAAGGTGTAGAACTTGGAGGAGCATTAAAAAATATTATAGCATTTTGCGCCGGAGTTGCAGCAGGAATTGGACTAGGAGATAATTCATTTGCAGCCTTAATAACAAGAGGATTAAAAGAAATATCAAGACTTGGAATAAAACTAGGAGGAGAACTAGAAACATTTTATGGATTAAGTGGATTAGGAGACCTTATAGTAACTTGTTTAAGTGAGCATAGTAGAAATAGAAAAGCTGGAAAATTAATAGGACAAGGAAAAACATTAGAAGAAACAAAAAAAGAAGTCGGAATGGTAATAGAAAGTATAGACAACATAGATGTAGCATATCAACTTGGAAAAATAAATAATATAGAAATGCCAATAGTTAATGCGGTATATGAAGTATTATATAATAAACTAGATCCACAAGAAGCTGTAAAAAATTTAATGACACGAAACAAAAAAATGGAATAAAATTGTATAATAAATAGTAATAAAAACCATAATATAAATATTAAATAATTGACACATTTAAGGAGGAAGAAAAATGGAAATTTTTAATAAATTAGGTAAAAAAGCAAGTGAAGCATATAAAGTAACTGCTGACAAAACAGGAAAATTAGCAAAAGAGGCTAAATTAAGAATGAAAATATCAGAATTAAAATCAATGTATTAAAAGGCATAATTGAAAAATATAATCTTTCTCAGGAAGAATACGTTTTTATCGGAGATGATATAAATGATATTGAGTGTCTGGAATATGCAAAATATAAGATTACCGTTCCGCATTCTGTGAATAAGGTTAAAGAAATTGAAGGTATACAGATTACACAA
>ERZ826016.3372-NODE-3372-length-11033-cov-11.128985_pt1 | contig 11033 bp, 10 predicted proteins | sample MGYA00519872_ERZ826016 | MGnify/ENA primary metagenome ERZ826016 (study PRJEB31778, sample SAMEA3449218) | human gut metagenome | biome: human gut; feature: human-associated habitat; material: faeces | place: United Kingdom | collected 2010/2012 ... | reverse complement strand
AGCCTATCGCACAGGGCTGATCCCTGAGCGGCATGAACGTTGATTATCTGTGTCTTTTTCTATATTGCATAGGTGTCATATGCATTTGTTTTTTAAATAATTTTGTAAAGTAATTAGAGTCGTTGATGCCAACAGAGGCTGCAATATCAGCAATACTGGATGTCGTGCAACGCAGGAGCAAACAGGCTTCAGAGATACGACGGCAGAGCAGATATTGGGTTATTGTCTTTCCTACTTCTTTTTTAAAGAGCGTAGAAAGGTAGTTTGGTGTCAACGACAATTCTTTTGCAAGATGTTCTACGGAAATTTCTTCATTCATGTGCAGTTCTAAATAGAGGATACAATCTTGAATTGGTCTGGTGTAGGCAGCAAGGGAAAATGTGTTGGATAGCATACAATAGGTATCAATCATTTTTTCAATGATCTGTCCGACTTCATCAAAACTACCTGCTATCTCGATTAGATAGGTAAAGCGTGAGGCGTAGTGATTGATGTAGATATTGGGTACATAATTTTGCTCAATATCCTTGCGGAAAAGTGTATTCATTGAAAGGGCAGAATCTTTAAACTGACGCAGTGGGGAAATGGGAATAGAACAAATATGTCCATCACTATGTTGGAGCGTCTGCTTTGTTAAACGGAGTTCATGCTTGGCTTTTGCGGCATTCCCTTCCACGATCGCCTGATGCAGACGTTGTTCTGACGCATTGCGCTCGTTAATAAAACGAAGTTCTTCATAAAAGTCATCCATCTTATAATCCTGTGGAAAATTCTCCTTTGTTACATCATAAAAATTGTTATGGGTAGAAAAAATATCCTCTAGTAGGGAATCCAGATACATTTTTTTGCGCACTCCTTTTTGATAAAAAGATAATTCAATGATAATTTGGATAATAGCATAGAACTTTACTGTTTTTCAAGAGTTATCTTCTATTCCTTAGACTCCTTTACAAGTACAATGGATATCATCTTGGAACTATACATAATGCTTCTGGAATAAAAGGTAAAAAAAGGAGGAGAAAAGGATGTATTATTGCAATCCGATCAATATACCCTATCGCTATCAGTATGTAAAAAAAGACGATCGGGCAGTCATTTATAGAGAGGCGGCAGATCCGTCACTGGTAGTATTTCATGGAAAATACTATATGTTTCCATCCATGACAAAAGGATATTTAGTCAGCGAGGATATGGTAAATTGGCAAGTGAAAAAATTGCAGGGATTACCGGTTTATGATTATGCCCCGGATGTGCGCGTGATGGGGGAATACTTGTATTTCAGTGCATCCCGCAGAGATGCCAATTGTGATTTTTACCGGACAAAAGATCCGGAATCAGGTGTCTTTGAAAAAATAGAGGGGACTTTTGATTTTTGGGATCCGAATCTCTTTGTGGATGATGACGGACGTGTCTATTTTTACTGGGGATGTTCCTCTGTGGAACCGATTTACGGTGTGGAACTTGATCCAAAGACTATGAAACAGATTGGCCAGCCGATGGCTTTATTTGATAACCATAAGAATGATTATGGCTATGAACGTGTGGGAGAGGATCATAATGAACAGAAGCGGAGAGATATGGCATTTGAGCAAATGCTTATTCAAGGGTTGAGTGCACAGTTGGGGAAAAATCCGAGTGAGGTAGCAGATGTATATGAACTGATAGAACTTTTGCCAGAGGAAAGACGCCTTTTTATGGAACGCTTATTAGGTCCAACACCGAATATGGAAGGGGCGTGGATGACCAAATATCAGGGGAAATACTATCTGCAATATGCAGCAGCAGGAACAGAGTACAATATTTACCCGGATGGAGTTTATGAAGCAGACCACCCATTGGGACCTTTTACCTTGGCAAAAAACAATCCGTATTCATATAGCCCGGGAGGGTTTATGCCGGGAGCAGGACATGGATCAACAATGCAGGATCTAAAAAATAATTGGTGGCATACAGCAACGATGCGCATTTCCTGCAATCATGAATTTGAACGACGTCTTGGCCTCTGGCCGGCAGGATTTGATAGGGATGGAGAACTTTTCTGCAATCAACGTTACGGAGATTGGCCGATTCTTCTGGATGAAAATAAGGAGCAAGATCCGTGGAGAGAACCGGATTGGATGCTTTTATCCTATGGAAAGCAGGTTAAAGCATCGAGTCAGAAAGAAGCAGAAAAATCTGCCGCCAATGTGGTTGACGAAAATTGTCAGACTTGGTGGAAAGCCTTGGATGAAGACAGCCAACCGTGGATTATGGTTGATCTGGGGAAAGCAATGGATATTCATGCTATCCAACTTAATTTTATGGATGATCATAAGGAAGTGGACATGCCGCAAGAGAGGATGGAGAAAGAGAATCCGGAGGAGTTGACCGAGCGTATCAAGGGAAGTCGATATATTGAAGATGAACTGGATCCGATCAATTATCTGTTAGAGGGCTCAGAAGATGGAAAAAACTGGGAGACACTGGCAGATAAAAAACAGGTAACAACAAGTTTGCCACACGATTTTTTGGTATGGGAGCAGGGAATTATGTATAGATTTATCCGGGTTACGGTCGTAAGTCAGCCACATGAACCGAGTGCCTGCATGGCAGGGATCCGTATTTTTGGACTTGGTAATGGGCAAGCCCCGGCGCCGGTTACGGATGTAACGGCGGAGAGAATAAGCGGCACAGATATGAATCTGGCATGGAAGGGGAGTGCAGTTGGGTATGAGATTCTCTGGGGACATGAAAAAGATAAATTGTATCACAGTTATCGGGTCTTTGGAGATAAGGAAAAAACCATACGTGCATTAGTTTCGCAGATGTCACAGTATTATGTGCGCATTGATGCTTTTAACGAAAATGGCATCACCCATGGTAAATGCCTGCCTGTTAAAAATAAAATGTAATCATTAAAAATACCCATCACAGTTTGTTTTTACTGTGATGGGTATTCTTATCATAGGCACCTTTTAGGTTATTTTGCCTTATTCTTTTCTAATTCCTGCATCTTCATAGCACGAACCTTGAGCGGAAGACCAAAGAGTGTGATAAAGCCTTCAGCATCATGGTGATCGTAGAGATCTCCGGTCGTGAAACTTGCAAGTGACTCACTGTAGAGTGAGTATGGAGAAGTCGTACCGGCCTTGATGATGTTGCCCTTGTATAACTGGAACTTGACTTCGCCTGTTACGTATTCCTGGGTAGAAGTAACGAAAGCCTGGATGGCTTCGCGCAGTGGGGTAAACCATTTACCTTCGTAAACGACCTGTGCTAATTTGTTGCCCATGTCTTTCTTGACTTCCATGGTAGCACGGTCAAGTACCAGTTCCTCTAACTGAGAATGTGCTTCCATGAGGATGGTTCCGCCCGGTGTTTCATATACGCCACGGCTCTTCATACCAACAACACGGTTTTCTACGATATCTACGATACCGATACCATGTTTGCCGCCCAGGCGGTTCAATTCACGGATGATGTCGGAAACTTTCATCTTTTTACCATTGACAGAAGTAGGAATACCCTTTTCAAAAGTCATAGTAACATATTCGCCCTGGTCAGGAGCCTTCTGTGGTGTAACGCCCAGAACTAACATATGATCGTAATTTGGCTCTAAAGAAGGATCTTCGAGTTCCAGACCTTCGTGACTGATATGCCATAAGTTACGGTCACGGCTGTAAGACTGGTCGGTAGAGAATGGAAGATCAATGCCGTGAGCCTTGCAGTATTCAATCTCGGATTCGCGGGAATCCATCTTCCACTTGTCATCACGCCAAGGAGCGATAACCTTGATGTCAGGGGCAAGAGCCTTGATACCGAGTTCAAAACGGATCTGGTCATTTCCCTTACCGGTAGCACCGTGACAGATGGCAACGGCTCCCTCTTTGCGGGCAACTTCCACTAATTTCTTTGCGATGCCCGGACGAGCCATGGAAGTACCGAGCAGATATTTATTCTCATAAACCGCACCTGCCTGCACACAAGGAATGATATAATCATCACAAAATTCATCCGTGATATCTTCGATATATAACTTGGAAGCACCGGATAATCTGGCACGTTCTTCCAATCCGTCCAATTCTTCGCCCTGACCGCAGTCGATACAGCAACATACGACATCGTATCCGTAATTCTCCTTGAGCCATGGGATAATGGCTGTGGTGTCCAGCCCGCCTGAGTAGGCTAATACTACTTTTTCTTTCATAATGAAATGTTCCTCCTTATTGATAGGCACGCGATCGTGCAATTTGTATCTGAAATATCGTCTTTTCTCTTACATCAGACCTAGAAATAATATACAACAAATACTTTGGCAGTGCAAGTGTAAAAATATACATTTTAAAAGAATAAATAAACATGGCAATGTACAAAAACTCACAAACTAAACAAAGAATAAAAAAAGCGTGGTGCATAAATATTCATTAAAATTGTAAAAAACTTACATTTTCCTCTTTACGAACAGGGGAGAATGTACTAATATGAAAAAAGAGATTTTTCGATTAAGAAAAGAGGGCGAAAGATGATAAAAGCAGGAATTATTGGAGCAACCGGTTATGCAGGCGGTGAACTGGTCCGCCTTTTGCTAGGACATAAAGAAGTAGAGATTGTGTGGTATGGTTCCCGTTCTTATGTGGACGAGAAATATGCACATGTCTATCGTAATATGTTTGATATTGTGGATGCAACCTGTCTGGACGATAATCTGCAGGAACTTGCAAGTCAGGTGGAGGTGATCTTTACGGCAACACCGCAGGGCTATCTGGCATCCATATTGACAGAGGAGATCCTGAGTCAGGTTAAGATCATAGATCTGAGCGCGGACTACCGCATCAAAGATGTCGCTACTTATGAAAAGTGGTATGGTATCACACATAAGAGCCCACAGTTTATAGAGGAAGCGGTTTACGGTCTGTGTGAGATCAATCGCGACAAGATGCAGAACGTGCGTCTGGTAGCCAATCCGGGCTGTTATACGACCTGTTCTATTCTGACGACCTATCCATTTGTCAAAGAGGGACTGATCGATCATCACACCCTGATCGTAGATGCAAAGTCCGGTACATCCGGCGCGGGCAGAGGGGCAAAGGTACAAAACCTTTTCTGTGAAGTCAATGAGAATATGAAGGCATACGGTGTAGCGACACACCGCCATACCCCGGAGATCGAGGAACAGTTGGGCTATGCCTGTGGGGAGGACGTGACCATTTCCTTTACACCGCATCTTGTGCCTATGAACCGTGGCATCTTGGTAACGGCATACGCTTCCTTAAAAAAGGTGGCTTACCCGGATGGGCATGTTGACTATCCGACCGAGGACATGCTGCTGGATGTTTATCACAAGTATTATGATAAGGAATATTTTGTGCGTGTTTTAGAGGCTGGCATGACACCGGAGACCAAGTGGGTAGAAGGTTCTAATTTTGTGGATGTCTGCCTGAAAGTGGATCCGAGAACGCACCGCGTGATCCTTATGGGTGCACTGGACAATCTGGTCAAGGGCGCAGCAGGACAAGCCGTACAGAATATGAATCTTTTGTTTGGCTTTAAAGAGCAGGAAGGATTGGAACTGGTTCCTATGTTTCCGTAAAAATGTGATAGTAGATCAGGAGAAGAAAAGATTGACAGAAAAAATGAGACAGAATAAGGATTTTCGATTGCCGGAAGGAGTGCAACTCCGCACTATGGAAGAAGGAGATTTTGCTGAGGTGCATGCGCTGTGGATGCAGATCAACGGATTTGCCATTCGCAGCATCGATGATTCCAAGGAAGGCGTTTTACGTTTTATCAAGCGAAATCCGACCACCAGTATCGTGGCTGAGGCGGACGGCAGGATCGTGGGATCCATTCTCTGCGGGCACGATGGCAGACAGGGATGCTTCTATCATGTCTGCGTGGCAGAGGGCTACCGCAAGCACGGCATCGGAAAAGCCATGGCAACGACCTGTATGCGGCGTCTGCAGGAGGAAGGCATCAATAAGATCTCCCTGGTGGCATTTAAGGACAATGCTCTAGGCAATGCCTTCTGGCATGAGGAAGGGTGGAAATTGCGTCAGGATCTGAATGTATATGATTTTATTTTAAATGAAGAAAACATAACACGATTTAACAAATAAAGGAGTGGCAAAGATGGAAAAGATAGATGGCGGAGTTACCGCAGCAAAGGGCTTTCTGGCAGCGCACACCGCAGCCGGGATCAAATATCAGGGCAGAGACGACATGGCTATGATCTATAGCAAGGTGCCGGCGGTTGCAGCAGGTACTTTTACCCGCAATGTGGTAAAGGCTGCACCGGTCAAATGGGATCAGCAGGTGGTAGGGGAGAGTCCTTTCGTTCAGGCGGTAGTCATGAATGCCGGGATCGCCAATGCCTGTACCGGACAGGAAGGCATGGGCTATTGTAAGGAGACGGCTGACGCGGCAGGATCTGCACTTGGGATCCCGAGTCAGGCAGTCTTAGTCGCATCGACCGGTGTGATCGGCATGCAGCTGCCTATGGATCGTTTGCGCGCGGGCATTGGGGCAATGGTGCCTAAGTTAGAGGACACGCGGCAGGCAGCAGCCGCAGCCGCACAAGCCATCATGACGACCGATACCCACAAGAAGGAAGCGGCAGTGACCTTTACGGTGGACGGAAAGACCGTGACGGTCGGCGGTATGAGCAAGGGAAGCGGTATGATCCATCCCAATATGTGTACCATGCTTGCTTTTATCACAACGGATCTGGCAATCTCCCACGAACTTTTGCAGGAGGCACTCAGCAGCGTTGTGGACGACACTTACAATATGATCTCTGTGGATGGCGATACTTCCACCAATGATACACTGTTAGTACTGGCGAACGGTATGGCAGGCAATGAGGAGATCACCGCAGAGGGCGAAGATTACGACAAGTTCTGCAAGACATTGCATGAGATCACCACGTTTCTGGCCAAGAAAATGGCAGGAGACGGCGAAGGAGCAACCGCCCTGTTTGAGACCAAAGTGATCCATGCAGCCAGCAAGGAAGATGCCAGAACCCTGGCGAAATCCGTGATCTGTTCTTCCCTGACCAAAGCAGCTATCTTTGGACATGATGCCAACTGGGGACGTATCCTCTGCGCACTGGGCTATTCCGGAGCCAGATTCGATCCGGAAAATGTAGACCTGTATTTCGAGAGCAAGAGCGGCAAGATCCATATCTTCGGTAATGGCGTGGCATGTGATTACAGCGAGGAAGAGGCTACGAAGATTCTCTCCGATCCGGAAGTTACTGCCCTGGTGGATATGCATATGGGTGATGCGGAAGCAACTGCATGGGGCTGTGATCTAAGCTATGACTATGTGAAGATCAACGCAGACTATCGTTCCTAAGACAGTGCGCGACATACGGAAGAAATAAGTGACGGGCGGATAGGATATCTGCGGAAAGGCATGGACAAAACAATGGAAAAAGATATGGAACAGGTAATGAAAAAAGCAGAAGTGCTGATTGAGGCACTTCCTTACATACAGAAATTCAATCGCAAGATCATTGTGGTAAAATACGGCGGCAGCGCCATGAGCAACGAAGAACTGCAGAAGAATGTCATCAAGGACGTGACACTGTTGAAGCTGGTAGGTTTCAAACCCATCATCGTGCACGGCGGCGGCAAGGAGATCAGCCGCTGGGTCGGCAAGGTCGGCAAAGAGGCGAAGTTTATAAACGGTCTGCGTGTCACCGATGAGGAGACCATGGAAATTGCCGAAATGGTATTGAACAAGGTGAATAAGAGCCTGGTGACCATGGTGGAAGAACTGGGGGTCAAGGCAGTCGGTGTCAGCGGTAAGGACGGTGGGCTGCTTCAGGTAGAGAAAAAATATTCCGACGGTCAGGACATCGGTTATGTGGGGGAGATCACCGGCGTGAATCCCGATATTCTCTTCGATATGCTGGAGAAGGATTACCTGCCCATCATCGCCCCCATCGGACTGGACAAAGATTATCACACCTACAATATCAATGCGGATGATGCAGCCTGCGCGATCGCAAAAGCAGTACATGCGGAGAAACTGGCGTTCCTGACAGACATCGAAGGTCTGTACAAGGATATCAACGACAAGTCCACCTTTATCTCCAGACTGACCGCCTCCGAGGCAGAGGGACTGATCCACGACGGTTACATCGGCGGTGGCATGCTGCCGAAGTTAAACAACTGTACTTCCGCTATCCGTAACGGCGTAAACCGTGTGCATATTCTGGACGGACGCCTGGCACACTGCCTGCTGCTGGAGATCTTCACCAATCAGGGTATCGGTACCGCGATCGTATCCGATGAGGAGGAATAGAAAAATGAGTGACACCATGAAAGAATATATTGCAGAGGCGGAAAAAGATTTGCTGCATACCTATAACCGGTACCAGATCGTTCTGGATAAGGGGGATGGTGTGTATCTGTATGATACAGACGGTAAAAAATATCTGGATTTTGTGGCCGGTATTGCTGTGTTTGCACTGGGATATCAGAACAAAGCATACAACGATGCACTGAAAGCACAGATCGACAAGGTGATCCACACTTCCAACTATTATTACAATGTGCCTGCCATCGAAGCGGCAAGAAAGATCAAAAAAGTATCCGGCATGGATCGCGTCTTTTTTACCAATTCCGGCGCGGAAGCAGTGGAGGGTGCCATCAAGGCAGCCAGAAAATACGCCTATCTGAAAGACGGCTGTACCGATCACGAGATCATTGCCATGAACCATTCTTTCCATGGCAGAACCATGGGAGCTTTGTCCGTAACAGGCAACCCCAAGTACCGTGAGGCATTCCAGCCTATGATCGGTCATATCAGATTTGCCGATCTGAATGATTTTCAGAGTGTTCTGGATCAGGTGACGGACAAGACCTGCGCTATCATTATGGAAACCGTGCAGGGCGAGGGCGGACTGTATCCCGCTACCGGGGAATTCTTAAAGCAGGTACGTGATCTGTGCAATGAACGGGATATCCTGCTGATCTTAGATGAGATCCAGTGTGGAATGGGCCGTACCGGCTACATGTATGCATGGCAGCGTTTCGGTGTGAAGCCGGATATCATGACCTCAGCCAAGGCATTAGGCTGCGGCGTGCCGGTAGGCGCTTTTATGATGACAGAAAAGGTTGCACAACATTCTCTGACCGCGGGGGATCACGGAACTACCTACGGTGGCAACCCGTTGGCCTGCGCCGCTGTGGAAAAAGTGCTTGATTTATTCGAAGAGGACCATATAATAGAACATGTGAGAGAGGTGGCTCCTTATCTGGAACAGCGCCTGAATGAACTGGCAGACAAGTACGACTGCATTCAGGAACGCCGCGGCGTGGGACTGATGCAGGGACTGGTATTTGACCATCCGGTAGGAGACATTATTAATAAGGCATTGGAGAAGGGATTGATCCTGATCAATGCCGGTGCGGATATTATTCGTTTTGTACCTCCTCTCGTAATTACCATAGAAAATGTGGACGAAATGATCGCTATTTTGGACACCTGTATCGAATAAGAGGTTTAAGTTAAGTATGTTTTTGAAAAAAAGAATTATTGCAACAGCAGCTGTGATCGCCATGGCTGCTGCAGCTGTTTACGGAAGTACGCAGGAAATGAGTCAGACGCAGGATACCGGAGATCGTCTGCAGTTATTTCGCGGGAAAGAGACCATCTACTGCTGGTATTCGGATGAATCTCTGTCCGGCTATATCAATGCGGCAGCGGTGTCTTTCGGAGAACAGAATAAGGTCCGTGTGATCCCGGTGCTGACTTCCGACAGTGAATATCTGGAGGTAATCAATCAGGAGACACTGCATTCCGATCAGATACCGGATATATATCTGTTAAGCAGTGACTCCCTGGAGAAGGCTTATCTTGCGGGACTGGCATCGAAAGTGCCGGACACAGAGGAAATCTGCGATACGGATCATTTTTCCCAGGCAGCACTGGCAGCGGTGACCTATCATGATAAGATCATAGGATATCCCGTGTACTTTGATACCAGCGCACTGGTATATAATGAAGACTATCTTAAGACCTGGGCGACGCAACAGGCGGAAAAAGAGCTGTCCGGCAGCAGTGACAATGATGAACCGGTAGGAGAAGGTGAGGAGATCATCGAGGAAGATTCTCTTCCGGAGGATCAGACCACAGAGCAGGCTGCCGTGGACGAAGCAGCGGTAAACGCGCTGGCGGAACAGTATTTCGCCAAGGCACTCCCCTCTACGGTGGACGATCTGTTGAACATTGCAGACACTTTTGATGCACCGGAGGGTGTGGAAGGTGTCATGAAATGGGATGTGAATAATATTTTCTATAATTACTGGATCGTGGGTAATTACATGATCGTAGGCGGTGACCCCGGTGATGACAGAAATGACATCAATATCAATAATCCGGAGACCATACAGTGTCTGGAAGTATACAAGGCGCTGAACCAGTTCTTCTTCATCGAGTCCGACACTGTGACCTATGATTCCGTGATCCAGGACTTTATTGATGGAAAGACCATGTTTACCATCGGTACCACGGATGTGGTAAAGCGGCTGGAGGATGCAAAGACGGACGGCAGTCTTACATTCAATTACGGAATTGCCCGTATGCCGGATGTCAGTACCGAACTTCAAAGCAGATCCCTGTCTGTTACGGGAGCGGCAGTTATCAACGGTTATTCAGAGCACAAGGAACTGGCGGATCGTTTTGCGGCGTATCTGGCGGAAGGATATTCCGACGGATTATATGAACGTTCCGGTAAAATGCCGGCAAGCCTTCATGCGGCAGAGAATGCGGACAACGGAGCACTTACCGTATTTGCTGACGAGTATGCGGACAGCGTATCCCTTCCGAAAATGCTGGAAACAGGGAACTTCTGGATGCAGCTGGAGGTATTGTTCTCCAAGGTATGGAATGGTGAGGATGTGACAACGCTGATAGAGCAGCTTGCGGGAACAATAGCTGAACAGGTGGGAAGTACGGAGAACTAGATTAATACAGTAAAATATGAATGAAGGAACCGGTCACAGGATAGACTACTACTAAAAAGAAAAGGTGGTAGAATCCTATGA
>ERZ826016.3370-NODE-3370-length-11037-cov-3.077581_pt1 | contig 11037 bp, 10 predicted proteins | sample MGYA00519872_ERZ826016 | MGnify/ENA primary metagenome ERZ826016 (study PRJEB31778, sample SAMEA3449218) | human gut metagenome | biome: human gut; feature: human-associated habitat; material: faeces | place: United Kingdom | collected 2010/2012 ... | reverse complement strand
TCCTTCCCACTACCGGGCGGATTCGGGACTTTAACCCGTTAGAAACGTGCGCCGCCGGGCGCACAAGAAAAACAGCCAGCTTTGTACCAATGGACAAAACCAGCTGTTTCTTGAATTTCTGCATCGAGCAGTTCAATAGATACCGTCCGAGCAGGCGGAGGTTTTTCCTTATGTGGAGAGAACTCCCTTGTCCTGCCTCGACGATGCACCCCTATTGAGAGCCGTTCATGAAAAGCCGTGTGTCCTGGAGTTATGAAAGCAATGAACTGCTCGATGTCGTGGAATCCTTTCTCCATAACATCGTTACTCCCTGTCCGCAGTTATGCGGACGGCACACAGGCGGCCTGCATCATCCCCTTTCTTTCGCGATATGGCAGCGCAACGCTGCCGCCCTGCTGATAATTGTTAAATTGTAAAATAATACTTTTTTCAAATACTGTTCCAGAGCTATTCTATATGAAAACAGGAGGCGGCCTTTATCCCCATCATCAGGATAAAGACCGCCCTGTACTTCCGATTTTCATTGGGTATCGTACTGATCTCATACCCCCACCTCCGCTTGCTGAATTTTCATTGATTTTTGGGATCACTGCCATAATTACAGTGTAACTGACAGTTTTCGGAAACTTTTGGAGTAGCATTGGAATATCCTTCGAGGAAAGAGAAAATCATTCGACATTATATGACAAAACAAGCTCCAAAACGGTCACTGCATTTTTCCGCTTTGGAGCTATTCCTTTATTATTTCCATAAAGTTGCATCTTCTGTCGTTACCTGTGCCGTATCCGGATGGATATAAATGATTTGGAGTCCTTTCTTTTTTGCATAGTTGACAGTCTGCTGGGTTCCAGACCGCATATTGTGTGTATTGTCATAGACAGCCACCATATATCCGGCCTGCTCCACCATATAGTAATTGCGTTTCTTATAATTGTCACTTGATGGCATTTCACCCAAGATTAAGACCTTCGCAGCATATTTGCGAATAAACCCCATCCTCTTTCGATGCCAGTCATCCCAGCCTGCATCATAACCCTCAAAAGGGAGAGCCAGACACAATTCCACATCTTGATACATTGTCTGTTCTTTCATTCGCAGCAGGATCTCTGCTGCCCACATATCAGCTCCCATTGCTCCCCCAACCCAAAAGCATCGTACTCCCTGATTATAAAGCCGTATAAGCTGCTCCTGCAGACATTTTTTGATCCGCTGACAACGCTTGTCCTTTTCGTTATATTTGAACTTAAAACGGGTCGGTCTGTGGCCTGTAATCACACACGAAAAACTGTTCATATGGTTCTCCTTTCCCGGCATCCATCTTCGTCTATTATACTTGCCATAGACGAGATAAATCAACCATGACCGCTTAATAATCCATGTCATAGAGGATAAAATGTAACTATAGCATGGAGGTGACGCATGGATAATCTACTGAAAGATATGGGCAAACGGATCTTCGACCGGAGGAAACAACTGAATATGACCCAGGAAACTCTGGCAGAGTTGGCTCATGTCACACCACAGACCATCTCCACCGCAGAACTGGGACAAAAGGCTATGCGACCTGAAACAATCCTCAAAGTCTGTGATGCACTCAACATCAGCACCGAATACTTGTTGCGAGGCATCATCACAGAAACAGATTCCTCCCTTCTTATGGAGAAGATTTCCACACTAACGCCCAAACAATACAGGCATTTTGAAGATATTTTAGACAGTTTTATCGCGGCCATACAGGAAGAGGCATAGGAGCATCACTGGCTCCCATGCCTCTTTTGATTATCCCCGGCTGCGGAATGCAGATAAAGTACTGGCAATCAGGCTGCGTGTCCTATCGTCCATTTCCGGATCATCGTCCACTTCCTGTGCAGTCGAAAGCATCACAGGCGCTGCAGGCTTCTCCACCAATCTGGCTGTGGGAATCTGCTCTTCTGCTTTTTCCTGTCCCATACCTTCCTGCCGCAAAATCTCTTTGACGATAGCCACCACCGCTTCTTTGCTGATGATTGAAGCATTTAGCGGCTGCGGCTCTTGCCCAAAGTGCTCATTATAGTAGACCACTGCATTTGCCACATACTGTGCTTTTGTACGTGGACTCTGCAGCTCCAGTAATCCAATGGCAGTCTCGTGTATGGGATCTCCCTCATTGAATCGCAGCGTAAACCGCCCTCGTTCTTTTTTCTCGCCCATACCATCACCTGCCTGCTGTTTCAATCCGGTACAGATACTCATAGCCATCCGCATTCGCATTGATTTTCGGTACGAAGAATGGTGCTCCCACCTTTCCTGCAGTTTCGATCTGCCGTTTTAATAGAATAGCACCTCCGCCTACAAAGACTACCTTGCAGTATTGCAAGTCTATCATACGCTCCCGCAGCGTGCTGAATAGGTCACTGATAAATTCCTGCGTCATCTGTTCTGTCAGCCGTATGGCTGCTTCCGGATATTTGGTCTTTTTCCCCATCAAGATGGCATCCACATCCCCTTCATCCAACAACAGGTCCAGTTCCGAATTCACCTTGGAACGCACCTTATTGTACAACAGGATCACACCATTTTCTAACGAATCGCAGGAGGTAAGGTCAATCTCTCCGTTTTTCATCAGCAAATAGTCTGCAGTGAACCCACCAATATCCAGGATTACCGCTTTGGGCTCCTCCACAAGCGTATGGAGCATGGTGGCCGCTGCTGCGTAAGCCTGGGGAAAGCAGGCCACATCTTCAATATAGATGGAGTACGGCTTGCCCTGCATCTCAAATTCTACCATTCCCCGCTGCCCAAAGTATTGTGTAAACCGTTCCACCTGGGCGCCAAAGTGTGCCGGCGGCAACCCTACCGCCAGTTGGATACGCTGCACCTCTGAGGAATATGCCCCCCTCGCTTCAATCTCACCAGCCAAAGCAAATAGGGTCAGGATAAAGAAGCGATCATCCTCCGTTTTATCTTTCCGATAAGGAATCCGCTCAGTAGACAGCGTATAGTAGGTATTCTGATACCTCAGTACATTCTGTCCAAAGGGACGGGTGACACTCTGCTTCAGACCGGACACAAAGGGGTTGCAATGAACCGTTTTAATTTGTTTGTTGCCATGATCAACGCCAATAAGCATATGTAATGCCTCCTTTTTACTTTATACATATCCTTTACGCCTATATGACGCCTATTCTCAACAATCACACACTATTTTTATGAAAACAAAAAGCAGGAGACCCATCATAAGGGTTTCCCGCTTTGGACTGCTTCATAATATCGCAGCTAATATATATTTGATTGTTCTATTCTGCCATACCCTGCGGAACTTCAAATTTGTATCCGCTCCCCAAAACAGTACGGATATAACCCGCTTTCGGCATATCCGGTGTCAGTTTTCTGCGGATCTGACCAATGACGCTGGCAACGGCTGTTCCGCAGTTTTCACCATCCTCACCCCACACTTCTTCATAGATCTGCCCGGCAGAAAATACCCAGGATGGATGTTTTGCCAAGTATACCAACGTCGCAAATTCCCGACGAGTCATAGAAATCAACTCACCGTTTCGGTATGCTGTTCTTTCCTTCAGCCGAAGCTCCAGCCCCGGAAAAGCAAGAGTATTACAAGGGTTGGATGGTGCAATATGGTCAAATCCTGACTCGGCTGCAATGATCTCCATAATTCTGCTGAGTACATATTCTTCATGGTCTGTTACCGATAAAACAAAGATTTTTCCCATATGTTCCTCCCCCCTCAAAAAAATATATTCTAATTAACTACATCATCCTAACAAACAACCCTAGTAGCAGTTTTCTTCATTGAGCTAACTTAAAACCAGCAACTGAACCATCTTCAAAAAAGCTTGCGGTGAAAGTTAGCTTTCCTTTTTCATAATCCGCCACTTGAATGACTCTGACAAATTCACTTCCATCATCTGTCTTGTCCGCTACATACGATACATCACCATAGGACTCAAACTCACCATAAGTTTTGATTATTTCGCCACTTGCTTCAAAAGTTGTTGCGTCTACTTCCGGATTATCATAAATTTCAGAAACACCATCATAATCAAAGGCATTAAGCGTATCAATCATCGTCCGAGCTTTTTCTGTCAGAGCCTCAGTATCTGCCCACTCCGGAAGTTTATTGTTCCCACAGGCAGTAAGTAATGAAGTGACAATAAGGCAACAAGCTAAAAGGTTAATTATTTTTTTCATTAAACAGTACCCCCTTACTCTTTTTAATGTAGACAAGAATAGTATTGCAGAAAAAAGGAAAAGTCCAATTTCAAATATAAATGGAGAAACACCGTAATCAAGCAATATAATAGGAAGATCGTATGCTGTATGAAGGATGATTGCCAGTATCAAATAGCGATATTTTTCCTTTCGATAACTGCAAAAAACTATATAGGAAAATGCTACTTGAGCCAGTAATGTGGAAATTCGTTCTACACCAGCCAGCGCAACATCTGCTCCCATATTGATCAATGTGTAAGGCGAGCAAACAAGCAATATAACATTATTAACTCCAACGGATAGAGCCTCAATACCTCCATGACCTAGACCAAAATATAATGGCGTATTCTGCTGTTCAGGATTTTTCACGAAAAAGCGAAATGCTATATATCGCCCTACTTCTTCCGCACATGCCGCTGTAACTGCTAAAACAGCAACATAGGCCACCCGATTTGTACTTATCAAGATCCTATATGAATCAATGTTTTGCAGTATTGCAAGAAGAGGTTGGCGAAAGAGTATTTGTGCAGCTAAGTATGTGCATATACCGACAATAAATATTTTTAGTTCCGTATTTAACTTTTTAGATTTAGCTAAGAGAACGATAAAGACGGTTATTGGAAAACCAACACAGACAGAGATATTGAATACTGCACTCAGCAAACCTATCATTTTTTCCTCCTTCCTCAGATATTCTCAAATTTCATTTGCACGCCAAATATGAGTAGGCAATAGGTGATAGAAATGCGATTATCATAGCAAAAACAATGATTATCGTGTATATGTCATCGCCTGCATATACCATGGATAAAATCACAAAGAAAAATCCACAAATTACCCAAATAACTCCAGCAAATCTATGTGTTTTATTCCAATTATCTGGATGAGATAGTGTCCACGGCAATTTGTACCCCACAACGCTGTTTATTCTATTTTTGGGAAGATAATTCCCCATAATGATAAAGATACCGCCAACAAGAGCCAAAACTATTTTAGAAATGTCCAGCGCATATCCAGCTGCTTTGAACAAAGAAATGGGAACTATAATTATCGAAGTCAACGGTACACACCATAGACAAACGCCTCTAACAATATGCGAAAGTTTTTCCGGTTTTTTTGAATACTCTCTCTCAACGCTAATCGAGACTATCAGATGAACCGCAAGTAAAAAAAGTGTAATTGCCCATATTCCAACTTCTTTTGATATAAATCCATTTGCCTCACCAATACTATTCCAATGAATGGGCATTTGTACCGGCAGTTCATCATATAGTAAAAATCCTGGAATTAAAGGCAATATGCAAAGAATAGATGAAAGCATAAGAACTTTCTTAATTTTCATTATCTTTACCTCCTGTAAATTGAGAAATCCAAATGAGAACATCTTCAAAAACTGATGCGTTTAGTTCATAGTAAATGAAATTTTTATATTTTGATTCGACTATAAGCCCCGCTTTCTTTAATTGACTTAAATGATGAGAAATAGTAGCTGCCGATAGTTCAAAATGTTTCCCAATATCTCCTGCTGAGAGCTGTCCATGTTTTAACAATTCTAAAATATCCCGGCGGACAGGATCGGAAAGAGCTTTCAAAGTATCGTGTAAGCTCACAAAAAACTCACCTCGTTTCTATTTAGATAATCATCTAAATTTATTATACTCAACATATACCCTTTATCAACTCTATTTTGAATTATATCGAAATAGCTGAATTAAACATCATATGACATGGTTTGTGAACCTATTAGATAAATCTACTTACGCTTACATAAAGAGCCGCAGATCATCTCTGACCTGCGGCTCCGTTCCTATTAACCTGTTAAGTATGTATCCCGTATTTCGCCGTTTGGATGTTCTCTCCGCCATGCAGAATTACCCCGCCGCAGGTCTTTGCACCCGGTACCATATAGCCCTCAAAAAAGAAGCTGTAAGGCAGGTAATCATCCGTCAGGACGATGCGTTCGTAGTTATACCAGTTAAAGTGCTGATCCAGAAACTTTCCCAGCTTGTGCCGCAGAATAGGATTCTCCACTACGGCCTTGAGATTTTTCCGGCTGTGAAACTCCAGCTTTGGCCTGCTCTGTTCCGGAATGGATAGCAACCGCCACCGTGTTCCATCTGTGACTTCTTCCTCACCTGCCGCATATGCGCGAAACGGCTCATAGGGCAGCCTGATCCGTTCGGTATAGCCGGAAACGCTGTCTCTGCCAGCATCCTTCAGCCATGTGAAGGAAAACTCCAGCACTTTGACACCGTCTACGGCATCACACAGCCGCAGTTCTGCATAGGAATGAATATCTTTGGCGATCAAATACTTCTTCTCCTCCAGCCGCTGCAGTTCCTTTTTCAAAATAATAAATTGCTGCGGCGAACAGCCATTTCTGGAGCGGGTCTTGAGGGAAATACTATCCCGATCCACATAAACCGTTGCCATTGTCCTATTATTCATAATCCACCTCGTTTCTGTTATTTGCCCCTGTATGATGCATGGCAGTCTGTGTGACCAGGAATGGATGCTCTACATACTCCTCTTTTGCTGAGGTATATGCCGCTCCGCCCAGAGAGTCCAGATACTGCCATCCGTTTTTGGATTTTGAGATGTACACATAGAACGGTGCAAGCACATACTCATCCCGTTCATAGCAACCAAGATACTTTCTTGCAAGTACCGCCACAACACCCAACTCTGCCGCTTTCTGTGTTGTCAGGGAAACTGCCAGTTTCATTACTTCCTCTTTTTCAATATCATTGAGTCTGGAAGTATAAACACTCTCCAGGAATAACACAGCCTTCTCACCTGCGGCAGACTTTCCGGTAGCCGTGTTCTCCTGCGACAAATCAGCAAAAGAAAAATCGATGGCAGGTGGTTTTTGAAATGCACCTTTTGTCAAGCGGAGACAGGCACGAGCCACCACCGCTTCATCCTTTTTCACAAGGACAATCTTCTTATTAGAGTCAAAGGCAGCTAACAGGCACTCCCTCTGGCTTCCAGTACGGTAAGACAAGCAGGTACTATGAGGAAGTTCACCAAGCCGCAGCGTGTGGTAAAAATCATCCACCTCTTCTGCCCCAAATGCACCTCGCGCCAACGAAAGATTTTTCTTCCAGAGGCTCTCCTGCATCTCGCTGACAGGGTAGCGGATCTCACGCTGCAGGTCACCGGCAAAATATTTGAGTTTATAGAACTGGCCCATCAATTCAGCCTGTACGATCCGTCGCAGCGCTTCAACAGCCAGCTCCTGCCCGTCCAGTTCCCCATAGAGAGCGCGTACCATAGCCGCGTCACCCCGCAGTAAAAACTCCGTGACAGTCTCCCTGTTCTGCTCCACAAAATCATCCGAGAAGACCAGCTTGTCTTTTAGTTCCAGCCAGTCTGCATCTGTTGTCAGAATATCTTTGCGTACCTGCTTCCAATCCGTCCTTTCCAAAAGAGCCGTCATATTGTTGAGGGCAAATACCGCATCCGACTCTGTAGTGAAATCCGGTATGAATGCCTGCAGCTGCGTATAGTGTTGCAGCAGCCCCATGGCAATCCGCCGGGTCAGCCCACAGATATGTCCAAATGAACCCCGATACCATTCGCTAAACGGCCTTTCCAACAGACATTTTCCAAGCTGCTCCAACTCTGCATCTCCTGTATACTGGCTGACCAGATCCCGTTTTATCAGCTGCCGCAGTGTCAGCAAACGCTGATCTATGGAAAGAGGTGTCAGCATAGTGTATAACCGGACATAAACCTCTTTCTGATGCCAAAGCTGATACATTTCCTCAAAGGTGTACTGCTGCCCTTCTTCCAGAAGCGTAAAAAAGCTGTCGCTGCGGTTCACAGAATCGCTGGCTTTCAAATTCTTCAGCGTCAGAGAATTGATGTTGCAATGCTCACAAAAGCCTGGCTCAAACAAAAGTGAGTATCTCCCCAAGGACAGGAACACTTCACTGTTCTGATCCACCAATTCCAAAAAATGCTTTTTTCTATGTTCCACCGCATAAATGAGAATTGAAAACTGGAATTGCCGGACAGCATTAAAATCCAGATGGAGCCTGCCGGCATACAGAGCATTCAAATAACTCAGTTGGTTGCATAAAATTTCTTTCCTTCGTTCCTTGCTTAAAGGATGTGGCTGGGAGATAAACCAGTTGAGGTCGTATTGTCCGGCATGGTTGTCCAGCCAGAGGTCAAAAAAAGCAGACAAATCCTCTGCATCATATTCAAATACAGCCAACAGCCGGCGGAATTTTCCCACATCGGTCATTTTCATCCACCGGAGATCTTTCAGGCGCTCTACTGACAGAAACAGCCGCACACCTTGCCGATAAAGCAAGATGCAGACTCTCTGGAGCGGACGATTCTGTTCCAACAGTTCCAGAGCTTTCCGTTCATTTTGATGCCAGCAAAACAGATACGAACCAAGAAACGGCTGCCGCATCATATCCCGCTGGTGCTCCGTCAGCATGGAAAGTCCCTTCCACTCCGCAATGGGAAAAGTCTGCAGGTTATCCAATATGACCTGCTCCTCTTCTTCATACATCACAAAGGGAAAATAGTATTTCAGGTATTCAAACCGCAGGGAAGGCAACAGTTCCAATTCCATGACTGCCAGCACCTGCTCTTGGGGATACGCTGTCAGTCTCTCTCCATACCCGTCTGCCGACTCTAAGACCGAAGCAATTTCTTCATCACCAATCTCCTGCCTGCACAACGCACCATAGAGTGCTGCAAAGTTCGGCACCCGAACCAGTTCTTCCTGTATCCGCTTTGTCTTTCGGATGTGCAGCCGTTCCTGTAATTGAAGTGTCTCCACCTGTCCACATGCCTGCGCTATGGCATCCTCTGAAAAGCTGCCTGTAAGCGCCGGAAGCAATCCGTCATCTTTCATTCTGGTCAATAGGGTCAGATGTTTTAATGTATTTCTCATGCTGCTTCACCTCCGATCAGTGTCAGTACCATATTCAAAATCTCATGCCTTGGCCGGGGTTCAGACTCTACCAGTTCACCACACAGCTCAAAAAAGGCGTGTGCATCTTTGGCATCCATTGTCTGCACACAACCGGCGGGCCATTCCACCAACTTATCAAATGTCATATCCAGTACCTCTTTCTTCTCATCCCTGTAATAATATCCCCCAATGAATTTAACCAGAGATTCGGCGCTGCCGTTATAAAGTTGCTGCAGCTTTTCCCGTTTCTGTATGGTCCGTTTTTCCTGCTCCAATCGTTTTTCCTGCTTCTTTCTCTCAGCTTCGACTCTGCGCTCATCCTCCAACTCTTCCTTGGAATAGAATGTTTCCTTCAGCCGGTTGATTTCATAGCCGTTATACTCGCTGTGGAGAAAAAACTGCCGCAACACCGCTGCCAGCGCTTTTTTATCATAAAGGCGTTGGATCTCCGGTGCTTTTAAGGCACTTAAAACGAAGTCCTCATATTTTTCCGGCTCAGTCTGGAAAAATGAACGCTCCACCCAGTCATAGAGCTGTCGATGCTGCTCTGCAGATAGGAATGGACGGCTGATGTATGTTTTATATTCCCTTCTGCTGTAATACCCCTCACTCCTGACAAAGCATTCGTGAAAGTAAAACCGCTTGCCAAATATCGTTTGAAGTTGGGAAAAAGTGTACTCAGCCAGTAGCCTCTCTACAAACCGGAAACACCTCCAACTTGAAATTCTCAGGGCATACTCCCGCAGCAGTTTCAGTTGTGGCGCATCTTCACCATCTTGCCGATGCTGCTTGAAAAACTCCCATAGATTGATTTCCTTCTTTTCCACCAGAAAGGCAAATGCCCGCCTACCGTTCGTATGCCAACTTCTGAAATATTCTCCATAGTCAGCTCCGGTCAGTTCCTGATATCTGGAAAGCCACTGTTTCAAAGGGATCGCCTGCCTGGAATGCAGCATTTGCAAGGTAAACAACTCCATATAGTTATCCCGCTCCAGTTCCTTCGCCAGATCATCGTACTGAGGATCAAACACATCAAATCGGTACGGAAAATCTTTCTGTATCGTTTGATTCATCCATAACAGTGTTTTCGGCGCTGTGGGGTTCAAACCATATTGAACCGCTTCCCAGAGTCCCTGAAATCCTTCGTACTTGACCGTAAAGCTGTCATAGAACCGAAACAGCCAGCCAAGATACTCATAAAATTCTTCCGAAAGATCCTTTGGAGCATTCAGAAGCATCCGCCCACACGCCGCTGCGATTTTCTCGGCAGTGATGCTCTTGGAACTCAACCGATCCGGCAGCCTGTCCGCCCATACAGCGAGAGAGTTTGCCAAAATGATTTCATCGCAGCGATACCCTGCTTTAGTCAAAACCGAAAATTCGCGGCTGTCGGGCTTCACATTCATATACGGCAGTTTCATCAGCGTGCGCAGCACCAGGTCGGCTTTCCCGCGGTATTTCTTTGCCTGCTCTGCATAGAACCGGATGAACCATTCCAGCACACCAAAATCATATACCAGAGAAAGTGTTCGATTTTGTGTAAACAGGCGGCTCAGCTGGGTATGCATCGCCTCATAGCCGCGTTCCGTATCATCAAATAGCGACAGTACAAACAGGGCTTCTTCCGTTCTCATATACTCTCTTTCTGCCAGTTTCTCCAACAGGGCATGGCGCTGTGCCGCATCTGTTTCCAAAAGATACAGAGCGCCCTGCAGGTACACATCTTCTCCGGCAGACCGTCGCAATTTCTGGAGGAATGCTCCACGCTGGTTACCCACAAACATATTGTCAGACTGGATCGCACAGGTATTTCCCAGCGCCAGGGCCAGAGCGCGGAACACCTGGACATCATCGCCCAGTTTTTCCTCAAACCGCTCCAACACCTCGCCAGG
>ERZ826016.3369-NODE-3369-length-11039-cov-2.309632_pt1 | contig 11039 bp, 10 predicted proteins | sample MGYA00519872_ERZ826016 | MGnify/ENA primary metagenome ERZ826016 (study PRJEB31778, sample SAMEA3449218) | human gut metagenome | biome: human gut; feature: human-associated habitat; material: faeces | place: United Kingdom | collected 2010/2012 ... | reverse complement strand
GACTTAATTTTAAAATCTTACTAAATGCTACAAATAAATAAGTAAAGCAGAATAACAGTCCAGTTCCTGCTGCATAATAATTTCCCATAACGAGATTGACAAAATTAATAAATAAAGACAATCCACCAGTCAAAATATTCATGACCGCTGTAGATTTTCCATCCACTTTATATAAGGCGCACATTCCGTTATTAATTAATACAATCCCTACAAATAAAAGACAAACTCCCAGCATAAGCTCCCTCCTGCGTATTATTTTATTTATGTCAATTGAACGTAAAACTTGAATTTAGAACAAGCTGTACAGCTGTGTAAGCGGCAGTTTTTCAGCTGGTTTTGAAGTAATTTCCTCGCCGTCTACCGTCACTTTATAAGTCTCAGGGTCTACGGTAAGTTCCGGTGTTCTGTCATTATATACCATATCTTTTTTACCGATGGTACGACAACCTTTTACCGGAACAACTGTCTTTTCAAGACCGTATTTTTCTTTTACATTTTCATCCATTGCTGCCTGTGAAACAAAGGTTAAGCATGCTTCATTTTTTGCTTTTCCATGAGCAGCAAACATTGGCTGATACTGTACCGGCTGAGTGGTCGGAATGGATGCATTTGCATCTCCCATCTTAGATGCCACAATCATACCGCCTTTGATAATCATATCCGGTTTTGCTCCAAAAAATGCCGGATTCCAAAGTACAAGGTCAGCAAACTTTCCTTCTTCAACAGAACCTACATACTGTGCGATTCCGTGTGTCAGAGCCGGGTTAATGGTATATTTGGAGATATAACGTTTTACACGGAAGTTATCATTTTCATGACCTTTATCTTCCGGCAATGCGCCTCTTTCATCTTTCATTTTGCTTGCAGTCTGCCAGGTACGGGTAATGACTTCGCCGACACGTCCCATTGCCTGTGAATCAGAACTCATCATGCTGAAAATTCCCATATCATGAAGCACATCTTCTGCTGCAATGGTCTCCGGACGGATTCTGGAATCTGCAAATGCTACATCTTCCGGAATCTTTTTATCCAGATGGTGGCATACCATAAGCATATCCAAATGCTCATCTAACGTATTTACAGTATAAGGCATCGTCGGGTTTGTTGAGGATGGCAGTACATTTGGTGCCGCTGCCGCACGAATGATATCCGGTGCATGTCCACCGCCGGCGCCTTCTGTATGATAAGTATGAATCGTTCTTCCACCGATTGCTGCAAGGGTATCTTCAACACATCCGCCCTCATTTAAGGTATCGGTATGAATGGCTACCTGTACATCGTATTCATCTGCAACATTTAAGCAGTGATTGATAACCGCTGGTGTTGCACCCCAGTCTTCATGGATTTTTAATCCCATTGCTCCTGCTTTTACCTGTTCAATCAAAGGCGCTTCATCGGAGCAGTTTCCTTTTCCAAGAAATCCAAGATTCATCGGATATTCTTCGGCTGCCTTTAACATCATTCTTAAATTCCATGGTCCGGGAGTACAAGTTGTCGCATTTGTTCCATCTGCCGGACCTGTTCCACCACCAATCATGGTTGTGACTCCACTGTAAAGCGCACAGTCAATCTGCTGAGGACTGATGAAATGAATATGGGTATCAATTCCACCTGCTGTGACAATCATGCCTTCGCCTGCAAGTGCTTCTGTGGATGCACCGACTGTCATTCCCGGTGTCACACCATCCATAATATCCGGATTTCCGGCTTTTCCGATTCCCTTGATTTTGCCATCTTTAATTCCGATATCTGCCTTTACGATTCCTGTAGAATCCACGATTAATGCATTTGTAATAACCAGATCTAAGTCTCCATCTTTACTACAGGTTTTTACAGACTGTCCCATACCATCACGAATGGTTTTTCCACCACCGAATTTGACTTCATCCCCATAAGTGGTATAGTCTTTTTCTACTTCAATTACAAGACTGGTATCTGCCAGACGAACCTTGTCTCCGACAGTTGGTCCGTACATTGCTGCATATTTAGTTCCGGAAATTTTTACACTCATCTTCGTACCTCCTTACAGAAATCCTTTTAATTTTGCTGTTTCCATCGATGTCGCTTTGGTATCTTCACCTGTCTGAGCACGGGTTAAATCATTTAACCCAAAGACACGTTTTCTTCCACCCATCTCGGTTAACTGTACCTCTTTTTCTTCACCTGGCTCAAAACGAACCGAAGTACCGGATGCAATATCCAGATGATATCCATAAGCCTTTTCTCTGTCAAAAGACAGACATTTATTTACTTCAAAAAAATGATAATGAGAACCTACCTGAACCGGTCTGTCTCCTTTATTTGCAACAAGAATGGTTACTGTTTTTTTGCCTTCATTTAATGTAATATCCCTTTCTGCCGGAATAATTTCACCAATTTTCATCTGATTGCCTCCTTTACTGAATCGGGTTATGTACTGTTACAAGTTTGGTTCCATCCGGAAAGGTTGCTTCGACCTGAACTTCTCCAATCATATCTGCTACACCTTCCATTACGTCATCCTTTGTCAGTATTTTTGTTCCAAGCTGCATCAGTTCTACCACTGTTTTTCCATCTCTGGCAAGTTCTAAAAGTTCTGAACTGATGTAGGCAAGTGCCTCTACATAATTCAATTTCAGTCCTCTTTCTTTTCTCTCTTTCGCAAGATTTCCTGCCATGTGAAGCATTAATTTTTCCTGCTCTTTTGGATTAAGCCTCATAACATTTCCTCCTCTTAAAGGTTCTAAAAGTCAGTTTTTAAGTCTGCAGGTTTTTGAAATTTTAATCGAGTGTAAACAAAAAAAGCAGACAAATAGCACCTTACTTCAAGACGCCATTGTCTGCTTTTAAAATCCCTTATTCTTTTCAAAAACTCTATCCGCATTATACACGAACTACTTTTTTTCGTCAATCATTTTCTTCTCTAATTCAATAAAGTTCACAATTTATTCAGATTTTGCGAAACTCATTTTCACTATACCATACTCTGTCCTTTTCATTAATATCCAGCGCATACAATTTTTCATCTTCTATTTCAATTACGATTGTATGCTGGTTTTCATCCTCTAACCACACCTTATCCATTGCCGGTTTTCCCTCCGGACGCCCCTCACAGCCAAAATCCGGTTCATCAATCCTCTTTACAAAATATTCCATTTTTTCTTCCTCTTTTCCTGTTTTTTGTCTTATTTAAACAAAATTATAGCAGGTGTTTCTGGTAAAATCCATTCTATGTTTCTGCTAAAATCCATTCCGAGTCTTGTTTTACTCTTTCACTTGTCTTATAATCGAAACCGAATCTAATGAAAAGAGGAAATTTTTATGGTTACCCTACTTCTTACCGAACAGCTCACTGTGTTATTTCTCATGATGGGCTGTGGTTTTGTTCTTGTAAAAACAAAAATTGTAAAGTCAAGAGACAGCAAAACCCTGTCCCTTATCAGTGTCTATCTGATTATGCCTTGCGTTATTATAAATGCATTCCAGATTGACTATTCAAAAGAAATTCAAGATGGATTTTTACTGGCACTTTTTGCCGCTGTTATCATTCATCTTCTATTGTTTCTTATCTGCGGAATCCTTGGAAAATTTTTAAATTTAACTTCCGTAGAAAAAGCATCTTTGATTTATTCTAATGCCGGAAATCTGATTATTCCACTTGTTACTTCTGTTCTCGGAAGCGAATGGGTCATCTATTCAAGCGGATTTATGTGTGTCCAGACCTTGCTTTTGTGGACACATGCACAGTCCGTTATGCAGGGAAAAACAGAATTTAACTGGAAAAAGATTTTGCAGAATGTGAACTTAATTGCCATTGTAGTCGGAATTATTCTCTTCTTTTTTCACATCAAACTTCCTGTTATTATATCCGACACCATTAACTCCCTTGCTTCTTTAATCGGGCCGGTCAGCATGATTATGCTTGGAATGTTACTCACAGAAGTAGACTGGAAAGCACTGTTTACTTCCAGACGGATCTACTTAATGACAGCATTAAAAATGCTTGTTCTGCCACTTATTATGGTCGGCTGTATGCGGCTTCTTGCGCATCACTGCTCCCTCGCAAATGCATCTACAATACTGTTAATCAGCCTGCTTGCAACGATCACTCCGTCTGCGACAACCATTACACAAATGGCACAGATTTATGATAATCATCCGGATTATGCAAGTGCAATTAATGTATTTACAACAGTTGTCTGCATTGTCACAATGCCCATCATGGTATTATTATATACACTTTAACGCAATCACCCCTGTATTCTGTTTTTTCACAAAATACAGGGGTGTTCTCTCTTCATAATTCACTTTTAAAATGGTCTTGGAGAGCCACAATACTCACAGAATCTTCCGGTATTTTCCGCACCGCACTGACATCTCCAGGTACCACCTGACTGCTGCATATTATTCATGTCTTGCTGCATTCCTTGGTTCATTCCCCGGTTCATGCCTTGATTCATGCCCTGATTCATACCATAATTCATATCTTGCTGCATGCCCTGGTTTATTCCCTGATTCATTCCTTGATTCATGCCATAACTCATGCCTTGGTTCATAGGCATTCCACTCTGCATTCTCGGTGCCTGTCCGGTCAGCGCCGCTATAATTTCATTTCCGACACGTTCCATCTCCATCATCTCTGCTCGATTTTCTTGCTCAATTGCAAAACTGTGTAACTGAAAATCCATATCATCAAACCATGGAGATCTCACCTGAATCTTCATACTGTAATAATACTCGTATTTATAGACCGGTGGCTGATAACTGACTGTCTTTCCATCTTTCGTATATGTCTCTTCGATCCGATCCTGTTTTACATCCATATTACACTGAACCACATCTGACAGTGACAGAATATCCGGATTTTCTTTTGTATCCAGGTTATGCGCAACGGTAAAATTCCCCTGCGTCTCATCAAGAAATACCGTGTACTTTTTTGTTGTGATCCGTCGTGTGATACGGAAATTCTGTACTTTTTCCTTATTTGCTTCACGGTATTCTAATTGTTGTTTAATATCCTCTACGGTACTATGTCTGCGTTCCTCAAACCATGGAGACAGCTTCTTCGCACATTCCTTACATAGATTTCCATCATCTAGTTTGCGATTTCCAAGCAATCCGATTTTTTCTCCACAGATATCACAATATTTCTTATCGAATAATCCCATCTTATTCCTCCCGTCTCTTACATACCTTTCAGCATCCTACTCTTCCCCTGCACTTTTTACACATTTGAAGGTCAGATAATCATCATCATCACTGTATTGAACAGACAGTGACCCATCCTCTTCCATTGTGATAAGTACATTCTCCGGTACCTCATCATCCATTTCGATTGCATAATATCCATAAAGTGCAGACCACGGATAAGTGCCTAACTCTGCGCCTTTATAAATCACCTGTACTGTGCGATCTTTTGCGAAATTCAAACGCATTGCATCATTAATATTATCTACACCGTCCAGTGTCGTCTGTGCTTCCTCGTCAAGCAACTCTTTTACATTTTGTGAATACCATTCACCAATCACTGCCAATTCATCTTCTGACAGATAATTTTCCGGATTTGTTGCATCTGTCCCTTCTCTTCCGAAGATAATATTTACTCCCTGTCCCAGCAGATCATCAAGAGTAAGGGTATCTCCATCAAGGGTAACTGACATTTCCTCCCCTTCAATTTTTAAAACGGTTTTTTCATCTTTCTTTACCAGTTTTCCGGTACCTTTGTCATCGTCAATCGTAAATTTTACTTTTCCGCTGTGCTCTATTTCGAGATTTACATCCCTCTCAAAACACTCTTCAATTGGCATCTGCGTTCCAAGCGCTTCTGCTACAACCGCAATCCATTTCCCCTCATATGGATTCTTTTTCGCAGCTTTTCCACCTCCTCCACATCCGATTAAGGATAACATACTTACAACCAGAATCACGCTCAGCAAATATCTTATACTCTTCTTCATCTCTTTTTCCTCCTTTGCATAATGTGATTTTCTCTTATATTCACATTATACAAGGGAAACACTATTTGTTCACTGTTACTTCTGATAGTAATTTAAAAATTATCTGATTTTTATTAAAAATATCATTTTAATGTCGTAACAATCAACTTACTTTCCAATGCTGCGGCAATCAAATCTTCTTTGCAGCTATAACCGGCTTTTGAAATCATTTCCTGAAAATTCCACCTTACGCCTGCCCTTGAACAATTCATCTTTTGAGCAATCTCTGCATAAGAAAATCCACAAATATACAATCTCAGCATCTCTAGCTGCCTTGGGCTAATTTCCCCGCTCATAATCCAGTTTAACTCCACACTCGGCGTAACATCCGGAAAAACATGTTCTCCTTTTACAGTGCGCCAAATCACATCCCGAATTTCTTCCTCTCCATGATCTTTATACCAAAGGCTGTCCGCACACCCACTTTTTGCACGCTCCAGCACCTTCGGATCAATAAGAGAAGTCACAATCAAAATCTTTGTATACGGACATGCCTCTTTGATCGCTTTTCCTGCTTTTAATCCATCATGATTATGAAAGGTCTGGACATCCATCAATACAATATCAATCGCGGAATAAGTACAAATTTTCACTGCTTCCTCTGCATCTGCAACCGTATCAACATGTCGAAATTCCGGATCCTGCAAAAGGATATACTCAAAGTATCGTTGCATAATCTTTTGATCTTCTACAATTAGTACACGCACCATAATTTTTCCCCTCTTTCAATCCTGTCTCCACCGCTTACTTTGTCTTTGGCATCTTTATAAGTAAACAAAACTCTGGCTCAAACACGGTAAACATCCTGCATCCTTCTATCTCCAATGCTCTGCGAAGCGCAGATAATCCTCCACCTTCTCTTGCACCTTTTTTTGGAACCATTCCATCGTTTGTAAGCTTAAGCAGATATTCCCTCCAATCTTCTTCTATCTTCACATTTACTCTTTTTCCATGTGCATGCTTCGCACAATTTGTCACGCACTCACGAATTGCACGGTCAAGCAAAATTCTGTATGTTGAATTTTCCGGAACATCTCCTTCCAGACAAATGGTAATCCCAAGTTCTTTGGCATGCTTTTCTGTATCCTGATATAAGTCCTCTAAATTTTCAACTGTCATACTTGTAAGAATATACACTTGTTGCCTTAACAAATCCAATTGTTTATCAATAGAAAGGGTATCTTCTGTATTTTCTTTATTTTCCAGAATTCTTCGTATTGTAAGCAAGCTACGCCCAAAATTATCATGCACCTGCATTTTCATTGCCAATGTTTCCTGTTTGCGTATTCTTTCACCAATCTTTTCATACATTTCTTCTAATTGCTGATTCAGCGTTTCCAATTTTTCATTATTAAACTTAATTCTCTCGCTATTATAATAAATTTCGGAAACATCAAGCGCAATTGCCTGTCTATATCCAGCCAGTTCCCTGTCCTTAAGCTGATACTCCTGAAACATCCAGACTTTCCCATCCGGAAAAGCAAATACACTGCCATCAGAACTCATCGAAATGATCTCTTCTCTGATGTTACCTTCCGAAATAGCCTGATGCAGCATCTTATAATTCTGTAATTTTGTTCCAAGCAGCATTTTGCTTACTTCTCTCATCTTGGAATTACAAAGAATAATCTGATCAAATGCATTTGCAAAACATACACCGCATGGCGCATTGTCTACTGCTTCTTTTACTGACCATGGTGACAACCGCTGTTTTTCTCGTCTTATCTCCTTTAAAATGCTCCGCACCAGATAAACGGTCAATCCTGCAATTCCGCATAACATTACCACAATCGGAACATCAAAAAAAAGCGATTGCTCCAGCGCTCTTGCATCGTATTTCTGTACACATTGCAATAAAACCGTTCCCAAAAAAGTAACCCCAAAAAGCACGGTTACTGTAATTTTTCTTCTTAAATGAGCAGAACCGGTCATTCTTAAAAGTATAAGAATAAATTCAAGCACCAGACAAAATTCCATAACACTCATTATTAAATTTTGTATTTCTACACTGCACTCTATAAAATTCGACATCGAATCAGCCACTCTTTCTCGTCTTCTTGTTCTACTTCTGCACCATGTTGCCCGGAAAGCAATGCATAAACGTCATTTTCTGAAATGACATTTACCGAGATAATCAAATGTGCCTCCATCTCAACGACACGAAAAAAGATCATTTGCATTCGATCAAACAGTTGCTCTACCAGCCACTCAAAATAGTCATAACATTTAATTAATTCTTCATCATGGAATTCCAGATTTTGAATATTCACATAATAAAGTGCCCGGATCTTGCACAACTTTAAAGCCATACACGATTCTGCCAGACTCTGTATCAAATCCTCTGTTTTTAGTGCTTCCCTATTTTCATTCTTTTCGTTATGAAGCGTTAACGTAAGATTTTTTCGCCTTTTTAAATAGGTTCCGACAACCACAATCTTCCCCAGAAGTCGTTCATATACTTCTTTCGACTCTGTTTTTTCCAGTTCTTCCATAAAGTGTGAAATCAGTTCAATCTGACCGGCCGTCTGGCTTTGTATCAAATCTAAGAGCCGGTTTTGTTCTTCCACTTTTCTCCGCTTTGCCTCCTGCTGATAGTTCTTTTGCAAAAGGCGATTTCGCTCTCTTAATTCTTCTTGCTGTTCTTCAATATCCTGATACTGGTCCATAAGCAAGGAAACATCCTCTGCCCAAAATAAATGACCACCTCGCACTAACAAATGATTCATTCGTGTTCCGTTTTCTATCACAAGGGTGCCAACTAAAAGTGTTTCTCTTACTTCCTGTGGTATGTCCAAAAACTTTCCTGAATGATAACATTTCTTAAAGCTCCAATCAGTAATCTCTGCATCTAATCCGCCCGCAGCTTGAAACAACTCAATATACCTGCTGTTAATTGGAATCAGTCCACAGATAATAGAACTCTGATAAATTGCAGCCATCAAAAAACAACATACTGCGGTCATATCTCCCACATATGCTTTAATAAATGGCATCCCCAGAATATGACAAAAATTCCAGCCAAGCAATAAAAGTCCCGGAAGCACCGGAAACCAGGTCCACTTTCTTCCGGAAGCGGCACTCTTACGCATCAACACCACTTCCATTATCATCAGACACAGCATCATCCAAATCTGAATCAAAATAAAAATAAAGCGATATTCATAGACCTCATTGGAAAAGAAAAATCCTTTCGGAAAATAAAACACTTTTTGATGCAAGTCATTTGTCAATACTGCAAAAATCAAACATAGTGCCGGTATTATTAAACATGCACTTTGTTTTTTTGTATTTTCTCCTTCTTCTTTATCCATTAATAATGCCGCATTAAGCCCGAGTGTCGGAATCAAAATCATAGGAATATAATAAAGATACCAGCAGATGCGCCTCTCTAATGGTTCCATGAAAATAAGAAACTTAATCGTTCTTACTAAAAACCAAAAAACCATAAGACAAGCAATCCACGTCAAACATTGACGCATTTTCGCATCCACCACATGTTTCTCCAGATAGATGACCCAGGCACAATATAAACCGATATAAATGCTGCTTCGACACTGACCGGCAAACTGAGTCAAAAATAAGCCTTTAAATGAGATCTGCCGACATATGTAAGCCACTATAACAAGGCTCGTAATTGCGATATAGGATAACAGCCTTTTTTTCTTATAAGACATCTAAGACATCACTCATTCCTTTCTTCATCTGAAAGCAATTTCATATCCAATCGTATTATCTTTATTATATCATATTCGTTTTCCAAAATCGAATCCCAACTGTCGCTAAGCACAAGCGTAAATATGACACAACTCAAAAGCATTAAGTATTGAAATTTTTTTCATCCATCATCCCACTCTTCTATACTAAAAGAATAAAAAAAAAGTAAACTTTTGTCACTATCGTAAGGGCTAGTGTGGACGCTTTGAAGTCATGTGATAATATAATTGAGGTGATTTTATCATCCGCAAAAAAATTCCAAAAAAATTGAGGTGATTTTTATGATTTCTTCCTGGTCAGATGCAATTGGTCTTTCCTTCGCCTGGTCCTTTGGATGGGGATTTGTACTTACCTGCTATGTTCTGGATTGGAAAATCGAATGGATGCAGCCAAAACTTTGGTTTCTTTTTCTAAAAAAGAAACTAAATAAGACAGAAGATTTCTTTTTGAATGCTTCTGCAATTCCACCAAAAGTACTAGGCGCATTTAAGAAGGTTCTCTCGATTTTAGAAACCGGAGACTTTCAAAATTCATCTGCAAGTATCGGGCAATCTTACCGCAAAAAGCTGGAGCATGAACTTACATTATTGAAAAAAAATGAAATCAAGCATGAAATTCGCATGACTCATTTAAAACTGACAGAGGAAAATGAAAAGAAACAAGATTTTCGTCATTGGAGCGACGCTGGACGTGAATGGCGCGAAATCGTACTTCAGGGCACGGTATTAAACAGATATCGAAGTCTCAAAAACGGAAAAATTTTATATGAAGACTTTTTCCCACATGGCTCTGTCCTGCTTAGACAGTCCAGACACATTCGCCATGACGAAGTGGGGAGCAAAAACAGAAATGAAGAACAACAGTTTTATGCTCAGTATCAAAATATTATTTGTCCAAGCTGTGGTGCCGAGATTACATTAAAAGGGGACGAAGCGCACTGTCCTTATTGCGGTGGTTATATCAAAAGTGATTTCTTTGATTGGCAGACAGAAGAATTTTTAGTTTATCGAAGTCTGAATCCGAATGCATCCTATTATAAATTAGTTCTTGCAACCATACTCACTTTTTTCTTTCCGTCTATTCCTTGTTTTCGGTTCATCCATAACGATTATCTGATGTTTGGTACTGCCTTTGCGCTTACACTTTTACTGGCTGGCGCAATCTGGATTTTACTCTTAAACCAAGAAAAGAAAGCTCACGTTTCGACTGACCAAATCGCGCGTTACGATGAAAAAGTTTTAATTGTAGATCTCAATGAAGCACTTTACGGTACCGAGCTAACCGCCGATGCCCTGTTTTACAGTGTCGATAAACTACAGCTGAAAGACGTAGAAAACACAGAGAATCGCA
>ERZ826016.3367-NODE-3367-length-11039-cov-8.695830_pt1 | contig 11039 bp, 18 predicted proteins | sample MGYA00519872_ERZ826016 | MGnify/ENA primary metagenome ERZ826016 (study PRJEB31778, sample SAMEA3449218) | human gut metagenome | biome: human gut; feature: human-associated habitat; material: faeces | place: United Kingdom | collected 2010/2012 ... | reverse complement strand
GGACACCCCATAAAAATCTGCCAGCAGGATAAGGTTGCCATGATTGATTTCCTTAGGCAAGCAAGGCGTGTTCCATCGCGGCCTTGAGCAGCGGAGAGAGCAGAGGGATATTGCCCGCCAGCGTGCGCCACGCCGCTTGCTTGACGCAGACATACGCAGCACCCATGAGGTACAGCGCAGCCAGCACCAGCTTTACGGGGAAATCCGGCGTTCCGCTCAATTTCTGCCACAGGTTACGGAGTGTATTTCTTCTCTGAATTTGAAACTTTTCATTTTGTGTCACAGGGAAAGCCCCCTTTCTTGTGCTGGACGGTGGAGCCGTCCCGCAGATACTCAATGACATTCTGCACCCGCCGGAGGAACGCCCGCCATGTCTCCATCTGATACCGCTGAATATCCCGGTACTGTTCCTCTAAGGGGATATTGCTGGTGATATAGACTTTGGTATAGCAAGCGATTCTGTCGGTGTATCGTGCAGGAAGTGTCAGCGGATAGATGTCCAGATAATTGAGCATGGCGCTGATGGGGATTTGCGAATGAAATTCCTCCAGCACCAGTACATCTTGACAATGATAGGCGTCGAAGCGGACGCCGTTCCTGCCGCCGTAGTCGGTGATACGGCAAATGCTTTTCCTGTCATGCTTCTCGAAAATGCCCCGTGTTTTTCCCGTTCCGCTTGCGCCGTAGAGGTAGGTCACTTCCAGCGCCCGGTTTTCGGCGCTGTACTTTTCCTCCAAAATGGCTTGACGGAGGGTTTCAATCTCCCGAATACGGAAAGCAAGTTTTGGATTATCCTCGATGATTTCCATAACGGACTTTCCGGCCCGGAGGTCTTGAATGAGCTTGAACATTTCCGGGGCCTCTTCCTCCTTTTCGGCGGGGAGGTCTCCCCATTCCTCAAAGGTGCCGGAAACCGAAGTTTCCGCCTTATCGGTATCGGCCCAATGCCCCTCTTTGAGAATGTAGGCCCGGTTTGCCTTTGCGCTCCCGTATGCTTTCTCAATATGCGCCGTGGAGAAACGGTTTTTGACCGTGGAAAAGCGCATGGGCGAGGGAGAAAACAGGAAAATATGCGTGTGATAGGTTCCGGTTGTCGCTATCTCGTCTGCCATGCAGAAATAGGCCGGAGAAAAGCGATATAGGATTTCCCGGATAGCAGCGTGGTCAAGTCCGGCTTCCAATGGGTTATTGATGACCAGCGCCCACTTGCGGGATTGTGTATTGTTCTCCATGTCAGGCTCCTTTGTGATTGCTACATGCTACATGGTTGCCATAAGGGTAATACTAACCCTTATGGCAAGCGGGCGGCGCTGGCGCTGCCGCCGGGGGATATTTTTCTTGAGGAAAAATATCTGTTCCCCGTCTGCGCCCCAGCGCCGCCCAATGGGTCAGGGCTTCGGATTCACGATATGGATTCCGGTTGCCTTTGCCCCCACATGGTAGTCACCCTTGGACCAGTAAATAAACACTTCCAGCCCATCAAAGCGCACTTCCACATAGCCATTCGGGGCCTCTGTCTGCTGCTGTCCGTCAATGCGTACATCGACTTTATCCAAGCCCTTTTCGGGCAGGGCAACAGAGTAGCGATAGCCGAGGACGGTATCGGTACGCTTACCATCCTTGTACTCGTAGGCCGGAGAGACATCCACCAGCCACAGCTTGTCCCCAAGGCTCTTAGGGGAAACGATCAAATCAGTCAGCTTCATTGTTAAATCCTTTCTTACGGCGCAATGCGCCATCCATCGGTTGACAGGTACATAACACGCGGCCTTGTGTTGTGCCTATCATAGCAAAGAAACTTTCAAATGTTGTTTCATGCGTGAAACACTTAAAAAGAGCGCAAAAAAGCCGATGCCCATGTGCTGTATAGGGCGTCGGCTTTCGGTTTATCGTTCAGTTGTCAGTAATGGGAGACCTTTCTCATACAGAATATCGTTGGTTTCGTCCACAGTATAGCCTTGCTCTGCCGCCTCCTCCCATACGCGGAACTCCGGGAAAGCCGTGTCAAACAGTTCTTTCCTTTGTTCGCGGGAGAGCTTCAGCGCCAGGGCGATTGCCTGTATCGTCCTCAACAATGGCTGGTATTTGGGGTTTCCGTTCTTGTAATTTGTAATTCTGCTGATAGTCGCTTTGGACTGACCGGATTCTCTTGCCAGCCGTGCGGGACTCCATTCCCGTTCGGCTAAGTATCCGTTTATCAGCTCTGCTAATTCGACTCTATAATCCGGGTTTTGCTTTGGCAGATAAATAGCCAAAGCTCGGTCCTCGGATTACAGATTACAATTTAGTTGGGTTTGACGCCGGAGGTGGCGCATTGGAAATTGCGTCGCTGGGGACTATGGTATCGGTGCGAAAGGGTATGCGAAAAAAGAACATATACCATAGCGACCACCTCCTTATCGTGAAATACGCCTTGGGTGAATAGTTGTTGCTATCCACCTCCGACGCGCAAAACCCGTTCACGATAATTCAATGTTATATCGGAATACAGAATTGGAGCCGTATTCCATCTCCGTCTTTCGGGCATTTAATGGGATTGCGTACAGCAACCACTTTCCCATGCCCTGCCAATTTGGGCGGCTCATAGCACCGCCCATGTCCTTTACTTTGCTGCTTGAAAGCAGCGTTCCTCTTGAGTTGTTAGTTGTTCTCATTCATGTTATAAAATAGCTCTGCGGCAATTACAGTATAATTTATGCAAAAAAGTTTGTCAATACGCCGAAAAGTAAACAGTTTATGAACGAATGGGCTATGTTGTGTTATATGACGTTATATGCAGTTATATCGCATTATTCCGTGTTATCTCATGCCGAAAAAATTTTTACCATGCACGCCCTCTGTCCCCTGTCAATGGTTGAGATGAACGGCAAGCCGCCATTGACAGGAGTCGGAGGGCGTGCTTTTTCAGTTATCAAGCAGCGTCAGCCACAAAGTGCTGACGCTGCACAGTAATTATTAATTTCAAAATCAGTATTTACTTCTATGCTTATTTGTGATATTTTATCTGCAAGGAGAGTGATTTTATATGGAGCAAATCGGAAAGCGGCTGCGTTCCTTGCGAGAGGGCATCCGGCTGACACAGGTGCAAATGGCGCAGATTTTAGGCGTCCAGCAATCCCGTATCAACCGATTTGAAACCGGACAATCCACACCTTCACCGGAGGTCTTTTTGAAATATGCGGATTACTTCGATGTGTCGATGGATTATCTCTATTGCCGCACAGATGAGCCGCGGGGCAAGCTGTATGATTACCAGCCGGAGCGGCTGAAAGGCAAGAACATTCAGAATCAAGAGTTGCGGGATTTTATCGAAATGTGCTTTGACCCACAAGCACCAGTCAATAAGCGTCTGAAAGAGGCGTTATTCCGCATCATGGAGGAGGGACAGGAAACGACATGAAAGCCGTGATTTATGCCCGCTATTCCAGCGACAACCAGCGGGAAGAAAGCATAGAGGGCCAGCTTCGGGAGTGTATGGCCTATTGCAAGAAAAATGATATTACCGTTCTGCGGACATATATTGACCGTGCCATGTCTGCCAAGACAGACCACCGCCCGGACTTCCAGCGAATGATTAAGGACAGCGCAAAGGGCCTTTTCGATGTTATCATCGTCTGGAAGTTAGACCGCTTCGCCCGTAACCGCTATGACAGCGCCCACTATAAGGCCCAGCTTCGCAAGTACGGCGTCAAGGTACTGTCCGCCACCGAGAATATTTCAGACGGGCCGGAGGGAATTATCCTCGAAAGTATGTTAGAGGGCATGGCGGAATACTACTCCGCCGAGCTGTCCGAAAAGGTCATACGGGGCCATACGGAAAATGCCCTAAAGTGCAAGTACAACGGCGGTACGCCGACTTTCGGCTATATCATCGACAAAGATATGCAGTATCAGATCGACCCACGCACCGCCCCTGCTGTGCTGGAAATGTTCACCATGTATGACAAGGGCGCAACGATGAAAGAAATCGTTGCATATATGAGCGAACGAGGCGTTACCACGGTGCGGGGAAAGAAAATCGACCTTAATTTTATGGCCCGCCTAAACGGCGTGAGACGATCAGGATTTACTTGCAGAGCAGCAAGCAAATCCTGTGTGGCCCCACACCGGAAAAACAGAGCGCTCCGGCTGACCACCGAAACGTCCTGTTTTCATTTTTGGGAAAGTCCCAAGCCCTTATAAGAATGATAGACACAGACAGGCAATTCGCTGTTTAATGGACGGAAAAACTGGAATCATTTCAGAACGAAGCTTTGCTGTATGAGCTGTTGACAAGAGCAACTCTGACATCTAATCCCTCGGCTCTTTTTTCAGATATTCCTGCGATGGTTGGCCCGTTAATGCAAGCCGGAGAAAGGTGGCAGTTTCCTCGTCGGTCATGTCCTTTGCTTCCGGTACAATGCTTTCAAAGACTGCGCCCCGGACGATAAGGCGGTGGCTGCGCGTTCTGCGTTCCTCTTTGGATAGCTTCTGACGCAACATCTTTTCTCGGTTCTCAAACTGCCGGATTTTCTTCTTTCCGTTCTCAATCTCAGCTTGCAGCTCCTCGCGGGTTTTCTCTCTTGGCTTTGTCATGGGTGATCGCTCCTTTCTGCTCATAGGCATGGAAAAAGGACAGTCGATTTTCTCGGCTGTCCTTTGTAGACGATATTCTGTTTTGTAGAATTCGTTTTGAATTATCAATTTTCCTGTTGAGCAATATATTCCGTTAGTTCAAATGGAATATAGAAACCACTATAATCTTCAAGATAAATCGTCTGCCCACCTTCAAGTTGATAAATAGGGCAACCAGCATACTTTTCGTCAAGGTTGGTGGCGGTAAAATCTATACTTGGGTCAGAAGTGGAATTATGTGTAATACTGCGAAGATAACCTAATTCTGTACTATTGGCAGGAAGTGAGGCGATATTTTCTCCTTTTTGCGTATATATAGCACCATTGACTGCGATTTTATCTTGGTAAGCAAAATGATTGAAGATAAAGAAAGCACAAAATAGGATAGCAACGGTGGCGAGAATTGTTGAACACACGAGAACAATTTTTTTCTTTTTCCACGCATTTTTGAAGTGTTTTAACGGCGCAATACTGCCCTCAACGGGAATGACTACCTCACTCTTCATGGCTTCATATTTTTTTTTGCATTCTTCGCAATGCTCCAAATGCTTTGCCACCATATTGCAAGTATCGTCGCTAACAACTCCGTCAACATATAAGGGAAGAATATCTTTAATCGTATTACAGGTAACTTCACTCATTACTCAACACCTCCATATATTCTCTAATCTGCATTTTCGCTCGGTAAAAAACCACACGCGCCCAGCTTGGGCTTTTACCAAAAAGTAAAGCGATTTTCTCAAACGATAGCTCGCCAAATACCCGTAAAGAAAAAACTTCTTTGTAGGGTTCTTTCATCTCATGTAAGTATTGATGAATACGAAACGCTGTTTCTTCGTCGGCAAACCTCTCGGTTAAATCGGACTGCGGGTCAGATAGTTCCTCGCGGGGTTCGTGCTCTCTAAATATTTTTTGCCGCTTGCAATAGGTGTAATATGTGTTCTTTGCAATTGTAAAAAGCCATGCCCGAATATCTTTTTTCCCGTCAAAACTGTCTAATGATTTCAGTGCTTTTGTAAATGCTTCCTGCGTGATTTCCTCGGCTATATTTTCATCGGCAGATAAGCTACACATATATAGAAAAACATCTTTGAAATATGCTTGATAAATCAAATCAAAATCCACACACCGCAACCTCCTTTCACTCTAATAACTATTGAAAATCAAAAGTGTTACAAACTTTATTTAATTATACCACATTTCGCGTGAGATTGCGCGCGGCAGCTTTCGCTGCTTCGCTGGCGGCTCTCCGCCGTTCCTCGCCGTATGGGGCGGTCAGACGGAATCCCAATCTGACTTTTTTGCCGTGTGAGCGGCGTTCGCCGAGGGATGGGAAATCCCATACACTGCTGCCATTCCTCACTTCTAACAATCGAAAAGCCAACATTTTCGACACTTATTCTTATACTAAATCCATCCTATCCGTCAAGAATGAGGGCGGACATTCTCAGCCTCTGACCGCCAAGATTGATATTTGCTTCCGATGAATAAGGACTTGAAATCCGGTGAGAAAAATCAATGCTTACCTGATCCGTGAAATATCTGCCGTCTGCGCGTATGGATTGCACCGTTCCGCGATTCGCGGTATCGTGCAGTTGGTACACGGCTTCGGGTGACCTTTTGTGGTTTAGCTGCATATCGTCCGAATCCGTGAAGTGCAAATGTGCGCCCTGCGTACAGGGCATCGAATATGCCGTCCAAAACCGCCAGAAACGGAAAAGGCCTTGCGCCGCGTTCAATACGCTGCACAGGGCTTTCCTATGTTGTAGATTTCTGATTGCACTCGCACCGCTGTTTTTCTTGTCATGCTTTATGCAAGGCTGTCATTCATAATATTTTTGAACGGAGTAAAATCGTCCTCGCCCTCGTCGCTGTCCACGCCGTCGGAAACGGCCACCAGCCGTATATCGTGGAGCGGGAAAAATTCTTCCGTCAGCTTGCCGACCTCAATGTAGTTGCGCCCCAGCCTGGACAGGTCTTTGACGAACACCGCCGAGATATACCCTGCCTCGATAGCGGTCAACATTTTCTGAAAGCCGGGACGCTTCATGGTCGTACCCGTGATGCCATCGTCTACAAAGAAAACCGTGTCGGTGTACCCTTTGTCCTTGGCGGCCTTTTGAAGTATCTTTCTCTGATTTTGGATGCTGTTGGACTCGCTGTCCATATTATCGTCACGGCTCAGTCGGCAGTAGAGCGCGGCTGTGCCGAGTTCGTGTTTCTTACTTGACTGTTTCATATAACCTCCTCTCTGGCAGTCAAGCAAGAGGTCATTCATCCTGACTATATTATACCTCGCCTGACCGCCCATGTTAAGGATGTCGATGGGAATCGCTATGCCAGCATAGCGTCCGTAATGTGCCATTTTCTCGCCCCGTTGGGGCAGCCGAAAATGATGCACAAAAACTTCATGCACGAACACAAATCAAAAATGGGTGTGCCTCCGACGCATGAAGTTTTATACCGGCTCCAAATCAGCCAGCATCAGCTTCAAAAGGATGTCACGCATCAGCTCTCCCGTTTCCTTGTAAACAGGCGTGACGATGGTATGGAGGAGTTCTTGTTTGCTGCAGCACGGTATGTGTAGGAAAATTGGACACAGAAGCGAACCATATAAAAAGTACTTGGAGAACGTCCTGTTAAGTAACTTATTAAAAATACCGGAAGAAACGTTTTTTCCAACTCATCTGACTCTTGCTATTATTACATTCCAACAATTTTACAATATAAAATTTATGCAGATTGCCCTTTCTGAGATGCTAAAAAGTTTTTGATTTTCGTACACACCGCTACCGCTGATCTGTGTTATAATACGCCTTACGACAACAGCATGGCCGTAACTTACCTGTGAAGCCGAACCGCTTCGGCAGGGAAGAACGGTCATGCTTTTTATTTTTTTCAGGAGGTTCTCTGCATGAACGAAACTGCAAACCGGGAGCTTGGCCAGGCTCCTGTAGGAAAACTGATGGCCCGTTTCGCCATTCCATGCATCATGTCTTTGCTGGTCTCTGCCCTGTATAACATCGTGGACCAGATCTTTGTGGGCCGGGGTGTGGGGTATTTGGGCAACGGCGCCACCAATGTGGTCTTCCCTGTGACAGTCATTACCCTGGCCTTTGCCTTGGCCATCGGTGACAGCTGTGCCGCTTTCCTCTCCTTGTGCCAGGGCCAGCAGGACACGGAAAATGCCCACCACAGCGTGGGCAACGCCGTTGCGCTGACGGTACTGGTAAGCCTGCTGCTGACGGCGATCTTTGCGGTCGGTCGGGATGGCTGTCTGGCGGCCTTCGGCGCTACCGAGGCCAACCGGGCCTATGCGGTGGAATATTTCACCTACCTGCTGCCCGGTATTCCCTTTTATATGTTTGGCACAGCCATGAACTCCGTGATCCGGGCGGACGGTTCCCCTGCCTTTGCTATGCTGTCAACCTTGGTAGGTTGCTTGATGAATGTGGTCCTGGACCCTATTGCCATTTTTGCATTGCAAATGGGCATGAAGGGCGCGGCGCTGGCCACCATCAGCGGTCAGATCGTCACAGCCCTGATGGCTATCTGGTATCTGGCGAAGAAGAACAAGGCGTTCCGGCTGAAAAGAGCCAGCTTCCATCTTAGCGGTCATCTGCTGAGGCGCTTCCTGCCACTGGGCATCAGCAGCTTCATCACCCAGGTGTCCATCGTGGCCATCATGGCGGCTATGAATAACGTGCTGGTCATTTACGGTGCCAAGTCTCCCTATGGTGCGGACATCCCCATGACTGTAGTCGGCATCGTGATGAAGGTGTTTCAAATCGTTGTAGCCATCGTAGTGGGAATTGCCGCTGGATGCCAGCCCTTGGTGGGTTATAACTACGGCGCGGGCCACATTGACCGGGTCCGGCAGATTCTGAAGACCATGATGGCTGCCGAGATTGCGGTGGGGCTGGTCTCCCTGCTTTGCTTCCAGATGTTCCCCCGGCAGATCACTGCGTTGTTTGGTTCTGGCGACGCCCTGTATGAAGAATTTGCGGTGATGGCTTTCCGTATCTTCCTGTGTACCATTCCTCTGTGTTGTGTGCAAAAGGCGGGAAGCATCTTCCTCCAGTCCCTGGGACGGCCCCTGGAGGCCATGAGCCTGTCCCTGCTGCGGGAGATCGTGCTCAGCATTCCCTTGGCAATCCTTCTGCCCATGTTTTTCGGCGTTACGGGTGCCCTGTATTCCGCCCCCGTGGCGGATGTTATATCCTGCACCATTACCGTGGTCATTCTGACCCGCGTAATGGGCAAGCTGAAAACGGAGGTTTGACCTATGAAAAAAATTATTACCATTGGCCGCCAGTTCGGAAGCGGCGGACGCGAGGTGAGGCAAAAGGTTGCGCAGGCTCTGCATATCGCCTACTATGACAAAGAACTGCTGGCGGTAGCAGCGAAAAAAAGTGGCCTCAGCAGCCAATTCATGAATACCTATGATGAAAAGCCCACCCGCAGTTTCCTCTATTCCCTGGTCATGGGTCAGCGGGGACTGTTTCCTGACAGCACCGAAACAACGGTGGAGCAGCTGGCTGCCAATGCCCAGCGGGACGCTTTTCTGGCGGTGGCTGGCGAGGGCAGCTGCGTCATCGTTGGCCGCTGCGCCGACCATGTTCTGCGGAATGAACAGGGACTTCTGAGGGTGTTTCTCACGGCGGACCATGGTGACCGCATCCAGCGGATCTGCCGCCGGGACAGCGTGACCGCTGCCGAAGCAGAGGAAAAGCTGCAAAGAATGGACCGGTCCCGGGCGGCCTACTATCGCTTCCAGTGCGACCAGACCTGGGGGGCGGCGGCAAACTATGACCTGTGCATCAATGTATCCCGCTGGGGCGTGGATGCCGCAGTGGAAACCATTGTGGAGCGGTGCGGCCGCTCGTAAGGGTTCACCGTAAGGAACATAGAGCACGGTGATATTCTTAAGCACAGTTGAATTGAGTTGCATCGGTGTTCAGGAGTCATTGAGGAGTCTGATAGAAACTGCCATAAAAATCGCTCTTATTTTTGGCCGCTTCGTGCTATACTGCAAATAGAAAATCTGCGATGAGGAGGGGATACGGATGACGATCGATCTGGCGTTAGAGAAGCTGATTCCGGGGTTGCAAGAGATATATGGAGATTTGATTGACAGCGTTATCCTGTATGGCTCTACCGCGCGTGGAACGCGAACAGCGGACTCAGATGTTGATGTGGCAATTCTTCTCCGTGCAGGAGCAACAAAAGTGATGCGAGACCAAATGCTCGACCTTGTAGTTGATTTGGAACTCGAGTGTGGAAAGGTGCTATCTGTCCTCTGCATTGATTATGATAAATTTGCGGAGTGGAAAGGTGTTCTTCCGTTTTATAAAAACATTCGAAAGGATGGTGTTGTTTTATGGCAGGCAGCTTAACGGCACTATCCGCGCATCGCTTTGGTCGGGCCAAAGAAGAATTGCAAACAGCGGCGTAATTGCACACTTCAATCAGGAATATGTCAAAACTGGCGTGTTTGAGAAGGGGGCATCAAAAATTATCCGCAATGCGTCGGAGTTGCGTGAACAGGCGGACTATGAGGACTTCTATGAGGCAACACAGGAAGAGGCTTCTGATGTGTTTATGCAGGCATCTCAATTTATTTTAGAGGTGGAATGCTATCTTCACAGCAAGTCGATTCTCTAATCGGCGTTTACCTTTTGGACTACTACAGGTAGATGATGGATACCGTGCGATTTATCTCTATTATCAGAGGGATAATTTGGCCTATCCGATAGAAGTACAGTTGTGGTGTGGTAAAGATTATTACTTCAACCTCTGGAGCCATCAATATGTCTATAAGTACAAAAGTCCCGAGATTGGTCGACAACTCTATCTGGAATATGCTGCGGGTGAGGTCAAGACCGAGTGGGAGTTCCAGAAGCGGTTGCAAGAATTGGAGGTGACTGACAATGGGTGATAGAAAGATATCTATCGTCGCAAAGGTATTTGATCAGCAGGGGTGTATTGCCTACCTCTGTAAGACTCCTAATGAGGCGCGATGCCTGCCGGGAACCTTGGAAGCACTCCGAGCGGATGGGGTTCAAATCGTTATTCTGGATTCTCCTGAAATTTACTCTGAGTATGCCCCATACACCTACATTGAAGACATGAAGGAGTTTATCGATAGACCTTCGTGACCATATCGGCCTGTGAATGTCCGGTATCACCCTGGGTGGCCTTAATGTCCCCGTGGTTGAGCTTCAGCTTGTAGGTAGTGCTGGGATGACGGAGAGAATGAAAGACCACATCAGGAAGCTGTGCATCTCGCTTCAAGCGTCGAAATGCGTTGGAAATGACCGTTTCCGCACAGGGGCGTCCATTTGGCAGCGCAACCACAAGGTTATAGTCAAGATATTCGCTGCCGAGAAATTCTTTTTGCTTGTCCTGTGATGCCTTCCATTCCC
>ERZ826016.3365-NODE-3365-length-11048-cov-21.474484_pt1 | contig 11048 bp, 8 predicted proteins | sample MGYA00519872_ERZ826016 | MGnify/ENA primary metagenome ERZ826016 (study PRJEB31778, sample SAMEA3449218) | human gut metagenome | biome: human gut; feature: human-associated habitat; material: faeces | place: United Kingdom | collected 2010/2012 ... | reverse complement strand
TCGCATTAATTACTTTAATTTTTAACTAAGGAATCAAATACTGATTCGCATTAATTACTAATTATGAATTACAAACTAAAATGTTCAGCAATCGTACTCAACGCATGCACCGGGAAGAATGACAGGGCAGCTACAATGAAGATAACCGCGAAAGTCATCACAGCAAATGTAACCGTATCTGTCTTCAGTGTACCGGCACTTTCCGGAATAAACTTCTTCTGTGCCAGCAGTCCCGCAATGGCCACCTGCCCTACAATCGGGATAAATCGACTCAGGATAAGCACCCAACCGCAAGCGTAGTTCCAGAAATAAGTATTATCTCCCAGTCCCTCGAAACCGGACCCGTTATTAGCTGCACACGAAGTAAACTCATACAATTGCTCGCTCAGCCCGTGGAAACCCGGATTATTCAGCCAACCGCCCTCGCTTGCCACGAAATCGGGATGATGGGCAAACAGATACGTGGACAGAGCCGTTCCTACCAGAATCACAAACGGATGAAGCAACGCCACAACAGTCGCAATCTTCATTTCGCGTGCTTCCACCTTCTTACCGAGGAACTCCGGTGTACGCCCTACCATCAGTCCGCTGATAAACACGGCTATAATTATAAATGTATAGTAGTTCATCCAACCTACCCCGACACCACCAAACCAGGTATTAATCTGCATATTCAGCATCTCCATCAGTCCGCTGAGCGGCATCGTAGAGTCGTGCATACCATTCACTGAACCGTTGGAAGTGACGGTAGTCGTAATACTCCACAAGGCTGTTGCAGCCGCACCAAGCCGCACCTCTTTTCCCTCCATCGCTCCGCCATCCTGCGCAATACCCAGTTCGTCAATACGCGGGTTACCGTTCATCTCCTGATAGACATTGATGCCGACACCCGCCAGATAGGCAAAGAGCATTACACCGAATATACTATAAGCCAATTTCTTACGGTTGGAATAGAAACCAAGTGCGAAAACCATTGCCATCGGGATGATAAGGATAGACCAACATTCCACCATATTCGTCAGATACGTAGGATTCTCCAACGGATGCGAAGAGTTTACACCGAAATAACCGCCACCATTGGTACCCAGTTGCTTGATGGGCACGATGGCAGCCGCAGGGCCTTGTGAAACCATCTGTTCCTGCCCTTCGAGCGTGGTCACCTCCATCTTTCCGTCAAAGCCCATCGGAGTACCTTCTATAATAAGGATGAAACCCACAATCAGCGAAAGCGGCAACAGGATACGTGTACTACTCAATACAAGGAAGTTCCAGAAGTTACCTATTGTCTTCGTTGTCTTTGCGGAGATGGACTTCATGATACCCGCCATAGCCGCCATACCCGTTGCCGCCGTAATAAACTGGAACAGCATGATGACAAACAACTGCGTAAAGTAAGTCAGCCCGCTTTCACCGGAATAGTGCTGCAAGTTACAGTTCACCATAAAACTGATGCAGGTGTTGAATGCCTGATCCGGTGTCTGCGGCCCGTTACCGTCGGGATTCAAAGGCAGCCAGTGTTGAGTAACCAGCAGCACCATGCCCCACACAAACCAGAAAGCATTCAGTATCAGCAATGCTTTCAGGAACTGTTTCCAGTTCATCTCCTCCTGTGGGTTAATGCCGGAAACTTTAAATATCAATCTCTCAATCGGCTTCATGAAGTCCGACCATGTCTTCTCTCCTTTATAGACCTTTGCAATATACCGTCCCAACGGATAAGCCAACGCCACCATCAGGACTATTTGCAGGGCTACACCTAAAATTTCTGTATTCATTTCTCTAATTCATTAATAGAATGATACCTTAATTACCAATTACCTAAAACTTCTCCGGCTTCACGAGCACATACATCAAATACCCGAAAACCGCAATACCTACTACAAATAATGCTGTATACATACTTCTCTCTCCTTCTTTAAATCCGTTCAAACCAATCCACACATTTCCAAAACAGCCCGAAGGCGAGTAACCCGCTCAACAGGCAGAAAATAAATGAAACCGTTATTCCCATGTCTTTTACCTTTTATCAGATTAATACTATTATCTTGTTTATCACAACAATGCCAAAGACGTGCCAAAGAAAAGAGAAGGCCCTTAACAAACTGATTTACAATAGGCTGATAATTTCATTGCAGCTACTCCACCTCCGCCCCACCCTTCCAAAATGAAAGGGTTCCCTATCAAAACAGCAAGAAAAAGTCTCACATTTCTCTACCGTTTCTCACTTTTTTATTACTTTTGCCGCTACACACATAAAATCAAGACAGCATGAAAAACCTACTCATACTCCTCGCCTTCCTCACCCTCTTTCCGATGCACCCCGCAGCCGCCACCTCCCTCGTCGACTCCCTGCGCCAACTCGCCCCCACCCTGCAAGGAAAAGACAAACACTTCGCCCTTGCCCGCATCGCCCTCACCACCAACGACATTGCCGACTGGGATTCCGTCATTGCCAACGCACGCACGCTGCAAGACACCGTCTCCCTCTCCATGGGACTCACCAACCGCATCATCTGCCTGTCCAACCAAGCCCCCATCGAACTCCTGCAAACCGAAGTAGACAAAGCCCTCTCCTTCCTCCGAAGCTCCCGCCAGTTCAACTATTACTTCCATACCTACCGGGTATATATCAACACCCTCTTCATCGCCAGGCAACGCGAAGAGGCCCAACAAGCCGCCACAGACATGTTCGAGGCCGCCCGGCAAGAGAAGCAACCCCTGGGAATGGCCATGGCCCTGCAAGTGCAGGGCAGCATGTACTACCAGCTCAACCTCTACACCAAGGCTATGGATGCCCTGGAAGAAGCCTGCCGCGTCTGCCCCGCCTATACCAGCGAAATCAATACCCTCGTCACCCACGCCCTCATCTGCGAGTGGCTGTGCATGACCGCCCTGAAGCTGGAGGACACCGGCAAACTCACCACCTATGCCGACCGCTACCACGAGAATGTGGAATACCGGAACGAAATCCGCCTGGGCGACCCCTCCGGGCACTTCCCCGTCACCGCCGCCGCTTTCCGTGCACAGGCAATGCTCCGCTCCGGACGGCAGGAGGAAGCCCGTGTGCTCCTCGACCATGCCCTCACCTTCATGCGTCCCGGCATCCCCGCCCGTGCCTACGAACACTACTACGAAGCCCGTTGCGAACAACTCTACCGGCAGGCCGATTACACCGGCGCCCTCATTGCCATCGACACCTTGCTGAACACCCACCAAGGCTACTTCCCCTTCTACCTGCACGACCTACTGCGCAAGGCCGAGATACTCGCCCACCAGGGGAAAGGCGTAGAAAGCACACGTCTCTATTCCCGCTACATCTCCATGCAGGACTCCATCGAACGGATAGAGATAGCCGCCCGGATGGACAAGCTCCAGACCCTTTACGAAGTAGACCGCCTCAAAACGGAGCAAAGGAACTCCTTCCTCTGGTTCCTTATCGCCACAAGCAGTTGCACACTCACCCTCATCATATTTGCCGGTTACATCGTCTATTCCCGCCGCCTGCACCGCAAGAACCGCATCCTCTACCAGCGCTACCTGGAACAGGAGAAGATGGAGGAACGTGTACTCGACGCCATCGAAGTGCTTCCCATCAACAGCCTCTCCAAAGAATCGCAACTCTTCTGCCAGCTCAGCGAACTGATGCACGAACAGAAACTCTTCACCAACCCCAACCTGAAACGTAAAGACCTCGCCGACTTGTTGCACACCAACGAAACCTATCTTGCCAACGCCATACGCACCAACACCGACGGCAAGAATTTTCACGACTACATCACAGACCTGAAACTGAAATATGCCTCCCGCTTGCTGATAGAAAACAACACTTTGTCCGTTTCAGAGGTGGGCGAGAAGTCCGGTTTCAAATCTTCATCCACCTACTTCCGCGTCTTCCGTGAGCGTTTCGGCATGTCTCCAACCTACTTCCGCAACATCTCAAAGGAAAAATAATCGTTTGTAACTATCTGATAGCGTGTGAATTCCTATTTTGGGAGTTTAATTACCTATTTTGGGAGTTCACTTTCAAATACATTGCTTACCTTCACCCCAGCTTACGACAAAAACCGGGGTGAAGCCTTGCGGGTTCCGGCGGATTTACAGTCCGCGCAACATCTGCCGCCACTCCATAAAACGACAAGAGATATGATAGAACTATTAACAGACAAACTGCCTTATTCCGAGTGGATGGAACAGTTGAACCAATGGGAATACCTGTGGATAGCAGAGGTCATCGGCGTATTCCTGTTACTGATACTTACCGGCATAGCCTTGCGGACATACTTCAGGATGAGAGAAGCAAAGCGCAAGCTGGACGAATACAAGAAACGAAGGGAGCGCAAAGACCCTTTCGACTACCTGACCAAAAAGGAAGGAAGCCCTAATCACGACTTTACAGGAAGCTCCAATCACAACTAAATAATATGAATATATGAAGAAGATTATTCTTATACAACTACTATGCCTGTCATGCCTCGCCACGGCATGGGCACAGAAGGCAGACAGTCTCTACATCTTCCGCTTTGTGCAGGAGAAAGACGTGTTCTACGTTCCCTGGCGGGACAATGGCGGACAGCTTGAACAACTCGTCAGCTTGCTGCAACAATACAAGGAAGCCATCACCGCAGGCAGCATCCCCCTGTACATCAACGGTTATTGCACCGGACAACCCACACACCGGGAAAACCTCCGCATGGCAGCCATACGCAGCAATCGCGTCAAGTCCGAACTTATCAGGCGGGCAGGGCTGGCCGAGGAACATTTCATCACCGCCAACCATCAAGGCAGTTATAAAGAAGAACGGAACGTAGTGACCGTAACCGTCCGCATTCCTGTAGATACAAGGGAAGTGGCGGAAAGAGATTTTTCAGACACGGATGGCACGGATGACACGGATTTAAAAGCTGCGCAACCCCAGGAACCGACTGCGCAACAAACCGTGCAACAGCCAAAGAACGCTGTGCAACAACCTGAAAACGCTGTGCAGCAACCGAAGAACGCTGTGCAGCAACCTGAGAACACCCCACAGCAAGAAAAAAAATCCGTGTCATCCGTGTCATCCGTGTCTAAAAAATCCCCCGCATCCCCCTCCCGCAAAGCATACATCCCCCTCTCCCTCCGCGCCAACCTCCTCCGCTGGGCAACCCTCACCCCCGACCTGGGCATCGAGTGGTACGCCACCCCGCACATCAGCATCCTGTTGAACGCCTCCTGGACCTCTTGGAGCTGGAAGGAGAAAGCCCGCCGTTACGCCCTCTGGAACCTCTCCCCCGAAGTGCGCCACTACCTCGGCACCGCCCGCCACGGCTACCTCGGACTTATGTACCACACCGGAGAGTTCAACTACAAACTCACCTCCACCGGCCGCCAGGGCAGTTATCACGGTGGCGGCATCACCGGCGGCTACCTCTGGATGTTCCGTCCCTCATGGGGCATCGACTTCCACCTCTCCGCCGGATATACCCGTGCAGAGTACGACACCTACACCCTCGCACCGACAGGCATACGCGTATATAAAGAACACAACGCCTCCCGCAACTACTGGGGCATCAACAGCGCAGCCATCACACTAATATGGAAGATAGGAGGAAACAAGCAATGAAGACAATCAGCACCCGCACCCTGACCCAGGCCATCAGCATCCTGACGCTGACCGCCGCAACACTCACCGCCTGCATCAAGGACGACCTGTACAACACCCCGCACCCCGACCAGGGCGCCATCATCCTCACCACCGACTGGACACAGCGTGGCGAAGACATCCCCGTCCCCACCGACTACACCGTCGAGGCAGCCCGCTCCACCTTCGTCCTGCAAGCACAGGAGAAGGCCATCCCCGCACTCTTTGCTCCGGGCTCCATAACCCTACTGGCCTACAACCTCCCCGACGGCGTAAGCATCGCCAACGGCACCGCCACCGTAGCCCGTACCACCACCGATGGCAGCCTGCAACGTCCCGACCCCGGAATGCTTTTCGGCGGCACCGCCGTCACCACCGTCATAGCCGACGACACCGTGCGCGTCGGCCTGCCCATGCGCCAGCTTTTCCGCCGGGTGCAATTCGAACTCACCATCACCGGAGGCGACCCCGAACGCATCACCGGCATCGAAGCCCGGCTGGAAGGCGCAGCCCCGTCCGTCCGTATAAGTACGGGGGAAGTGACAGGCGAAACGATAAATGCAACCGCAAATGCAGCCGCAGGCAGCGCCGTCGCCGTGCAAATCCCCTTCGTCCGCACGGGCAACAAGCTGACAGCCGCCATACAGATGCCCGGCATCATCGTCACCGCCCCGCAACGCACCGTCATCACCCTCACCTTCACCGACGGCAAACGGCAGACCGCCGAAACCGACGTCAGCGAAGCCTTTACCAACTTCAATGCCAACCGGCTCACTCCCCTGCGCCTCAGCGGCAGCCTCTACGCCCCCGAAAGCGCCGAAGCGAGTGGCAGCATCGTCAATTGGACGGATGTGCAGGGAGGAGACGTAGACGCGGAAATGTGACAATCCGGTCACCTCTTAGTACATAAACTAATTAGAAACATTTTACTTATTCATAAACTAACAATTAATTATTAACAACTTTCAAAAACAGTAACGATTATGAAAACCAACTCAATTCTCAGCAACCTCGCCGCTCCGGCATTGTTCATCCTCCTCTTCGCAGCATGCGAATCAGACAACCACGTGACAGACGACAGCCCCATAGCCGCCCGCATCACTTCCACCATCGCCCAAACCGCCGACACCCGCGCCAGCGAAACCACCTGGAACGACAACGACCGCATCGGCGTAAGCGCCACCTCCACCGAGGGCACCACCGCCTACACCAACATCCAGTACACCGCCACCGACACCAGGGGCGACTTTGCCGTAGTGAACGCCGCAGGCGAGGACAACGACATCTACTTCCAGGACAAGAAGTCCGTAGACTTCACCGCCTACTACCCCTACACCGGCTCCAACGGCACCCTCCCCGGCACCGACGGCATCATCTCAAAGACCCTCACCGCCGCCGACCAGGTACTTGCCGACCTGCCCCGGATAGACTACCTCTGGAGCCACGCCGACGGCATCACCTCCGCCAACCCGCAAGTCAACTTCAACTTCACCCACCGCATGAGCCGCCTGAAGCTGAACTTCGTGGAAGGTATGGGCATGGCCTTCCCCGCCTCCGGACTGACCTACACCCTCTCCGGCCTCAAACTGGCAGGCACCTTCAACACCCTTAACGGAACCGCCGAAGCCGATGCCTTAGCCACAGCCGCCAAACTGGAAAACATCCCCGCTTCCACCACCGCCCAGAACACCCTCTCCACCCTCATCCTCTGGCCGCAGGAAGCCGCCACCGCCTCACTCAGCGTCACCGTCAGCGGCAGCAACTACAGCGCCACCCTCAACCTACTCGACCTGCCCGGCGTAACCCCCGCCACGCAAGGACTTGCCTCCGGCTATTCCTACACCTACAACGTGAAAGTGCACAAGACCGGAATAGAAATCTCCGCAGCCCAAATCACCGCCTGGACCACAGGCACAGGAGGCGATGTAGACGCCAAAGAAGAATAGACCGGCACCGGAAAAAAGAATAACCCTAAATACCGACAGATATGAATCCCATCCTCCCATTCACAGCCCTCGCCCGTGTCCTGCGCCGGACAGGCTTCGTGCTCCTTCTCGCACTCAGTGCGGGAAGCTGCACCACCAACGACGTGTTTCCCGACACCGCCACCGATGATGCCACCCTCATCCGCTTCGACATAGCCCCACGCCCCGGCTTCACCGACCGGTCTTCCACCCGCATCACACAGACCACGGACGCCGCGCAATGGGAGGATGGAGACATACTGTGGATATGTGCCGAATTCTACGACAATGCGAACATTCTGAAAACCACCTACATCACCGCCCTGAAACAGGACGGAGGCCACTGGCGCTCACTCACATACGAGGAAGAAGCCGCCCACATAACCCCATGCACACCACTCCGCGGCTACTACAAGAACGAAATAAGGTGGCCCAAGAGTTTATACGGCACCGCGGGCACCTATTGCCGCATCTACGCCAGATATCTCGGGCAGCAATACCCCAACGCAAGCGGAAAGATAGCAGTGACCCCGGACATCGACGTGATTAATATCCCCAATAACTACAGCACCTCCTATCCGGGAAAGGTTGTCGAACTCCAGTTCTTCCAGCCTCTGGCGCGCCTGCGCATCACAAAGGCATGCCAACTCAAGTTCAAGAGTTTGAACTCCGAGTTCCTTTTCCCCGATTTTCGCGATAACCCAACCTCGTATGTCGACTATATCTTTCATGTTCCCTCGGACGGAGAAGACTATTTCCTCAACCCCGAGGACCAGAACAGCCGAACCATTCGCATAAACAACGGGCAGGAAATCCAACTCCTTCCCAATGCCAACGGCGAGTATGCAGGCATGTCCTACACCATCGACCCCGATGCCCTCCTGCCCTCCGGCCCCATCGCCCCCGAATTCTGACGGACATTCAAATAGAACCCCCATATTCACCCCATAACCCGCAACAGATATGAAAACCTCCACACACACCCGCTTCCGCCGCCTCGCCCACAGCCTCGCCCACAGCGCCGCCCTCGTGCTCGCCGCCGCTTTGCTTGCCACCGCCTGCACCGACCCCGCCGACGGAAGCCCCGCCTCCACCGATGCCCTCAGCTTCGGCGCCTCCCTCCTTGCCCCCGGCAACTCCGGCAAGCACACCGCCGACACCCGCACCCGCGCCACCGCCCCCGTCACCAAAGATGCCTTCACCAAGGGCGACCGCATTGCAGTAAGCATCGACAACCAAGTGAAACCCTACGACTACGGCACCGACCGCCGCTTCACCGCCACCGACCCCGACAACTCCTTCTACTGGACACCGGGACAGCAGCAACAAGCCGGCGTCATCGCCTGGTACCCTTACTCCGACGCGCTCCCCTCCCTATCCTCCCCGCTCAACATCTCCCGGCAAGACACCGACGCCGCATTTGCCGCCGCCGACTTCCTCTTTGCCGGCCCCACCACCCTGACCCGCAACTCCTCATCCGCACTGACCTTCAGCCACCGCACCGCCCTGTTGCGGCTGAACATCAAAGCAGACGGAAAGACCGTAGTCCCAAGCCAGGGATTCGACGTGACCGGAGTAGACGTTGAGGGCACACCGGTAGACGCCACCATCGACCCCACCAACGGCACACTGACGGGAATCGGCAACACCGCCGTCATATACACCCACCGTTGCGCCGCCACCCCCGACGGCTACACGGCCACCTACGAGGCGCAAATCATCCCGCACCCCATCGCCGACTCTCCCAGCGGCGGCACCATCCTCACCATCTATACCGCCAATCCCGATAAGGCGTACAACGGCATCATCCTCCGCGGCAGTTACGAAGCCGGACACATCCATACCTACAACATCACCCTCGGCAACGACCGCGTCTCCATCACCCCCACCGACAAAGACCTGTCCTGGAACGACGGTGACATCCGCCCCGGCCTACCGCCCACCGGCTACGACCTCACCGTCTCCACCGCCAAAGAACTGAAAGACTTTGCCGACGCAGTGAACAACGACCACACGATAGGCACCTCCTCCGTAAAAGCCCGCATCGCCCGCGTGCTGCAAACCGCAGACATCGACTTGACGGGGATAGACGACTGGACGCCTATCGGGAACGTCACTTCTTCTTCTAACAACTATTTCAAAGGAAGCTATAACGGAAACGGATACACCATCTCCAATCTGAAAATCAAAAGTGGAGAATGGTTTAGGGGGCTGTTTGGGCTGGTAAACGGTGAAAGCAGTTCAACTCCCGCTGTGCTCACAGGCATTCATTTGAGGAATGTGGATATAGAGGTGTCTCACAATTCGAATATATCGTGCGGTGCCATTGCAGGGAGCATTAGCAGCGATGCGGTCATCACCTTCTGTTCCGCCCAGGGAGAAATAAAAACAAATACTACCCAACAGAATAACCATAGCGGAGGGATAACCGGGAATAATAGCGGCGGGACTATCAGCTATTGCCGGGCCGATGTAAAAGTCGCCGCTTCTTCCGATGCAAATGATACGAATCTTGAATGCAACGCCGGAGGCATAGCGGGTACGAATGACGGCACCATCCTTGCCTGCGAAGCCTCAGGCAGCGAGGTTTCTGCCAAAGCCTATAATGTTGCAAAAGCCCAAGCCGGAGGCATAGCAGGAAGGACTTACAGCAGTAGCTACATCGCCTCTTGTGCATCCGAAGTGGGAAAAATTATTGCCAATTCCGGTGGACCAGAAGCATATGCCGGCGGTGTGGTAGGAGAACAAAACGGGGTACTGTACAGCTCTTACGCACGGGGAGATGCAACAGCAAAAGGTGCACGCACAAATACGGCCGGTGCCATTGTGGGCTACAAGAGGTCTGACGATACAGACCTGTGCATCGGCACCGGCGCAGGCGGGCAAGGTACGTCGGGCCTGCCACCATCACCCGATAGTATCCTCTACGATGCAGATGCCACCGATAAAGAGATATACGACCTCATGCAAACCAAAGATTTTACGAAAGAAATCTCTACCACCACCTACGACGCCACACGCTTTCCCGCCTATGGCATCGAGGTGACGAAGGTGACATTCAGCAGCAAAGGCGCATGGAGTTACGACCCCGCCAGCGGCAAAATCCGCATCAGGGGTCTGCCGTCCGTCCCTCTGCCCTGATGCTGTTCGCGCAAGCGGATATGTAATCCCGGCACCGTTCTCCACCCCGATACCGTTCGCGCAAGCGGATATGTAATCCCGGCACCGTTCTCCGCCCCGATACCGTTCGCACAAGCGGATTTGTAATCCCGGCACCGTTCTCCGCCCCGATACCGTTCGCACAAGCGGATTTGTAATCCCGGCACCGTTCTCCGCCCCGATACCGTTCGCACAAGCGGATTTGTAATCCCGGCACCGTTCTCCGCCCCGATACCGTTCGCACAAGCGGATTTGTAATCCCGGCACCGTTCTCCGCCCCGATACCGTTCGCACAAGCGGATTTGTAA
>ERZ826016.3357-NODE-3357-length-11075-cov-2.887931_pt1 | contig 11075 bp, 15 predicted proteins | sample MGYA00519872_ERZ826016 | MGnify/ENA primary metagenome ERZ826016 (study PRJEB31778, sample SAMEA3449218) | human gut metagenome | biome: human gut; feature: human-associated habitat; material: faeces | place: United Kingdom | collected 2010/2012 ... | reverse complement strand
CGACAGGGCTCTGGTCTTCAAAGGACGGCGGATCTCTGTGAATCACCCAGTGTTCTTCTGCATCAAGATTCTCTCCACCATCTAACGTATCACCGAGCACATTAAAAAGTCTGCCCAGAGTCTTTGCTCCAACCGGAACTTTAATACCACTGCCCTCAGCGATAACCTCCATATCTTTATGTAAACCTTCACTTGCGGCAAGCATAATACAGCGGACGGTATTGTTTCCAATATGCTGTGCAACTTCCATAACACAGCGTTTTCCGTGATTGTCTACCTCAAGTGCATCTTTTATATATGGAAGGTCGTTATCTTCAAATTCAACGTCAACGACAGGTCCCATGACCTGAACAATTTTACCTTTTTTCATAGAAGCTCCTTCCTATTTTTTCTTCTTATTTTTCTGTGCCTTTGCACCACCGATCACCTCTGTGATCTGCTGCGTGATCGCAGCCTGACGTACCCGGTTATACTCAATAGACAGCTGGCTTATCATGGATCTTGCACTGTCAGTCGCTGTCTGCATTGCCATCATCCGGGAGTTATGTTCACTGGCAAAAGACTCCACCAGCGCACCATAAATATATCCGGTTACACAGTTTGGAACCACATGCTCTAAGATTTCTTCCATGGATGATTCCACTTTGATCTCTTCCTGATAAATGTCCGCCGGAGCCGGATGGATAAAATCCTCTTTTGCCAGCGGAAGTAATTTCTGTTTCTCCGCGTTCATGGAAAAAGAATTTTCCATTTTCGTGTAGACCAGATAAACCTCGTCTAACTCACCGTTCACATATAAATCCATCACATAATCTGCAATGACACGTGCGCGGTGCAGGGACGGATTCTGCACGGTATATTTAAACTCTGCATCTACCTCTAGTCCTTCCTTTGCAAAATACTGACGTCCAAGCTCTCCAACGACAAACAGCTTGTTGTTTTCACCCTGTGAAAACAGTTCCTGTGCCATTTTGATGACATTGTGATTGTATGCACCCGCAAGACCTTTGTCGGCGGTGATCACAATGTAACCACGCTTTTTTTCATTGTCGGGAATCTGCTCCCTCTGATCAAAATAGCGGTTTGTCGTCTCCGGCATATGTCTTAAAAACCTTGCGATTGCGGACTGGAGCGTATAGAAATACGGTTCTGTCTGCTCTAACTTCTGTTTTGCGCTGCGAAGTTTCGCGGAAGAGATCATATACATAGCACTTGTGATTTTCATGGTATCCCGGATACTTTTCATTCGTTTTTGAATTTCCTTGGTATTTGCCATGCCTTATCACCTGCTTTTATATTCTTTAACCGCCTCAACAATCTGTTCTGTGATCGTATCGTCTAAAACTTTTTTCTCATTCAGTTCATTTACGATCTCCATATGCTCTGTGTGGAAGAAATCAAGCATTCCAAGCTGGAATTCCTTGGTCTTTGCTGTCTCCACATCCAAAAGCAGACGCTTGTTTGCTGCCACCAGTGTGATGACCTGGTCTGCCAGGCTCATCGGGTGACAGAGCGGCTGTTTTAACAGTTCCATCAGACCTTTTCCATACTGAAGCTGCTCTTTTGTCGTATCATCAAGATCCGAGGAGAACTGGGTAAATACTTCCATCTCACGGTACTGTGCAAGGTCGATACGAATGGTACCGGAAGCCTTTTTCATTGCCTTTGTCTGCGCTGCGCCACCGACACGGGATACAGAAAGTCCGACGTTTACCGCCGGACGCATACCGGAGAAAAACAGATCACTCTCTAAGAAAATCTGTCCGTCTGTGATGGAGATAACGTTTGTCGGGATATAAGCAGAAACATCGCCTGCTTGTGTCTCGATAATCGGAATCGCTGTAAGTGAACCACCGCCAAGTTCCTTAGAAAGTCTTGACGCTCTCTCTAATAATCTTGAATGAAGATAGAATACGTCTCCAGGATATGCCTCACGTCCTGGTGGTCTTCTAAGAAGTAAGGACAGGGTACGGTATGCCGTAGCATGCTTACTTAAATCATCATAAATGATAAGTACATCCTCTCCACGCTCCATCCACTCTTCACCGATTGCACATCCTGCATATGGTGCGATATATTGTAATGGTGCTAACTCGCTGGCAGTGGAAGCGACAACGGTTGTGTATTCCATCGCATCATGTTCTTTTAATGTCTTTACAATACCTGCAACTGTAGAAGCCTTCTGTCCGATGGCTACATAAATACAGTGCATATTCTGACCCTTCTGGTTGATGATCGTGTCAACGGCAATGGCCGTCTTACCTGTCTGACGGTCACCAATGATCAACTCACGCTGTCCACGTCCAATTGGAACCATGGAGTCAATCGCCTTAATTCCGGTCTGTACCGGAGTATCTACTGCCTGACGGTCAATAACACCGTAGGCAACTCTCTCTACAGGACGATATTTATCTGTATTAATTGGTCCTTTTTCGTCAATCGGCTGTCCTAATGCGTTTACAACACGGCCGGTAAGTGCATCTCCAACAGGAACTTCTACTACTCTTCCAGTAGTCTTTACCACGTCTCCCTCGTTAACTGCACGGGAATCACCTAAAAGTACAACACCAACATTGTCTTCCTCTAAGTTCATGACCATGCCGTATACTTCTCCCGGGAATTCCAGAAGCTCACCCTGCATTGCATTCTCCAGACCATGAATACGCGCAATACCATCCGCCACCTGAATAACAGTACCAACATCGGTGGTTTCCAGCTTCGCCGTATAATTCTTAATCTGTTCCTTGATTACGGAACTGATTTCTTCCGGTCTTAAATTAACCAACCCCAACTACACCTTCTTTCTCCAAACTCAACTTTGATAATCCCTTGCTGAGCTTCTCAATCTGCGTTTTAAGACTGCTGTCTAACACTCTGTCTTCTATTCGGATGATCAGACCTCCAAGCAATGCCGGGTCTATCTGATAATCTACTTCAAAGGAAGTGTATTTCGTCGTCTCTAAAAGACGCTTTGTAAGTTTTTCCTTCTGGCGGGCAGAAAGTTCTGTGGCAGAAACAACCTTTACCTTACCAATTCCCTTATATTCCTTCGCCTTGTCTACGAAAAATTCAAAAATCTTTGGAATGTCTTTCTGTCTGTCCTTCTCCACAATAATGCTGAGGAATCCCAGCACCTCATCCGATGCCCGTCCGGAAAATATATTCTTCAGCAAGTCTAACTTCTCTATCTTGCTTACTTCCGGATGATTTAAAAGAGAGAGTAAGTCCGCATTCTCAAGAAGAATCTGCTGCAATGTCTGCACCTCTGATAAAAGGGCATCCACCTTCTTCTCCTCGACTGCCAGCTCAAACAAAGCATTGCCGTAAATACTGCTTACTCGTTTAGCCATGTTTTATCTCCCATCTCTTTTAATGTCTGCTCAAACAGAGCATTCTGTGTCTGCTCATCGACAGATGCGGCAATAATCTTCTCTGACATAAGCGCGGCAACAGAAATAATCTCCTGTTTTACTTCATCTTTAACACGCTTCTTCTCAAGCTCTGCCTCTCTCTTTGCATTCTCCATGATACGGGCTGCCTCCGCTCGTGCGTCTGCGATAATCTCATTCTCCCGCTGCATGGCCTTCTTTCTGGCATCACTTAAAATCTGTTCTGCCTCTTTATCTATATTTTTCAGCTTCGCTTCGTACTCTGCTTTTAAAGCAGCGGCATCCTTCTTATCTGCAAGTGCGGTGTCGATATCTGTTGCGATCTTCTCCTGTCTGTCCTTAAGCATCTTACGGACCGGATTAAATAACAGATATGACAGGGCTAAAAACAGGAAGAAAATAGCGATTGCAAGAAGTACGGTATCATGCAGAAGCTGGAAATCCAGATTAAAAAGTCTTGTCATTTCCTCCAAGGTCTGGCCTCCTTTCCGTTTATTTTAGCTTTTCCCAAAACTTCTTATACTAATGGTTTTACGAAAAGTAATAACATAGCGATCAACAGACCATAAAGACCTGTTGTCTCTGCTACAGCCTGACCCAAAAGCATGGTTGACATAATATCGCCTTTTGCACCCGGATTTCTACCAACGGCTGCTGCTGCATGTCCTGCTGCGATACCCTGTCCAATACCAGGTCCGATACCTGCGATAACTGCTAAACCTGCTCCGATTGCTGAGCATGCTAAAATTAAATCCTGTCCTGTAATATTCATATTGAATTCTCCTTTTCTACTCTTGTTCGTAATTCTGGCTGATATAAGTCATTGTCAGCATACAGAATACATAGGTCTGAATTGCTCCTGAGAACAAATCAAAGTACACATGAAGGGCTGCCGGCCAGATAATCGCAATTTTGCTCAATAAGCCGTATACAAGCGCCATCATAACGGTTCCTGATAATACGTTTGCGAACAAACGTAATGACAGGGAAATCGGTACCGCAATCTCACTGATCACATTGATTGGGAACCAAATTGGCAGCCATGGTGGTAATGGCGAACACATGTCTACCCAGATCTGTTTCAACGGCAGATTTTTGAACTGCGTGATATGGATCAGGAAAAATGTAATAAGACCAAGTGCAAGTGTTGTACCATAGTCCGCTGTTGGTGGTCTGAGACCAAACAGACCGGAGATATTACTCATAAAAATGAAAATAAAGATTGTGCTGATATAATTCACAAACTTCGGACCAGCTACTTTACCCATCGTGCCCATAACTACACCATCCAACTTTTCAACGATGAGTTCAATGACATTCTGAAAGCCATCCGGTACTTCTGTCGCATGTTTGATCTTACGGTTTGCAATCACTGCAAAGATCAGGATCACAAGCATAACGATCAGAATGCATACATGGGATGTTGTAATCCACACGGTATGTCCAAACAGCTGATAGGAGAACAGTCCATGGATCATAAAGTCAATATCATCCGCTCCACCAGACATTAGGATTGCGTTACTCACGTTCTCACCTCCTCCTTTCTCGTTTTTAATTGTCGCTGCTTTCGGAAGGTGTCTCCACTCTTCCCTGCAGTTTTAAAACAAATTTATGTGTAAAGGGCTGAAGATAAGCAGATATCTTCAATCCCAGGACACCGATAAAAGCTGTAAATAAATTACCAAGATTAAACTTCATCATGACAAAAAAGACGATCACAACGATCACATACCGCAAAATCGACTTAGCAATGATCTTTGCCTGTGCATGCTCTCCGCCATAAATTTCAACGGCATCCCGAAGTACGATTGCCATGTTGACCGCCATTCCCACAGCCAATGCAATTCCGATCACCAGTCCCGTTGTGTACCGCAGCTTGTCCGTCACAAACCATACGCCTGCCAATTCCACGACAATCCCATATACTATAATACCTAGAACAAGCTCTGGTAATGCATCGTTTAGTCTCTTTAACATCTTACTTCTTCCTATCTTTTCTGCCTAATCCATAAATCTTTTTTGCCATCTTGTAAATATTGGTGAAACCCGCCAATGCCCCTATGACAAAAAACGGGATCGTGATCCACAAAATATCATATTTCCTGCCGAGCCATATGCCGAACATCATGCAAAGTACAATGGGAACGATCATATTCAGCCCAAACTGTAAAATCAGTGTCAGTGACTGAAACACTTTTTTCTGATTCTTCATAAGTGATGTTCTCCTCTCTGCTGTTCTTCTATGGTCTGCGGTTAAAGTCTGATCGTAATCTCTCTGTTGGTATGTTCATACTTTTGCATCACGACTCCTGCAGCCTTTAACATACGCTTGGATGCCACAACAGACGGCGTTCCGTCATACTTGTCGCTGTCGTACACAATTCTCTTAATTCCCGCCTGAATAATTGCTTTTGCACATTCATTGCATGGGAATAATGAAACATAAATCGTCGAGCCTTCCAGACTTCCACCTCGATAATTTAAAATTGCATTCAGCTCACTGTGTGTGGTAAACAGGTATTTGTTCTCCAGCGGAGCACCTTCCCGTCCCCATGGGAATTCATCATCCGAACAGCCTGTTGGCAGTCCGTTGTATCCCATCGATAAAATCTTATGATCTGCACTTACAATACACGCCCCTACCTGTGTGTTCGGGTCCTTGGAGCGCATGCCGGTAAGCATTGCCACACCCATAAAATATTCATCCCAGCTGATGTAATCTCTGCGTTTCTCACTCATATCTATTCCTCTCAGAAAAACGGGTATTTCTCTGGATTATTTTGTTCCGAAAATTCTGTCTCCGGCATCGCCAAGACCCGGAACAATATATCCATGCTCATTCAGATGATCATCCAGCGCACCGATATAAATATCTACGTCCGGATGTGCTTCCTGCATTTTCTTCACTCCTTCCGGAGCTGCGATGATAACCATAAGGTGGATATTTTTTACACCTTTGTCTTTCAACATCTGGATTGCTGCTGCGGAAGATCCACCTGTTGCAAGCATTGGGTCAACAACAAATACTTCACGGTTTGCGCAGTCATCCGGTAATTTGCAGTAGTACTCTACTGGCTCTAATGTTTCAGGGTCACGGTACAATCCGATATGTCCTACCTTTGCGGCTGGGATCATTGCAAGCATTCCGTCTACCATTCCAAGACCTGCACGCAAAATAGGTACGACTGCAAGTTTTTTACCCTTTAATTCTTTTACAGTTGCATGGCAGATTGGTGTATCGATCTCAACATCTGTCAGCTTCAGATCTCTGGTTGCCTCATAGCACTCTAACATTGCAACCTCACTTACAAGTGTACGGAAATCCTTGGAACCTGTATCCGTTCTTCTCATAATTCCAATTTTGTGCTGGATTAATGGGTGATCCATTACTACTACTTTTGACATGTTTTTTATTCTCCTTCGTTTAAAAGTTTTACTAATTTTATGATTGATTTCCTCATGGTCTCATAACACAGCCCATAAGACTGCAGTGATCCGCCATAAGGATCTAAAATCTCTAATTCATCACCGACAAGTTCTGTCAGTACATATACATTTTCTTCTCTGGCACTTGGGTATTTTTCAAAAATCTTCTCTAACTGGCTGTGCTCCATCGTGAGTACGAGCGTATCATCTGTAAAATCTTCATCCTCAAGCTGCGTGGATGTGAAATTCTCCCAGTTAATTCCATTGCTGATCATCACTGCCTCTGCCTTCTGATTCAACGGCTCCGGGAAAAGTACAACTAAGCCTCTGCACTCTATTGTCACCGGGTGCTTTAATGTGTATTCACTTAAAATCCCTGCTGCCATGGGCGCACGGGATGTGCCGCTCTCTGCCACAAACAGGATTCGGTTATATTGTTTCATATAAATCATGCCTTTCTGATCTCTGCATCGGTCATCAGAACTACACATGTAATACTTGATGTCCCGCCGCCTTCAAAAGACGGTTCATGATTGCCTGTCCAATCCTTGGTGTTGGAAAACTCTCTGAATAGATTGCATCTACATTCCAGTCATCAAATTCCCTTAAAATCTTATAGAGATGCTGCGCGATCGCGTCTTCATCCGCCCGCGCTCCAATGCTCACAACAATATCTGCCTGATACTGATCTTTTGTCTCATCCGTTGCGATCACTCCGACTTTCAGACCATTTTTCTGCTTTTCGGCTACGAGTTCGTTAATCTTTTTCACAACGTTCTCTGCCTCGCCATCTACAAGCACAAGATCTGCTTTCGGTGCATAATGTTTGTATTTCATTCCAGGTGCTTTCGGCTTTGTGAGCGAATCCGAGGCTATAATTCCCGGATCGATCTTCACTTCCTCACCAAGAACCTCTTCTAACATTTCTTTCGTGATATAACCAGGGCGTAAGATCATCGGAGTATCTTCGGTCAGATCAATGATTGTTGACTCAATGCCGATTCCTACCGGTCCTCCGTCTAAGATCATCGGTATCTTGCCATCCAGATCAAGCTTCACATGGGAAGCCTCTGTCGGGCTTGGCTTGCCGGATGTATTTGCACTTGGTGCTGCAATCAGGCATCCGCTTTCCTCAATTAATTTTAATGCTACCGGGTGTTTTGGCATACGGATTGCTACGGTCTCCATACCGCCGGTCGTCTCATATGGTACTTTTTCATTCTTCCAGACGATCATCGTGAGCGGTCCTGGCCAGAATGCGTCTGCCAGCTTTTCTGCCTGAGCAGGAACTTCTTTTGCAATGGAAACAAGTTCCTCAAATTTGCAGATATGCACGATCAGGGGATTGTCTGATGGCCGTCCCTTTGCCGCATATATCTTTTTTGATGCTTCCGGATGCAGCGCATCTGCACCCAGACCATATACGGTCTCTGTTGGAAACGCTACCAGTTCTCCTTTTCGGATGAGTTCTGCCGCTTCTTTCATTTCATTTTCGTCTATCTGAAATGGATCTATTTTTACAACTTTAGTCTGCATGTTATTCCTCCGAACATTCATGTATTATTATCTCACAATTCCAAAAATTAGGCAACATACTTGCTATGTTTTTCTAAATGTGGCATAATAATTTTAATTAAGTAAAGAATATTCATGTAGCAGTTATTTTTAAATAATAACTGCTTCTTTTCCGATATTTTATGTATTGGCGGGAATATCAGCAATCTTTCTTACAGGAGGGAGATCGTTATGAAAATTACAAAATCAGAATTTGGAACTACAAAAAACGGTTCTATTATCAATTTATTTCATTTGGAAAACACAAGCGGCGCTTATGTTGAGATCATTGACTTTGGCTGCCGTCTGACAAAAATTGTCGTGCCGGACCGCAATGGTGATCCGGTAGATGTATGTCTTGGATTCTCAACAGCCGATCACTATGCAGACGATGATGCAAGCCTCGGTGCTGTAGTAGGCCGGGTTGCCAACCGCATCAAAGATGGCCACTTTTCTCTGAATGGAAAAGAATACCAGCTTGCCATCAACAACGGAACAAATCATCTGCACGGCGGTATCGTCGGTTACGCTTCTAAGATCTGGGAATCGAAGATCAAAGATGACAAATTAATTTTTACCATGAATTCAGCAGATGGGGAAGAGGGATATCCCGGTAATCTGACACTGACAGTCACTTATGGATGGTCCGAGGACAATGAGCTTTCGATTCTTTACGAGGCATCCACAGATGCGGATACACTGTTCAATGTGACAAATCACGGTTATTTTAACTTAAACGGTGAAGGTCATGGCGATATTATGTCGCATGAATTATTTATTGATGCAGATGAGATCACGGAACTCGATGACTCCCAGGCTCCAACCGGAAAGTTTATCCCGGTAGATGGCACTCCATTTGACTTCCGCACCATGCACACAATCGGAAAAATGTACAACTCCGATTATGAGCAGTTGAAAAAATTCGGCACTTACGATCACAACTTTGTCATCAACGGAACCGGTCTCAGGGAGGCTGCCGTTCTCCAGTCAAAAGAGACGGGAATCCGCATGACCTGCTTTACGGACCAGCCGGGTCTGCAGCTTTATGTCGCAAACCAGCCAATGAAGCTTCCGGGAAAAGAGGGCGTTCCGTACGCAGAGCACTCCAGTGTCTGCCTGGAAACACAGCATTTCCCTGATGCGATCAATCACGGAAATTTCCCAAGCATCGTGCTTCATCCCGGCGAGGATTTCCGTTCCAAGACGCTGTATCACTTCTCAACTTTTTAATTTTTGTTATTGAGCAATATTTATCATTTACGCTTTCATTATCGTGTATTTTAATGGCTTGTGCTAATTAAAATACACGATTTTTCATGTTATGGACTTGTAAACCGTGTCTGTTTGTATTAAAATGTGTGTTAAAGTTATTGGCGACGATAACCTTACATCATTTATGATGTGATGCGTATTCTTAATACGCAGAATAATGATTTTTATTTAATTATAAGGAGGGAATATCAATGGCATACGTAATTTCTGATTCATGCGTTAGCTGTGGAACTTGCGAACCAGAATGTCCAGTAGGCGCTATCAGCCAGGGAGACAGCCAGTTCGTTATCGATGCAGGTTCTTGCGTTAGCTGCGGAACTTGTGCAGGAGTTTGTCCTACAGGAGCTATCAGCGAAGAATAATCCGCAACAGGCTTTGCAAAAGTACATAAGAAAAACCGTCAGGCTTCTGACGGTTTTTTCTTTGTCCATTTTTTTAATAATGGTGTTTTTTTCTTTTTTAAATTGCCGCGGATTGCCTCATCCAGCTGCCGGAAACGTTCCTCTTCCAGTTCCTCACGCTCCCGCATCAGATAATTCATCTCCTTGAGTACCTGTTCCCCCACATCTTCGCTGATCGTCCTGCTTAAATTTTCATTGTTTGCTGCGATCGCCTTGCCCACAATATCTGTCATGAGTTCTGTGAATTGCGCCATGCGGTCCGTATTGTCCAATATGCTCTGCTTTGCCTCTGCCAAAGCTAAGGTCTCCGGGTTTTTAAAATAAACCTGATGATTTTTTACGCCACCAGGCTTATCTGCCTCATTTCCGGTAAGTTCCGGAAGTCTCTGCTCCATATCACCATTATGTACGATCATTTTTATGGCTTTGAGCTGATAGCCCTTCTCTTTTAATTCTTTGATATATTGAAATTCTTTGATATTTTCCTGTGTATAGTAACGGTGTCCCATTTCGTTTCGCGGAATGTTTAACTCCAATTCATCTTCCCAGTAACGCAATACATGCGATTCCACATTTACCATGCTGGATGCATCTGAAATCATATACCGTACTTTTTCCATATTTTCCTCCCTTTAAGCTTACCATTATTATAAGCGTCGCAGGACAAGCCCTCAAGGAAAATCGGTCGCCTTTTTCAGACAAAAATCGGGGTGTTATACAAATTCCGACAGAAAAACAAAATCGTTTTTCTGCCGGAAACTGCACAACACCCCGACGGTACTGATTAATTTTTCTCCATATTGGCGAACTTGGTATACTGAGGTAACCATACCAGATTGACGGTTCCGATCGGACCATTTCTCTGTTTGGCAATGATGATCTCGGAAATACCTTTCATCTCCGAATCATGATTGTAATAATCGTCCCTGTAAATAAACATAACCACGTCGGCATCCTGCTCGATCGCGCCGGACTCACGAAGATCCGACAGCATCGGTCTGTGATCCGGTCTCTGTTCAACAGCTCGTGATAG
>ERZ826016.3355-NODE-3355-length-11078-cov-2.574345_pt1 | contig 11078 bp, 8 predicted proteins | sample MGYA00519872_ERZ826016 | MGnify/ENA primary metagenome ERZ826016 (study PRJEB31778, sample SAMEA3449218) | human gut metagenome | biome: human gut; feature: human-associated habitat; material: faeces | place: United Kingdom | collected 2010/2012 ... | reverse complement strand
GAATGTAAGTACATACGGGGATGGGTTCTCACCCAGAACTCCGATCACTGCTTTTGCGATATCCTCTCCTGCTCCGGTTGTCTGCAATGCAGATGCAAGAGAAAGTGTTCCTCCGAAAAGGAAAATTGTTTTCAGATCAATGGATTTCAGTGCGTTTTTCTCACTGATCACTCCGGTTAAGATCAATGCCAGTGCTCCGATACATCCTGTAATACAAAGCTTGATACCAATCTGATCTTCAAAGATCATTCCGAGTAATGTCAGGATCAGAATGATGAGTGACAATGCTTGTTTCCACTTTGGAACATTGGAAAAATCTTTCTGTTCATCATAGCTGCTGTCTGTTCCGCCTGTTTTGTTCGGCAGTAATTTATATCCGAAAAATGCAAAGTAAATAATCCCACAGACTAAAATTGGAAGTCCGACCTTCGCATATTCAAAAAAGCTAAAACTCATGTCCATCTCTTCCATCACGGACTGTGCAATCAGGTTTCCCGGCGCTCCGATCAAAGAAAGGTTGCCTCCCATCGCTGCTGCAAATACAAGCGGCATTAAAAGCCTTGATCTTGAATATCCTGACTTTGCTGCAATTCCGATAACTACCGGAATTAAAACTGCTGCTGTTCCTGTGTTGGAAAGCACACCGCTCATCAATCCTACAATAATCATGATCGCAATGATAAGCTGTCTCTCTGTCTTGGCAAAATGTGTAACCACTCCGCCAATCTTATTTGCCATACCTGTTTCAAACAATGCTCCCCCGACAATAAACATTGCCACGAACAAAATGACATTGCTGTCGATAAACCCTGCAAATGCTGTTTTCCAGTCTAACACCCCTGTTACGACAAGACCGACACAGATGATCATGGATGTTACCCCAAGTGGAATCTTTTCCCACACAAACATTACAATGGCAAACAATAAAAATAATAACGTTATTGTTGCTGGACTCATATCATTCCTTCTCCCTTCATCTTTTTGATATGTGATAATGTATCCATTTGTTGATTACACAATATAACAAAAAACCGAAGTCGTCAACTGTTTTTGACAACTTCGGCATTTTCTATAATTTTATATTTTCTTTTTTGTGCATTATTTATCAATAACCTCGATTCCGGTTTTGCACGAAAAATATTTTTTTCACATCACTGATAGTAAGTCAGCATATCGTCCCGGCTTCGCATAATATGTGCGTACATTTCTTTTTTGGCGCGCTCACCATCTCCTGCTGCAATTGCGTCCATGATCCTGCCATGTTCCTCGATGGAAATCTTTGCATACTCTTGTTCCGTCACCATATTTCCCATGGACAATCCATTCCATAGTTCTGCGATCATATTTTCCATCTTTTTATTTCCTGCTGCTGCCCAGATTTCACTGTGAAACTCCCGGTTCTGGCTCGCATACTGACTGTAATCTCCATTTTCCAAAGCAGCTTTGGATTCCTCATAAGAATCTCTGATACCGCTGATATCCACACCTTCTTCTGCTGCAAGCCCGGCACACGCACTCTCCAAAATCGCCCGCAGCTGATAATGTTCCCTGATATAAGTGTCTGTAATCCCTAAAACAATTGCGCCCTTGTTCTGCCGCAGCTTAATCAGTCCATCTCTCGCAAGAATCTGAAATGCTTCTCTTACAGGTGTAATCGAGACATTCAGCTGAGTTGCCACACTGTCTAAAGAAAGGATTTCTCCCTCTTTCATCTTTCTTGACAAAATTGCTTTCCGCAGCTCCGATGCTACCTTTTCCTTAGCAGATGGTATTTTTATCGGTTTCAAACCATTCATTTCTCAAAACCTCTTTCTTTTTTCACATTTTCTGTCAGTAATCTATAATATTCCTCCAGTGCGACTTCCATCACGATGGTATCTTTTCTGCAATATGCACTGTGAACAGTTTCAAGTTTATTCCGTCTGAGCTGTTTCTGCTCCGGATCTTTTCCCATTTCTGTCTCTTCCGATGCAAAACGGATATAACAGTCTGCCGATGTCTCTAAAAGCCTGCGGAAAAGTCCGTTTGTGATCGTTCCATAGACAAATTCATGGAACTTCTCTTCTGCATCTTCGCCCTCTGCTGAGTACACCCATTCAAAGGACATCTCTGCAAGGTCTTTTAATGCTTTCTTTTCCACATTTCCGAACATATCAAATATTTCTTCAATATTTCTTTCCGAAAAATCTGCCACCACAACATGGCGGGTTGCAAGTCGCCTTACAAGTCCCTGCTCCTCTAAAATCTGTAGTGCCTCACGGACCGGCATTCTCGAATAGCCAAGTTTCTCTGACAATTCCTCCTGGCGAAGCGGCTGTCCTGCCTCCATTCTTCCTGATAAAATCTCATTTTGTATTGCTTCTGCGATATAATCGCAGGTACGTTTGTTTTTCATTTCTTTCTCCTTTTAGTACGTTTCATTTGTGCACTGCTCATAGCTTTATATATAATGTATCCAATTTCCCCTTATTTGTAAATAAAAACCTTTTGAAACACAAAAAGGAAGCTGATTTTTCTATAAAAATCAACTTCCCTGCTTTTCTTTTATTTTTCTATCCCTTAATAAAACGGAAACATCAACGGCATTAAAAAAATCGTCATAATCGCAAGAATCACTGCCAGAGGTGTACCGCATTTCAGATAATCTTTCAGCGTATATCCGCCCGGTTCAATGATCATGATCTGGCACGGTGCTGCCATCGGCGTCATGATAGAAATGCAGCTTGCGGTGAGTACACCCACAACGGCTGCTCTCGGATCAATCCCAATTTTCATACAGGCCGATACAACAAGTGGAATGAAAATCGTAAGTGTTGCCAGATTCGACATGATCTGGGTAAGTAAAAATGGAATCAGGAAAAATACCGCCATGATCAGATATGGATTCGTTGTATTTCCAATCAGACTGATCATCCAGTCCGCCACGACATCCCCTGCACCTGTAATTTTGATCGCCTCTGATAAGGTCAACACCCCTGCAAATAAAAAGATTGTCGGCTGATGAATGGAATCCAATGCCTCTTTTTCGTTTAAAATTCCACTTAATACAAGCAAAACAGCACCAATGCATGCAACAATATACATCGGGATTCCAATCACACTTTCCAAAAGCATTGCAAGGATTGTGACAAGGATAATGCCAATCGCAAGTTTTTCCTTAACCGGACTTAATTTTGCAGATTTCTTTCCGGTATGTTCACTGTCTGCAAACTTATTATTATCAATATCTGGCATTAACTTATATCCAACAAACGTCATATATAAAATTGACACCACAAGCAATGGGATTCTTGCAATTGTAAAATCCCAGATATAAAGCTCATTTGGTGCTCCTGCCTTTGCCATAATATCAATCCATGTGATATTGCTCGCCCCCTGTCCCAAAAAGGTCATCGAAGTCGCAATATTGGCACAGGCCATCGCAGGATACAACAGTTTGCTTCTGCTTGTGCCAATCTCATTTGCGATTCCAACCAGAAGTGAGATCATGATCGCAGCCGTCGCTGTCGCGCTCGTGATACTTGCAAGCAGCGATGAGGCAATACATGCCAGAAAAATCAGCATTTTCGGATTATCCTTGTAGCGGACAACCAGCTGCTCCGCCTTATCGATCAGACTTGTTTTCGTAAGTCCTGCTCCAATGACAAACATTGCCACAAACATGACCACATTTGTGTTGATAAATCCACTGAATGCCTCCGCAGGTTCCATCACTCCTGTCATGATGAGCGATAGCATAATTCCGGCTGAAATCACGGAAAACGGAATTTTTCCTGTGATAAAAGCAACGATCGTAAGCACTAAAATAAGTAACGTAATTTCTAACGGTGTCATCTGTTCCTCCAACTTTTCCTGAGTATGATAATTTTTTAACAAGTATAACTATCATATGTCAGAAGTGCCAGAAAGTACAGTTCCTTATTTTCACATAATATGTCCTTCAACTACATATTATTATTTCCAGTATATGCTGCTACCGGATTGCTTCACAGATAATCTCATACAGCTTTTCCATCTCCGTTTTTAATACGGTATCTTTCATATAAATCAGGTCAATTTCAATCTGAATCGGTGCATCTCCGATTGATAAAGGTACAATTTCTTTTGAAAACGGGTTATTAAAAATCATATGATCCAACGTGATCATAATTGCTTCATGGTACGCCACACAGGACAATCCCGTTCTTGTCCCACTGATCTGATATACAACATTAGGTTTTAAATGGTAATGTCCATAAATTTCATCTGCGTGCTGCCGAAACGGTGACCCCGGTAAAAGCATGACATTTTCCTCTTTTTCACACGCTTTAAGGTCAACCCATGGATACTGAAATCCTTCCTTCGCCACCGCCAGCGTTGCCAGATGATGATTTTTACCGACTGCCATGACAAACTCACACATTTTAACCGGGCGGTATTCCAGATCAGCATCCTTCTGGTCAATTGTTGCCAGCACCACATCCACCTGCTGTTTTTTCAACAGCTCCATCAGCTCTCCTGTTGAATACTCCTGTAAAATAATTTTTACTGCCGGAAAACTCTCCTGAAACTTTGGAATGATATCTTTTAAAACAAGATCCGAAAAAGAAGGCTGCACACCGATACGTATCATGCCGTGGCTCATACTGGAAAACCGCTCCATCTGAATTGTGATCTCTTTCTGGATTGTTTCGATCTCCTTACATCTGTCCACATAATACTCGCCTGCCGCCGTCAGCACAAAACGTTTCCCGATCCTGTGAAATAACTGCACATTCAGTTCTTCCTCCCTCGCCTGGACAAACTTACTCAACGCAGAAGGTGTAATATAAAGATTATTCGCTGCTTTCGTAATCCCTCCACATTTTGCAACTTCCAAAATATACTGTACATTCTTATCCATCCAGATATCCTCCCTCTTTTCAGGTTTCTAAAACTTCTCCCGGTAACAATTCGTTGATGCAATGAATGAAATAGAAAAAAAACCTACCACAGTTTCATATGGTAGATTCTTTTCATTACACTACGAAGTCGTACATTTTATGTACTCTGCAAAAGGGTTGTATGAATATGTTTCTAGGAGAAGAATAACATATACAATTGGGTAACTCAAAAGCGTATGCCATGGCACTGGCATCTCTTTCTCTGTTATACTAACGTATAATTCGCGAGAAGTAAAGTTTATATTTTTCAACATTTATGTCGTATAACTACATATTTTTAAAAATACTCTTTGAGGATATTTCATTGCAAAAAAAGAACTGCAGACATCTGTCCACAGTCCTCTTTCTGCCATCGCATTTATTTAGCTGTTTGGATATTTATTGATCATACGCTCGATCAATTCTACTGACTCTTCAATACCGTAGCTTGCACTGTTGATGCATAAATCATAGTTAACAGCATCTCCCCACTTCTTACCGGTATAATCAAAATAATATTTTGCATGCTTTGCATCTAATTTTACCAGAAGGTGTGCTGCCTGTTTATAATTTAAGTTGTGCAGTTCCATCATACGACGTACACGCTGTTCAAAGGAAGCTGTAATAAAAATACTGATATGTGGGATTCGATGGTTTGTAAGTACAACATCCGCACATCTTCCCATTACAATAAAATCTTCCTTCTTTGCCATCTCACAGATCAGATCACTCTGATTGAAGAAAATAGCATCCTGAACTGGAAGTCCATGATATTTCTTGAAATTCTTGAAGAACTTTCCAACACCTGTATTTTTCTCAATCTTTCCTTTGAGTTCCTCTACATAATTGCTGTGATCTTCAATATTCTCTTTTTCAGCATCCATTCTCTTCAAAACCTGGTCAAAAATTTCTGCATCATAGTAATTGATTTTCAACTTATCTGCCAGTGCAAAACCGATATCGGTTCCGGCGCTTCCATGTGTACGTCCAATACAGATGATCAGATGATCATCCGGTGAGAACTTCTGTCTTAAATTGGAAGTATTCAATGCCGCCATATTTTCGTTGATAATATCAACGCTTCCGAAGCTGGTTGGAATTGCTGCAATTTTTTTCAGAATCTCATTATACTGGGACATCATTCTGTGATGATCTTCTTTATTCTTAATAGTTCTCGCCATATTGCCGATCAATGCAATATCGCTTCGGATCTCATGCCCCTGTGGTCTTGTGATCAGAAGTCTGGTGATCTCTTCAACGCAGGTTGCCTCATCTCCGGTAAAAGTTCTACCAAGAGAAGAACCTACACACTCATATACCTCTTTATCTAACTGATAGATCTGCTTTGCGATCTCGTAACAATTCTCTCTATTTTTTTCCATGACTCATCATACCTTTCTATCACTGCAATTTTATAAGAAGAATACCAGCATATCAATAAAGAATACAGGTACTAAAATACACAGTGACCAGCCCATATATCCGAAGAAGGATGGCATACGGATACCGTTTTCATCAGAAATAGATTTTACCATAAAGTTTGGCGCATTTCCAATGTAAGTGTTAGCTCCCATAAATACAGCACCACAGGAAATTGCCATAAGGATCTTTACAGAGATGGTACCAACTGTAGTAACAATACCTGATGTGAATCCAAGTGTTCCTGCTGTTGTGAGGAATACAAGGTAAGTTGGTGTGTTATCCAAAAAGCTGGAAAGAAGTCCGGTTGCCCAGAACATCTCATATGGCTCTGTAATTCCGAGGTTTGGTCCCATTGTTTTCAGTAATGCAAGTGCTGGCTGCATTGTGATGAAAATGCCGATAAATAATACCGCAACTCCTTTGATTGCACCCCAGGTAAAGTGGTTCTGGGTACGGATCTTCTCATTTGTTGTCTTAAATGAAAGTAATGCAGCTAAAAGAATAATTGCAACCTCAATAATTGCAGGGAATGTCAATTTAACAGATTTGTAAATTGTAATTCCAAGTACGTTTCCGGCTGCATCCTGGAACATTGGCAGACTTGGAAGTGTACCACTTAAAATAACAGCCACAACGATCGCTACAAGGAAAAACACATTATGTAAACCTTCTACTTTGATATCTACACCCGGTTTACTGATATCCGGACGTAAACCATTCGCAATATCCTTACGATACTGTTTCTTATCGGTCAGGTAGAAAATGATCAATAATAAAATCATATTGAAAATTAAAATCGGGAACAGATGCAGGCTCCAGAAGAATGGAACACCACGCATAAATCCCATCAAAAGTGGTGGATCACCGATTGGTGTCAGGCATCCTCCCATGTTAGAAATCATGAAAATAAAGAAGATCATGATCTGTGCTTTGTTTTTTCTCCATGAATTCATCTTGATCATCGGGCGGACAAGCAGCATACTTGCACCGGTTGTACCGATACAGCTCGATAATAAAGTTCCGAATGCTAAAAATAAAGCATTCACAGCAGGAGAACCTGCAAGGTTACCCTCCAGCGTAATATTTCCGGATACACAGAACAGACCGAATAATAAAACGATAAAGGTCAGATAATCATTCACGATACACTCTAACACTGTTTCGGTCGTCTCTCCTGCGCCGTTTAACACGATAGACGGGATAATAAAAAGCAATGACCACACGATCACTGCCAAAGCCTGATGTTTTTCCCACCACTCAGGCTTTACCAATGGCATTACCGCAATGCAGAGCAATAAACCTGCAAACGGAATGCAAAGTAATAAACTGTTCATGTTTTGCACCTCTTCTTTTTTACATATTCAAATTCAAACCCATGTCAATATTATCAGATTTTCCAGAATTTTCAACTTTTTTCTAACTAAAATCCGGTCAAGAACTACATATAAGTAAAACTGTATTTTTTTCTGCTACAAAATGACGGTCGTGTGATATCAATATCTGATGGTTTCCATGCAAAAAGTGGACACTTGTTGGTTCTATTTTAAAAATTGCACAAAAAAGATCGTTACAAAGCTCCTCTGCAACGATCTTTTCAGCAATTTTACCATAAATCTGCCAACTCATAAATCAGCTTTTCTGTTTTTTCCCATCCAAGACAAGGATCTGTGATGGATTTTCCATAGCAGTGTTCGCCAACTTTCTGGGCACCATCCTCAATATAACTCTCGATCATAAGTCCTTTTACCAGATTATGAATCTCTTTTGACACTTTACAACTATGTAATACATCTTTGCTGATACGAATCTGTTCCATAAACTGTTTTCCTGAGTTAGAATGATTGGTATCCACGATGACCGCCGGATTTGCGAGGGTTGTCTGCTGTGATGCGTTGACATCTTCATAATGTTCTAATAAATTCTGCAGATCTTCATAATGATAATTTGGAATATTGCGTCCAAACTTGTCCACATATCCGCGTAAAATAGCGTGTGCATATGGATTTCCGGTTGTTGTCACTTCCCAGCCCCGGTATAAAAACGTATGTCCGTGCTGTGCAGCGATCATGGAATTCATCATAACAGAAATATCCCCGCCTGTCGGATTCTTCATTCCGACCGGAATCCCAACTCCACTTGCAGTCAGACGATGCTGCTGGTCTTCTACGGAACGTGCACCTACTGCCACATAAGACAACAAATCAGACAAATATCTGTGATTCTCCGGGTAGAGCATTTCATCTGCACAGGTAAATCCGGTTTCTTTTACCGCTCTCGTATGCAGTTCCCGGATTGCAATGATCCCTTTTAACATATCCTCTTTTTTCTCCGGATCCGGCTGATGCAACATTCCTTTATATCCAACGCCGATCGTTCTCGGCTTATTGGTATAAATACGGGGAATTATAAAAATTTTATCTTTCACTTTTTCCTGAACCGTTCTCAATCTGGATATATAGTCAATAACAGCATCTTCATTATCTGCGGAGCAGGGACCGATCACTAAAATCAGCCTGTCATCTTTTCCCTCAAAAATATTGCGTATCTCTTCATCTCTCTGGGCTTTCACTGCCACAACTTCTGTACTTACCGGTAACTGCTCTTTCAACTCCTGTGGTGTTGGCAGTTTCCGCAAAAATTCCATCTCCATTTCCATTGGTACATCCTCCATGTGTAACTCCAAGCCTGCATAAAAACTTCTCTTTGTCTGTATCTATCGTCATACACTCTGTGCTATCTACATCTTATGCAGTTTTATTTTCGTACTTCAACGCATTGAAGTATTCTTTTTTTATCATAATAGTTTCACAGGAATCCGTCAAGTGCTAATTCTTGTTTATTACTGGTTTTCATTATTTTCTACTGAGTTTTTCAAATCCTCTGCCAGTAAATAAATATTTTCCAGCACTTTTTTACAATTGGACATCTTCTCCACTGTAATGTCTGCCGTGCGGAGACCCTCGGTGGAAGAAGCTGCTACCTCCTCACCTGTTGCAGACAAATGCGTGATGTTATCTGAGATCACTCCTGTCGCATCCAGTATTTTTTGAATACTCTGTTCTGCAACATCGATATTTCCCATTAAAACTTCCACTGCATTACCAACATCATTAAATTTATCTCTGGTATCATCGATCAGTTGATTCTGCTTCTCTACAGATTCTGCCGCTGTCATGATGCTGTCATTCGCACGTTTTGTATCTTCATTCAATTTCTGGATGATCTCTGTAATATTTGCAGAAGCATCCTTCGTCTGCTCTGAAAGCTGACGGATTTCATCTGCCACGACTGCGAAACCTTTTCCGGCTTCACCGGCTCTTGCTGCTTCAATAGACGCATTCAGGGCAAGCAGATTGGTCTGATTTGAAATGTTAATGATGGAATCGACAAATGTTTTTACTTCCTCCACTTTATCGGTCAGGCTTCTGATCACATCCACCGTCACCTGACTCGCATCTGCAACGTTCACGGCCTGTTCCTTCAATTCACTGACAACACCGGCACCTTCTTTCACATTGTCATTCGTCTTATGTGATGCCTCGATCATTTCTTTGATGCCCTGCTCTGCCTGATCGGTATTCCCCTGAATATCAGAACACATAACCGCCTGTTTCTGGATCGCTTCCGCTGTGCTTTCTGTGCTGTCTGCAATTTCCTGAATGGAACTGTGACTCACATTAATGGATTCCTGCAGACCGTCAAGCATATCCATTGCCTCTCCAAAATGCTTGGAAATATTCTCTGCAACGATGATCATCTTTTTATTACTATCCTTCTGGATATCCGATGCATTTTGAATTTCTGCAAGATTTTCTTTAAAGAAACACTCGAGCAGATGCTCTGCACTATTGCAGGCATATGCGGTCAGTAATAATACAAACAACCCAATCACATTATTCCGCAGATCTGATCCGCCACCCAGAAAGCATCTGACTAAATGAACTATAATGGCAACCAGCGCAATACCATTTGTCATCATCACAATTTTCTTGTCCAGATAAACCATTGCAACGATCAGTAGCGGCAGACCATATGTCCATGTTCCAACGGTTGTGTTCAATTGGACAATCACGAAATAACCTATCATCATCGACAGTGTCATGATTACCGCACATGTGCGTGTTGTTCTTTTACCAAGATATGCTACAACCGAGATAACGATAACTGCTGCCGCCGTGACTGCCTCCATCACAATCTTTGCCGCATGTCCGCCCTGACTGACGCCCAATGCTAACATAAGGGTAGCTGCTATGTATCCAAAAACAACTACGATTGCAAGCAGTACTCTTTTATTCGCTCTGGAATATTGTTCTTCATTCATATAACTTCCTCTTTTCTAGTTAAAGTATGTTTTTTCGTGCTGTGTCCTATTATACTACAATGTATTTTGTTTATCTACATTTTTTGTATGTTTTGCATAATTTTGAAATAATTATACGTAAGCAAATCAGTATTTTGACAATTAAATATTGTTTAGATCCAATTACAATTCCTGCTTTTTTTCACGCAAAAATAGCGGTAAACCATGAAGTTACTGGTCTAACCGCTATTTTAAACCGATGAGACATCGGGGATTCGAACCCCGGACAACTTGATTAAAAGTCAAGTGCTCTACCAACTGAGCTAATGCTCCATGTTAAATTTGTCATATATTTCACATCTTAAACGCCAAGTTTTTTCCTAAACAACCTTCGGCATTTAAAATGCCCAGAGCCGGAATCGAACCAGCGACACGAGGATTTTCAGTCCTCTGCT
>ERZ826016.3352-NODE-3352-length-11088-cov-2.869301_pt1 | contig 11088 bp, 12 predicted proteins | sample MGYA00519872_ERZ826016 | MGnify/ENA primary metagenome ERZ826016 (study PRJEB31778, sample SAMEA3449218) | human gut metagenome | biome: human gut; feature: human-associated habitat; material: faeces | place: United Kingdom | collected 2010/2012 ... | reverse complement strand
AGTGATTCCAATTAAATTATCTTTAAGAAATTCTTTTCTTTCATTTACAGCTTTCATTCCTTCATCGAAATGAAATTGAAAATTGAAGATTTTCCCTAAAATATCCCAAAACACATTCTTTTCATTAGCATAATAAAACTCAAATTTACGATTTTCTTTACGAGTTGGAAATGTGCCTATGATTAAAGTTTTAGCTTTTTCGGGAATATATGCTTCAAAAGGATGTTTTTCAAGTATATATGGTGCTTTGTATTCTTTGTATTTACTATTCATGACTTTTCCTTTTATTATGAATTACGAAGATATGAAGAAAATGTAAGTGTTCCAAATAAATAATATATGAATTAGATGTATGCAATAGAGTACAGATACTTATATATAATACCCCCTACCTGTTAAAATAAGAGCCTAAATATATATCAGCTTTCTTCTCCTATGATTTACTGAATTGAAAGTTACGTACGAATGAGTAGAGTAGCTCTAACGTCCCCCTAGGGTAGTTGGATAGAAAACGAAATATATTTCAATCCACGTAATCAATTTATAAATCATTTAAAATTTTATTCGTTATGAGAAATCTACAAATTATTGGCAATGTGCCACAGGTAAGAAGGGAAAGTAACTTTGGTGAGTATGCAGAAGAAGCGGTAATAATCGAAGAACAACCAAAAGTTAAAAAAGAGAATCCTCATTTCTTGGAAGCTAATACGCTAGAGGTAACAATGCAACATTTGAAAGAAGATTGTATTACACCCGTATTCGCCAAAGATAATGAGCTTACAATTCCTCACCCTGCATTTATTGATACTGTTTATGACGCTGCAAATACGTTTTTCAGTGGTGAAAGCATTGATAAGCCCGATATTCGTGTAAGCCATGTTATTAAGGGTCGTATTTCGGGTGCTATCCATAAGCCAGCCAATCAGTTATTAGAAAGTGATAAGACTATCTACTACGAAAGATGTGCTTTTATTATTCAGATTCCTACGATTTTCGAAACGGTGAACGGGAATAAGTTAATATTAACTATTGGTGGTGTTCGTGCTTATAATCACACTAATCTTTATTCAAAAAAAGGAGCAGAACGATTTAAAGTGTTTATTGGCTTTATTTGTAAGGTTTGTACAAACTTGTGTGTATCAACAGACGGTTTTCTTAGTTGTTTGGAAGTTACTAATACAAGGGATTTATATCAAGCAGTATTAGAGATGTTCAATAAATACGACACAGCCAAACACATACACTTAATGCAAACACTTGGTAACTCATATCTTACAGAACATCAATTTTGCCAATTACTTGGGAGAATGAGACTTTATCAATCATTACCACAAGGTTATCAGAAAAATATTCCTAAAATGCTTATCACAGATTCGCAAATAAATACAGTTGCAAAAGCATACATTAATGATAAGAACTTTGGGAGCTTGGGAAATGATATTAGTATGTGGAAATTGTACAATCTATTGACAGGAGCAAATAAGAGCAGTTATATAGATTCATTCTTGGATAGAGCCTATAATGCTACAGAACTTGCAACGGGTATATGTTCCGCTTTACACGGTGATGACAAATATCAGTGGTTTCTTAGTTAGTGGTATTACAGAGTACTTAAAAGGGGCATCCATATAATAAGGGTGTCCCTTGATTATTCATTACCTATTAATACTCAAAAGATTATGTTACAAGCATTATTAATCGTTATATCTTGGATTATCTTGTTACTTGTTATGTGTGCAATTTCACCTGTTGTATTCTTCTTGATGATTATTTGGACTATATACAAGATTATTACGATGAAGTAGTACATGAAGAACTAATAAGGGTATCTATATACTATATATAGGTACTCTTTATTAGCTATAGCCAGTAGTATAATATTCACTTTGATAATTAGTGAATGTTTAGCTAATAATCAGTAAGTTAGATATTCCAGTTTAAAATTAATATTCACTTTTATTAGTTTCACTATAAAACAGAACATTATGTCACTTAAATATTCAAGTACAACAGCAGATTATCTGCAATGGAGCGAAGCAATGAACTTAATAAGAAAGTTGGCAAGGGATAGTAATTATAAGATGTCACTTCTTATTGCTTTGGGTTGCTTCACAGGTCTAAGAATTTCTGATATTCTTGCTTTGAGGTGGAATCAGATATTAGATGCAGAAGAGTTTACCATTACAGAGATTAAAACAGGGAAGCAAAGGACAATTAGGATTAATATGCAGCTACAGCAACATATCAGAGATTGTTATGAGCATATAAATCCAGTTGGCATAAATGCTCCTGTATTGATAAGTCAGAAGGGGACAGTGTACACAGTTCAGAGAATCAATGTCATGCTGAAAGAGATTAAGAAGAAGTACAAGTTGCATATAGGCAATTTCAGTTGCCATTCTCTTAGAAAGACCTTTGGCAGACAGGTTTATAATATGAACAGTGATAATTCAGAGCTTGCACTTGTTAAGCTCATGGAGCTATTCAATCATTCCAGTGTATCAATTACTAAGAGATACTTGGGATTAAGACAGGAAGAACTGCTTAATACTTATGACTATCTTAGCTTTTAACTCACAATTTTAATTGCAAATACAAATGCCTTTCGTTATCTTTGTGCCCATCCTAGCAATAGGAGAACATTTTTATTTAACGAAAGGCGTTTTGCATTATCCTTGTCTCTAAATTTCGCCAAAATTTTACACTACGAGGATATGCACAACGCCCATACTAATGTTATATACCTATCTTATTGATAGTCTATATATCGTTTGGTGTGGGCAACTGTTGTGTATTTGTAGTGTGGGTGTTTGGCGATACCTAGAGACAGATACGCGATTAGTTCTCACACCTTTTTTGTATGTAGTTGCCAACTATAGGGAACAGGTTGGTATTAATACAAATATCTAAGAAACAGACAGTCTATCTACTAATCAATTGCAGTTCTATTAAAGAAGTGTGCAACCTTCGTGTTGTGTTCCTCACACTTATATCTCAATTACTAACGCTCTCTATTAGGAACGTAGAAGCACAACGTAATTTATTATGAAACTAAATGATGAGATCTTTTATAACTATGGTTATGTTCTTTACAATCTGTATTCTTTTTATGGCAAACCAACTGTTGTAGAACAGAAGTTAAAAGAATACATTGGAGAAGCTAAATACGGGTACTTTAAAGAGGACTATGAGTTCAACAGTATGTATTCAAACCTTGTTAAGCGATTTAATAATCAAGAAACATTTCCAGTATCAATGCTTTGGCACATAAAAGACCATGCCAGTAGAGAAGAACGCTCCTATTGCATTACTTCTATAGAAAATTTCTATGATTTATGTAAGAGATACTATCCTAATAATGAAGTGGCTAGTGTTATGATGCCTCGAATTCTTTTAAATTTAAAATGATGGAAATAATAGGAAATACGTTTAATCAAACTTATGAAAATTATAAAGCGTATTTTATTTATCAACATGGTACAGCTAAATTTGAGAAAGCATATCATGCAGTAGTCAATAGTGATAAAATTAAGAATCTTTTATTATGGAGTAGGAGTAATCATAACTATCTAGGTGGTGCAGATTACAGCAATACAATAAACAGTATTTTCTATTTCATGTTCAAGAATAATGAGACAACAGCAATGGGAGTGTTAATAGCCATTAAGTATTGGAATGATAACTTAAATGCTTGTATGGGACTTTGCGCTGATTCTAAAGTAAATGATATAGCCATAAATCAATTACGCCAGTATTGTGCATCATTACTCTATAGTAGGTAGTTAGAGAATTGCAGATGTAAAATTGATAAGAAATTTACTATGGAAGTTATGCTATATGTCATTATTAAAACTTGCTTTTAATATCGCCATAGAAAAGAAGAAATAAGTATTTTACAAAGAGGAGTCCTAAATGTGGCTCCTCTCCTAATATGCATCATTTTGATTAAATATGAAATATACAATTTATGTAATTACCGTAATTTCAGGATTGACTTCTTGCCAAAACAAGCAGCAAGTAACAGCACCTATTTCCACTATAGACAGTACATTACAAACTAATGCTACTGTCATACTAGAAGACAAGTTATCAGAGATAAATGCTCAATCTGGACAGGTTATAGTTATGGAAGTTCAAACAGGTCAAATCAAGGCTTTAGTTGGACTTACTAAGAAAGACAGTACGAACTACCAACCATGCGAGAACTTCTCTGTATGGCAGCCTACAGGCTTGATGCACCCAATATCGCTATTGGCAGCTTTAGAAACTGGTAAGGTAAAATTGAGTGATAAGGTTGATACTGGAAATGGTATTTACCAAGTTCATGGCAGAGAGCTTAAAGATCGTAATTGGCATAGAGGAGGATATGGTGAGATAACAGCACAAGAAGGATTGGCAGCTAGTTCCAATATTGCCATTTATAAGACAATGGAGAAGGCTTTTGGGGATGATCCTCAAACCTTTTTTGATTTACTTGCTAATATGAGCTATGGTAAACCAGATAGTATCAATGGAATTGCCAGTCTGCAACCTTACAAGATTACAGAAAAAAATATCACTTGGAACTGTATAGGATATGAACAGCTCATTTTACCTATTCAAGTCCTTACCTTCTATAATGCTATCGCTAATAATGGGAAAATGGTACAGCCTCAACTATACAAGGACAGTGTAGTGGTTATCAATCCTCAAATAGCAAGTAGAGCTAGCATTGATAGTTTGAAAAAAGCTCTAGTATTTAATATTACTGATGGATTAGGACAACCTGCCAAGTCTGATAAGGTAGTAGTTGCAGGTATGCAGGGAACTAGTTCATTATCTACTAATGAGGATAGTACTAAGGATATGTATGCGATAGAGTTCTGTGGTTACTTCCCTACTGATAATCCCAAGTATAGTATCATTGTATCTATTAATAAGACTGGATTACCTGCAAGTGGTGGACTAATGGCAGGTGATGTATTTAAGAAGATAGTTGATAATATCATTGAAGAATAATCATTATCTTTATAGCACCATTATACACAAGAGACATGGGAGAAATAAAACAATATGAATGTTCTAAATGTGGCTACACAACACCAATACTGCATTTTGGTTGTGGATTTGAAGATCATTATGAGGTCTATATTTGTAAGAAATGCCAAATTATTCAAAGTATCTATATTGGAACCATGGAACATGATATAGAACCTAAATGTGAGAGTTGTAACAGTTCTTATTATTTAAAAGTTTGGGATGAAAAGCATTGTCCTAAATGTAGTGAAGAAATGGTATGGGGTGGAAAGTTTTTATATGGTAATTGGGACTGATAGAGTTTGCTATGAACATAAAACATCCCAAACGAGTATGGAATGCATTAACAGGTAGATACTTTATATATCCTACTGCTGTAGGTACAACATTAATAGGAGGAACAATGTATGGAAACAATGACAGCAAGTGAGATAATGGACATCATGGAAGAGTTGGGCATTTGTGTAGATAGCTTCACAGATGATATTGTACATGGGAAGATTAGTTTGATTCTATGGATGATGTAGAACCTGATAAAGAACCAGAAAAAGAATCTGACAACAAATCTTAACAATCTATCATTAGGCTAGTTGGCTAATAATGAGTAACTTTGTTTTCAGAAATAGCACAATTACTAATTAGCACAATCAATCTATGAATGACAATCAAATTTTAAAATATGATACAAGTAAACAAGACTTTCAACCCTATTCATTTAGCAAGAAATAAGAATCTGCAAATTGATAGCACAAAATTAGATTTGTCAGAATCCAATTTAAAGATATACTTCTGGAAATTATTTGAGAATAGAACAAAGAAAGACAAATCATATATAAGCAAGTATAATTCTATTGGGGAACTAGAAGAAGACATATATGGTGACTTGTACTTCCCTCAAGATGATGAATATATCAAGATAGCTTTTCAAGAAGTTTATTCCAAGTTAGATAAAGAAATCTTTTTTGCGAAAGTTAATGAAATGATTGCACAATACGGAAATATGCTTGTGGTGGATAGTATTAATGCGTTGTATATAAAGTCAGACGAGTCGCTTAATTTATTATCCTATTTACATAAAGTTGGCAGATACTATTACTCCCCTAAACAAGCACCTACATTATACTCATATTCTAATTCTAAGCAATTATTTTTGTGGGGAGGAGGAATATTACTTTTATATATCATAGGAGTAATTGTAGGGATATGCTTAGGCTATGGTTGGACTAGTTTATTCTTTCCATTTATCATACTAGTAATTCTATCTATAATATCCTCTGGTATTGTATGGCTTTATAATCTGATATATGACAAGAAACACAGGGTATAACCAAGAAAGATAAGTCAAAGGTTAAGGTGGTAAGTGAAATTTCATTTACTGCCTTATTTTTTTATACAGTGGACTGAAATATTGGATAAATTTGTTTCTTTGCAGTCGTTAATTTTAAAAGATAATACCATGAAGAAATTGCGCCAACGCCTCATTGATATGGCATTTTCCCAAGAACCAGAGAAGAAAGATATAATTATAAAACTAGCTAAGAAGTATAATATTCTCAAATGTGATGATGATACAGATGGGCTTTTACTTCAATTTACAACTGAAAAAGTGTCTAAGTATGAAAGAATGGATATTAAAAAGTTATGTGAACTAATTCTATATCTAATTCATGAGAATAACCAAATAACCCTTAAAAGTTCTACATCGAAAGAAAAACATATTATAGATACTGAACAAATCTCAATGATTAAATCATTATTATGCAACAAACTGTTTATGATATTATTATCTGATCCATACCAATATCGGGATTATATGGAATGGACTGCCCCTTTTTATGGTTTTTGCATTAAATTCAACAAAGGAAAGAAGTTTGTCACATACATAGATGAAGATAATAATGAAATTTATCCTATTGGCATATTAGATATAAAACTGAAACAATTAATGCGGAGAGAGGAAACTCTTTTGAATGAGAATGGTAAATACTATATCGGTACATTACTATTTTGTTGGAGGAAGAACTTGTTAAATGCTGCCTTTTTCAGTAAAGAAGTAAAGACTATAAGAAACGAAGAAGCAGCATTTCTATATGACCTATTAGGTCTATATAATATCCCAATACCCGAATATGAAGTTAGAGAATCAGCGCAGGATAAGAAAGAATATATAAGGGGAGAATTAAATAAAGTTCATGCTTTCTTAGGATAAAATACTGCCAAAAGATGACCAATTTCTCCTAATCTAGGTCAATCTTTCTATATAGTTTTGCCACCAGAAATAATAATTGGTGTGCTAGATACCTAGACAAGTCCCAAGGGCATGGGCATAAATAATGGCAAAAGAAAGCGAAATTGCCCTCGAAATTTCAACGCTAGCAGTGCTGGCTAGTAAAGGGATCAAGATAGCTAGGCTATCAGGTAATCGCAACTTTGACGAAAAGGTGGTTAAATCCAAAATGAAGTCCATGAAGGCAAATGGAATGCTAGTTCCTGCTATCATAGTGGATGCAAAAAAAGCTATAGAAGCAGAATTGAAGATTGTGGACTTTGAAACGGGAGAAACCATTAGTAAAGCTGATGCAGACAGGTACGTTGTGTTAGTAGATGCAAACCACCGTTACAAAGCTCATCTAAATCTTCTGGAAGCTAACAAGGACTTAAAAGATGAAGAGAAGTACAAAGGTGAGTTCTATCTTATCTATGCTTTGAATGAAGAAATTGCAGTCTCGAGAATGTTTTCAGAAATTAACATTTGTACAAATCCTTGGAAGGGGGGTGACTTTCCTAAGGGGGCTAAAATGGCGTGCAAAGAGGAACTTCCGCTACTTGATTTTATCGTGGAGCTTACTGAACAAGGTTATCCATTACCCACTGCCTCCAAATGGGGAACATTTAAAGCGGGTATTACTAAAGAGATAATGGCAGATGCAATGGCGGGTAAGATAAGTGATAAATTGCGGAAAACTAATGGATTGGAAAGGGGGAGGAGATTATTAAAAGCAGCAGTAGAACACCTCTCTAAAGAGATTCTCAAAAGTCGAACTCTCATTGATTGGATTATCTATCAGTACGATGAAGCAGACGATGACCAAAAAAATGCTACGATTGACAATCTGGTCAAGTTCTTTTTAAGTTTGAACAAAGAGAAAGCAGAGCAGATAGAGAAAGCCAAAGGACAGCGAGGTGGCGATACCAAAGAGACCATTATAAATCGTCTTCTTAACAATTTCTACGAGCAGTTCACACCATCTCAAAGTACTTCTACTGATGAGTAAAATTAAAAGCCAGTTATCAAGATGATAGCTGGCTTTTGTTTTTCTCCAACACAAAAGTGCATGGAAGAATTTTTAAAGCTCAATCTCAATCCTCCTTCCTTATGTGAACTTAAAATATAGAGTTATCTGAAATACAATGTGTACCAAGAAGGGAATTGTGGGTTAAAATACTATTCTCTTTAAAAATCTACCCTATATCCTATTTATATTGGCAGATAAATTGGGATTTAGAAAGTAACAAACTATCTTTGTAAGATAGTAAACAATAAGTATAAACAATGCATATAAGCAACAAGATACGTAGCAAGCTGATTTCCAACACGTTTCACAACACTGGCAGTGTTAAGGTGATCGGTTCGAGTCCGATACGCTCCACAAATAAGGCATTATGAAAGAGGTAAAAGAAGAATTGAATATACCTCAAACATAAAAATATGATATTTATTATTCTCAAATAGATAACTTCATTACTCATTTAATAAAAGAATAACCTATTAAGAACAATAAATATCATACCCCAATTTAAAGACTTATTCCAAATCTTCCTTTACTACTTCGTCCATTTCCTTCAAACGTTTTTCACGTTCTTTCTTCGTAAGATGTTTTTTATCTTTATACACATTATCCGCACGGCTGGAAACTTCTTCACTCCATTCTCCAAACTGATTGGATGCGGGACGTCCGTTCGGCTCGATATTTTCTTCGGCGATCGAGTCGTGCCTATTAATCATATCATCCATAATGTTTTTACTTTTAATGGTTTACCGTATTACTACAATAAAACAAGGAGAAAAGTTCCCTTTTTTAATCATTTTTGGGAGATTTTTTTCTGCAAATGCTCCCGATAAGTCTGAATACGGAACGGAACATAAAGAGTATAATTTGTTTCCACCGCTTTATTTTCAGTCGTTGCCGGTATCCAATTCGGCATTCCTTTAACAATGCGCAATACCTCTTCCGCAAATCCGGAATGGGTGGACTTTAAGATATGAGGGCGAAGGACAACTCCCGTTTTATCAATAGTAAATTCACAAAGTACATAGCCTTCTATATTCTTTGCCAATAAACCTTCCGGATAGATCATTTCAGCTTCTACATATTCTTCCGGGGTGCCGGAAGAAAACTTAGGAGTCACTCCTACCAATTTACCGGAATTGGTCACAAGTTGAGGACCTAATTCATAAATACCAACATATATTGGACGTTTATGAGCATTCGGTTGTTCTTTTGTACGTTTCTGTAATTCCTTCAACAAAACATCTGCTTCATTCGCTAATGCATCTTCAGAAATACTCTCACCTATAGATAATAAATAGGCTGATTGACAGACCAACACAAGACGTTCCATCAAAGATCCTTTTTTTGGCGACCACTTCCGACCGCTTAAAACGTTACCTTTATTATCAACCGAAGTAAAATAATAAACAACACCATCCAAACCTGCAGTAGAGCCATCCAAATCTTGAATCTGACTAGTCACCAATCGAAAAATAGTTCCTAAAGACAAATACAAAGACTGACTGATAAAAACTGATTTCTTTTCCGCTTTTACTGTTCCTTTCTCTGCTTGCCAGTAAGTACGGGACAATGTATTTGAAATCAGGCAATAACGTCCATTTTTCTTTTCAACCGACATAGCATATTCAGGTGAAAAAGAAGGAATTACTGTAAATCGGGCATAAGGTTGTTGCTGAAAGTCTGTGTTTAATAAAGAAAATACATTCCGATAATATTCTCCTAGTTCGCCCGGATAGGTATCTAAAGGTTTTACCGGTTCCAAGTAATCAGTTTGGGCCGGGAGATGAAAAGAAAAAAATAAAAGAAGAAGAAATATAACAATCTTTTTCATATATTGTCGGTTTTCGGTGTAAGTCAGCAACAAAGATACAAAATATTTCGAAGGTTCGTGATAAAATTGTATCTTTGCACGGTTTTTACCAAGAAACAGAATAACAATACATCAAAAATATGATAGCCAAGATTGAACAACTTCTGAAAGAGGTGGAAGCAATGCATGCCTCCAATGCCGAAGAACTTGAAGCTCTCCGCATTAAATATCTCAGTAAGAAGGGTGCCATTAATAATTTAATGGCTGATTTCCGAAACGTAGCTGCCGAACAGAAAAAAGTAGTCGGCATGAAATTGAATGAACTAAAAACTATTGCGCAGGACAAAATCAACGCGCTAAAAGAACAGTTCGAGAATCAAGACAACGGTTGCGATGGAGTAGATTTGACACGTTCCGCATACCCCGTGGAACTCGGTACCCGTCACCCGCTTTCTATTGTAAAAAATGAAATTATCGATATTTTCGCCCGTTTAGGATTCAGTATTGCTGAAGGTCCTGAAATCGAAGATGACTGGCATGTGTTCTCTGCACTGAATTTTGCAGAAGACCACCCGGCACGTGATATGCAGGATACTTTCTTTATTGAATCTCATCCGGATATTCTACTACGCACCCACACTTCGTCTGTACAGACTCGCGTGATGGAAGCTTCTCAGCCCCCTATCCGTATCATCTGTCCGGGACGTGTATATCGTAACGAAGCAATCAGCTATCGTGCACACTGTTTCTTCCACCAGGTAGAAGCCTTGTATGTAGATAAAGAAGTATCATTTACGGATCTGAAACAAGTATTGTTGCTCTTCGCCAAAGAAATGTTCGGGGCAGATACAAAGATTCGTTTGCGTCCGTCTTATTTCCCGTTCACTGAGCCCAGTGCAGAAATGGATATCAGTTGTAACATTTGCGGTGGTAAAGGTTGCCCGTTCTGCAATCATACCGGTTGGGTGG
>ERZ826016.3347-NODE-3347-length-11098-cov-4.034139_pt1 | contig 11098 bp, 7 predicted proteins | sample MGYA00519872_ERZ826016 | MGnify/ENA primary metagenome ERZ826016 (study PRJEB31778, sample SAMEA3449218) | human gut metagenome | biome: human gut; feature: human-associated habitat; material: faeces | place: United Kingdom | collected 2010/2012 ... | reverse complement strand
GCCGTCCACTTTATAATATTCCGGATACATGCCTGTGGCATGATAGCCCGCAGGCGCGGCGCCGTCCGCAGGGGCCGGTGCCGTGCGCACGCTGGGCGCATTTTGTAAAAGCGGCGCGGAAAAATCCGGCGCGCAGTATTCGGGCAATGTAAACATATCATTCCCGCCTTTCCTCTGTTTTACAAGTATTCCGCAGGCGCCGGCCGCACGGCAGTGCGCGTTCGTTTTCGGAAAGCCGCGGCGCCGCTCCTGCAAACACAATGTTTACGAGTGCATTATAACATGCTATACTGACAGCAACAACCCATACCACTATAAACCACAGGAGGGCCAAGGCATGCAGATTGAAGAGCTGGTATCCGCCCAGAGGGCTTTTTTCAATACAGGCGCGACAAAAGACGCCGCTTTCCGCCGCCGCGCGCTGGCCGCGCTGAGGCAGGCGGTAACGGCCCGGGAGGCCGATATCTGCGCCGCCCTGAAGGAGGACCTGCACAAATCTCCCTTTGAGAGCTATATGTGCGAGACAGGCCTTGTACTGAGCGAGCTGACCTATATGGAAAAGCATCTGAACCGCCTGATGCGTGCCAGGCGCGCCAAAACCCCGCTGGCGCAGTTCCCCGCCCGCAGCTTCGTCGTGCCCGAGCCGCTGGGCGTGGCGCTGGTGATGAGCCCGTGGAATTATCCGTTCATGCTCTCGCTGGACCCGTTGGTCGGCGCGATCGCGGCGGGCAACTGCGCGGTGCTCAAGCCCAGCGCGTACGCGCCGGCCACCAGCCGCGTTTTGAAGGAGCTTGTGGAAAGCTGCTTCGCGCCGGACCATATCGCCGTCGTGGAGGGCGGACGCGCGGAAAACGAAGCCCTGCTGGAACAGAAATTCGACTATATCTTTTTCACGGGCAGTGTGGCCGTTGGCAGGCTGGTGATGGAAAAGGCCGCGCGCTGGCTCACGCCCGTGACGCTGGAGCTGGGCGGCAAAAGCCCGTGCATCATTGACCAAACCGCAGACCTCCCCCTGGCGGCAAAGCGCCTCGCCTTCGGCAAATACCTGAACGCCGGGCAGACCTGCGTCGCGCCGGATTATGTGCTCGTGCACAGGGACGTTCATGACGGGCTGCTGACGCTTCTGGCCGGGGAGATTGCCGCCTTTTACGGCAGCGACCCGCTGGCCTGCCCGGATTACGGACGCATCGTGAACGAAAAGCATTTCCACCGCCTGATGGGCCTGATGGACAGCGGACGCGTGGTATGCGGCGGCACGGGCAGCGCCGAAACGCTGCAGATCGCGCCCACGGTGCTGGCGGACGTGGCATTAACAGATTTGAAGAAGGACATCCAATGTCATACTTTAATCTGATTGAAACAGATGGTATTTTCCGTACTCAAGAAGAAATTGATAACTACAAAAACAAAGATGGAAAACAGATTCAACCGGGGGCACAACCGGGTGATGTACGTTACAAAGACTGGAACGGTGATGGCGTTATTGATGAGAATGACCAACATGATGTAGGCAATCCATTCCCTGATTTCACATTCGGCCTGCGCTTAGGCGGTGAATGGAAAGGATTTGATTTTGGTCTATTCTTTGATGGTATGACAGGCAACCAGATATATAACTATCAGCGTTACTGTCTTGAATCTGGTAAGTTCAACGGAAATTACAGTACTAAACTGGCTAACTCGTGGAGACCAGATAATCAGAATACCGATATTCCTCGCTTTTCTAAATCTGACGGAGCAGACAATGGGTTAGCATATACCGACAGATGGCTAGAAGATGGTTCCTACTTCAGATTAAAAACTCTGGATATCGGTTATTCACTCCCTAAAAATTTATTAAAGAAAATAAAACTAGAAAACGTGAGAATTTATACATCAATGGAGAATCTCTTCACATTAAGTAAATATTCCGGTTATTCTCCCGACCTCGGCGAAAGTGGTAGTGTAGATATCGGAGCAGGTTATAATGTATTCTCAAGAGGAATAGACCAAGGTCGTTATCCACTCCCACGTACTATCTCGTTTGGTATTCAGGTTAGCTTATAATATAAAAATATACACTAATTGAATTTATAACATGAAAAAGAACTGGTTATCATATATATGCATGGCAACTCTCTTATCTGGAGCACTGACTTCATGCAACGAATCCAACTTTCTGGATCTAAAAGATCCTAATCACTTCACAGAAGACAACTTCTGGAGAAATAAAGCAGATGCAGAAAGCGGTCTAGCCGCTGCTTATTCTCCCATAAAATATCAAATGAATGGTTATTACGGAGCTTTTGACGGGTGGCTAAACTTAAATAGCCGTGGCGATGATATTTTTACAATTCTGAATGAAGAGGCTTCCATGTGGGCCATCGCTACATTCCAGAACTCAAGTACAACAGGAAGTGACCCATACGGAGCACTCTATGCAGGTATTCAGCGTGCCAACTTGGTATTGAAGAATATTGATCTGGTTCCGGCAACAGGTATCAGTGAAGAAGATCGTTCTATGATCAAAGGAGAAGCCCTCTTTCTGAGAGGATTACAATATTTCCTATTAGTACACAACTATAAAGAAGTCCCTCTTCGTTTAATTCCGTCTAATGAAGATGAAAGTAACAAACCCGCAGCTAAAGAAGAGCTACTTTGGAAACAAGCAGAAGATGATTTAAAAAATGCAATCAACTGCAATCTTCCTGTGACACGTTCAGGCGATGAAAAAGGTCGGATTGAAAAAGGAGCAGCTATCGCTATGTTAGGCAAAATATATATCTATCAGCACAAATATCCCGAAGCAAAAGAACAACTAGAGCTATTGATGAAAGCTCCTTATTATCCGGGACGCTATGATTTGATAGAAAACTTCGCAGAGAATTTTACGACAGCAAATGAAAACAACGAAGAATCTGTATTCGAATTGCAATATAGCAGTGACGGTGAATTGACATGGGGTAACGAAAGTGGAATCAGCCTCGGTAACTCTCTTCCCCAATTTATTGGTCCGGTTGCCGGCGGTGGTTGGGCAAAATTGATGCCTTCCAGTTTTGCTGTTGGAGAGTTTGTTAAGGAAGAACGTCCTGCCGGTTCAGATACAAAATATGATAAGCGTATGTATGCAAGTCTATTCTTTAATCCGGAAGCCTTAGGAGATGTAGTAAAAAATGAGAAGTGGTATGGTGGCAACCGTTCTATGGAAGATCTTTGGGAAGGTAACAGTGGTAAAATGAGTGGTGGAGCTCCATCTTTCAGCCAAGGTGACGGAATGTTCCTGCTGAAAAAATACACAGCATATTTTGTAAACGCAACTAATGCGGATAATATGGGACACAAGGAAGGTAAATCAAACAATTTACGTGCCATGCGTTTTTCAGAAGTACTTCTAATGTACGCTGAGGCTTGCGCCATGACAAACGATGTAAACGGTGCAAACACAGCATTGAAAATTGTTCGACAAAGAGCCGGTCTAAAAAATAAGACGTTTACCCAAACAGAATTAATGCCTGAAATTGAACATCAATGTTTACTTGAATTCTTTGGTGAAGGCCATCGTTTTGATGACTTAAAACGTTGGTATACTACCCAAGAAATCAAATCAATCTTCGACGCAAACGAGAAACAGGGAGCAGAATATTTTCAGGAGAAACACAAATATTATCCGATCCCATCCGGTGAGTTGAATAACAATAATGCTATGGTGCAAACTGAACTGTGGAGATAATACGCATAAATCAAATTAATATTAAAAAATTATGAAGAAGATATATTCACTATTATTTGTAGCACTTTTCCTTTTTTTAGGACATTCATGTGATGACGGAAGCTTGGACCATAGCGATGTCTATATCCCAGATCCTGTAGAAGAAAACTTCGAAGATGACGGAATTGTCGCTGAACCGACAACTACCGCTGTTGTAAGAATGAAAATAGGAGAAGAGAATAAACATCAAGTGATTGATGGTTTCGGTTGTGCTTTCTGTGGTTGGTCACACCGCATTTGGAATACAATGCAACGTGATGCTGTAATGGAAGACTTGTTTGGTAAATCTGGTTTGGCTTTGAATATCTACCGTGGAGAGATATTCCCTTCTTACAGTAATCCAACAACAGGAGATATTGAATTCAAAATGGATCGCAATTTTATGTTGCAACCTGATGACCCTTCTATGATCAATAACTATTGGCGCAATTACAATGGTGAAGAATGTGGAGAACAAATGCAACTTGGACAAATGTGGTTAGTTGACCTTATAAATAGAAAATATAAGGATGTCAATTTCTTCTTTTCTGTTTGGTGTCCTCCTATTAAATGGAAAAGTAATGGCAAGCTTAATGGTGGAAATCTAAAACCGGAATATTATGATGAATATGCCAAATATCTATTAGACTTTGTAGATGCCTATGAACAAAAATTAGGCATCGACATATACGGATTATCCGGTTGGAATGAACCGGATGTTCTCGCCAGTATGGGTGGCTGGGCTAGTTGTTCTTGGTCTGTAGATCAAATGGCTACATTTGTACTCGACAAACTTCGCCCGGAAATGATTAAAAGAGGTCACAATGATATGAAATTGATTTATGGAGAAAATGCCCAATGGAAATGGGCGGTTACTCATATCAATGAAAGTCTAAAAAAATATCCGGCACTCGTAGATCCGAATTTGATTGTAGCTGGTCATGGATATTCTACAAAGGATGAAAATATCATTCCATTTGAAGAAGCAGAGAAGCATAATATTCCTATGTGGCAAACTGAACTTTGTGATGATAAGGACCGTAAAGAAACATGGCCAGATGCAATGAGATGGGCAAAAACCTTCCACACGTATATGGCAAAAGGTAATATGAGTGCCTTTGTATGGTGGGCGGGTGCACGCCCTTGTAGTACTACAGGTGAGAACCTGATCCAACTAGAAGAGGCATTGCCTAGTACATATTATTACAAAGTTCCACGTTACTATACCTATGGACAGTTCACCAAGTATATAGAACGTAATGCTCGACGTGTGGATGTAGAAGCTATTTCTTCAGAAACAGATAAATTCCCTGAAGAATTGCTGGTATCTGCTTACATTAAAGACGATACTTACACTATTGTATTGGTTAATTCATCCGAGAAAGAGTCATTCTCAACATTAATTGAGATTGAAGGAGTAGAATTTCAGAATATGAGAACATATACATCCACTGAATATGTAAAATGGAAACACAAAAAGATAAATCCGTCCCAAAGCGGTTTACGTGCTATAACTGTTCCCAAATACAGTGTTGTGACTGTGACTGGTAAAATAAAAAACCATGAAGCTGAATAACGAATTATAAATAAGAGAATATTATGAAAAGAAATAAAATATACTTAGCAGGAATCGTACTTTGCGCAATCGGATTACTTTCCGGTTGTGATGAAGACTTACCTAGTTACGCAAATCTGACTGTAGATGCAAAGACGTTAACGATTGATTTAGATGAGACAACCGAAGGGAGTTTTAATATTATTGAAGGCAATGGCGGATATAAAGTGTCTAGTTCAGATGCAACAGTAGCAACAGCAATCATCTCAGGTAATGAGGTGATTGTTACAGGTCTGGAATATGGTACTGCAACATTGACCGTTAGCGACTGGACTAAGAATTTTGCGAATGTGAAAGTAGTGGTAGCTCAGGAACAAGAATTGGCAGTAAATACAAAGTCTACAACTATGTTCTTTGAAGAACATAAAACGTTCGAAATATATACCGGAAATGGAGGATATAGCATAACATCTTCTGATGAAACGATAGCAACAGCTAAAATCAGTGAAGATGGAAAAATAGAAATTACTTCTTCTAGCGTTCCGGGTACTGCAACACTAACCGTGAAAGACAGCCACAACAAAACAGCCGAAATTGCAGTGAAAGTAATAAAGAGACTGGTAGTAGATAATAACGAAGATATCACTTACCTAATAACTGGCGAACCTGTTACGATCAAGATCCTGGATGGGAACGGTGAATATACATGCAGTCTTCCCTCCACCTCTGCAGCCAACTATATTAAATGTACGGTAGCAGAAAATGGAACAGAAGTTATTATTGAAGGATTAAAAAGAAACTATTTCAATAAAGCAATTACCATCAAGGACAAAGAGGGGCAATCTGTTGATATTCATATCAAAACTATTGATGAGCCTTATTCAGAAAATCCAAGTTATCGTTACTTAATAGCCGGTTCGTATTCTTATCAGTCTCCTGGTACATCAAAAGTTGGTGAAGTTATTTATTCTGAAGAACTTAATCTTTCACTATTAACAATCAAGAGCACAGGAAGTTATGCTTCCGGGTTCGCAGTCCAGTTTACAGGTAACCTCGAAAAAGGTACAAAAACCAATGCTGTACTTTATAAAGTTACTAAAAATGCTGTAGATAGAAAGGTTGCTTATCCAGTAGAAGATTGTAAAATAGATAAAATAGAAAATGGTTGGTATTGGGTTAGCTTCTTGGAACCCGGCTATACCGTTCGTTCTTATTTTATCACTAAACAATAATTAATAAACTTGACATATCTATTTTAAGAAGTACCCCACACTTCTAGAATGATAAAACATAAAAAAAGAAACTGTTCATGCAACACAGCATACATTTCATGCTTATATGCATTGTGAACGGTTTCTTTTTACCTTGTCAAGAAGATACAAGAGAAATAGATTTTTAATCTTATCTCTTAATATGTTGAATTGATATGAATAGATACAACAACAGATTTCATATTCTAAAGAAAGAATATGAAATCCTTATCTCACGTAAAAATAAGAAGGTATTTTCCAATAATGGAATATACGAGCGTTACAAATATCCTATCCTAACAGCAGCTCATACTCCACTCGAATGGCGCTATGACCTGAACCCGGAAACAAATCCATGGCTAATGGAACGGATTGGTATCAACGCTACCATGAATTCGGGAGCTATCAAATGGGAAGGGAAATATCTGATGGTAGTCCGTGTAGAAGGGAACGACCGTAAGTCATTCTTTGCCATTGCCGAAAGTCCGAACGGAATAGATAACTTTCGTTTTTGGGAATACCCGATACAACTACCGGATACTGATCCGACAGAAACAAACGTCTACGACATGCGCCTGACAGCACATGAAGACGGCTGGATATATGGTATCTTCTGTAGCGAAAGCCTTGACCCCAACGCTGCACCGGGTGACTTATCTTCCGCCGTTGCCAAAGCAGGTATCGTCCGCACCAAAGATTTGAAGAATTGGGAACGCCTACCCAACCTGATTTCCAAAAGCCAACAACGTAATGTCGTTCTACATCCGGAATTTGTTAACGGTAAGTACGCTTTGTACACCCGTCCGCAAGATAGCTTTATTGATGCCGGAAACGGCGGAGGTATCGGTTGGGCACTCATTGATGATATGACTCATGCAGAAGTGAAAGAAGAAACTATCATCAACCACCGTCACTATCACACTATAAAAGAGGTGAAGAATGGAGAGGGACCTCATCCTATCAAAACCTCCAAGGGATGGTTACACCTCGCCCACGGTGTACGGGCTTGTGCTGCCGGACTGCGTTATGTACTCTATCTGTATATGACCTCTCTGGAAGATCCGACAAAGACAATTGCCGAACCGGGTGGATATTTGCTGGCTCCGATAGATGAAGAAAGAATAGGTGACGTATCTAATGTACTTTTCTCGAATGGCTGGATTGCGGATGAAGATGGAACAGTATATATCTATTATGCATCCTCGGATACTCGTATGCATGTAGCAACTTCCACCATCGATAGACTGATCGATTATTGTTTTCACACACCGGCAGACGGTTTACGTTCTGCTGCTTCCGTGGAAAATATTTGCAATCTCATAGAAGCTAACAAAGCCGTTACAGTAGAAACAGAACAAGTTTATCTTTAAAAACAAATAATTTCGGATATATTCGAAATCGCAAACAAAAGCAAGAAAAGTTTCGGATATATCCGAAACTTTTGTATTTTTGCTAAAAACTTTAGGATATGGACGAAAGGATAAACATTCTAAGAAAGTATAATCTTTGGGGAGACACTGCATTTGATTTTGGATTCAGGCGTAGTGAATACAATGAAAAGATTATGGACTTTACAGGAAACAGACTTGTGAAAATCCTTACAGGTCAGCGTAGAGCAGGAAAAAGTTATCTATTGCGACAGACTGCCAGGCAACTGATAGAAAATGGCGTGCCTGCCGCAAATACACTATTCATCAACAGAGAAATGACAGATCTGGATTTCATAAAGACCTACAAAGACTTAGATGAAATCATCAAGCTGTATCAGGCAATTATACAACCAACAGGAAAAGTTTATATTTTCATCGATGAGATTCAACTCATCAAAGATTGGGAAAAGACAATAAATTCTTATTCACAAGACTATACAGCTGAATACGAACTATTCATAAGCGGTTCTAACTCTAAATTACTTTCAGGAGAACTGGCTACGTTATTATCCGGTCGTTATGTATGTTTCAATGTTTTTCCTTTCAGTTATCAGGAATATCTTATGGTAACCGGAAAAGAGCAAATGAAACAAAGTTATCTTGACTATATAAATAGTGGTGGTCTGCCGGAGTTGTTTTCTCTCCCGAATAAACTGGAAATCAGACAAAACTATATGTCTACTATTAAGGACTCCATTTTGTTGCGTGACATTATCCAACGTTACAATATACGTGACCCCAAATTACTGGAAGATATTTTTATCTTTTTAGTAAACAACGCTTCCAACCTGATATCGGTCAATAGCATAGTGAAATACTTTAAAAATTCAGGGAGAAACATTAGTTATGATATTGTAGCTGCTTATATAGGATATATCGAAGACACATTCTTAATCCATCGTTGCGAACGTTATGACATCAAGGGAAAAGAAACCCTTGCCGGGACAAGTAAGTTCTACATTAATGACCTTGCTTATAAAAATTATCTCTATCCCGGCTACGGTTACGGCTTTGGCTACCTGATAGAAAACGCAGTTTACTTGGAGTTACTTCGTATGGGATATGAAGTTTACACTGGCAATGCCAAAGGTAAAGAGATCGACTTCGTGGCTCAAAAAACAGGAGAAACAATTTATATACAATGCTCTTATATAATGTCAGACCAAAGTACCATAAAAAGAGAATTTTCTCCATTGGAAACCATTAATGATAACTTTCCGAAAGTGGTAGTATCAATTGATGATATGGTCTTACCGTCTCACAATGGCATAAAACATATACAAGCATGGAATCTTAGGAATGAACTAATTTACCATAAGGAATAAGAAACATTTATTGGTTTAGTATCAGTATGTGCTAAAATAATATTTGTTTGCCCAAGACTTTCCCCCTACCTTTGCAGCAAAGAAGATACAATATATAAATCGATTCAAAATAATAATATGAAATTACACACTACCGACCTTCTTATCATATGCGCCTATCTTATCGCTATGATTGTCATCGGTCTCATTCTTAAAAAACGGGCAGCCCAGAATATGGACTCCTATTTCTTAGGTGGAAAATCATTGCCTTTCTATATGTTGGGATTATCCAACGCCTCCGGAATGTTCGATATTACGGGCACAATGCTAATGGTATACTGGGCATTCGCTTATGGTTTCAAAAGTCTTTGGATTCCCTGGTTATGGCCGGTGTTCAACCAGATATTCCTAATGGTTTACTTATCCGTGTGGCTGCGCCGTTCGAACGTTCTCACCGGTGCCGAATGGATTAAAACCCGTTTCGGAAAAGGGAAAGGTTCTACTCTTTCACATACGATTGTTATCGTATTCGCATTACTTAGCGTACTCGGTTTTTTAAGTTACGGGTTCATAGGTATTGGTAAATTTATGGAGATATTCATCCCTTGGGAAGTAGTATCTCCATTTATTCCTTTCAATGTTCCTGCAGAATATGTTCCTCATGTATATGGTATTTTCTTTACTACCATCGCCACATTCTATGTGATGCTCGGCGGAATGCTGAGTATCGTATGGACAGATGTCGTTCAGTTTCTGATAATGACCGTGGCAGGCATCGTTATTGTCGTCATTGGTATGCAGATGGTGGCACCGGACATGATTCACTCATTTGTTCCTGCCGGCTGGGATTCGCCCTTCTTCGGCTGGACACTTGATATCGACTGGAGCAGCCGGATGAATCTCCTTACCGAGCGAATGGCCAACGAGCCTTACAGTCTGATAAGCATATTTGTTATGATGGCGTTGCTGAAAGGAATCTTTATGAGCATGGCAGGTCCCGCTCCTAACTATGATATGCAGAAGATTCTGTCCTGCAAGTCTCCGAAAGAAGCGGCAATGATGAGTGGTTCTGTATCTGTGGTGTTATTAATCCCCCGCTACCTGATGATTATGGGATTCGCATTGCTGGCTATTTACTTCTTCAAGGAAGACGGCGGAATGACACAAATGGAAGTTACACGAACGGACTTTGAGACGATTCTTCCTCACTTGATTACCCGTTATGTACCTTCCGGATTAGCCGGTCTGTTATTGGCGGGGCTACTGGCAGCGTTCATGTCTACTTTCGCTTCAACGGTGAATGCGGCTCCTGCATATATCGTGAATGACATTTATCTGAAATACATCAATCCGAAAGCGAGTGTAAAAACGCAGATACGCAGCAGTTATGTGATTTCTGTTGCAGTGGTAGTGGTCAGCACCGTTATCGGATTCTTTCTGAAAGATATTAATGAAATCTTCCAATGGATTGTAGGTGCACTCTTTGGTGGATACATCGCAGCCAACGTACTCAAATGGCATTGGTGGCGTTTCAACGGTGAAGGCTATTTCTGGGGAATGACTGCCGGAGTAATAGCGGCAATCGTCATGAAATTCACTGTTCCCGACGCATGGGTATTGTATTTCTTCCCCGTTCTGTTCGGGGTTTCCCTGATAGGATGTATCGCCGGAACGTATAGCGCACCTCCGACTGACGAAGAGACACTGATCAACTTCTACACCCGTGTCCGCCCATGGGGCTGGTGGAAACCGGTAGAAGAAAAAGCATTGGCGCGTTATCCTCATATCCAGCCGAACAGGAACTTCAAAAGGGATGCTTTCAACGTAGCAAT
>ERZ826016.3342-NODE-3342-length-11112-cov-10.095957_pt1 | contig 11112 bp, 14 predicted proteins | sample MGYA00519872_ERZ826016 | MGnify/ENA primary metagenome ERZ826016 (study PRJEB31778, sample SAMEA3449218) | human gut metagenome | biome: human gut; feature: human-associated habitat; material: faeces | place: United Kingdom | collected 2010/2012 ... | reverse complement strand
GCCTGCTGGGCGAAAACTGCAAATACAGCGGCGGAAACAATTACAATCAGGCGGTCTGTGATTTTGCGCGGAGGCATCAGGTGGTTCCGGTCTGCCCGGAGGTGCTGGGCGGCCTGCCCACACCGCGGTGCCCGGCGGAAATCGTGCAGGACGTTGTCACGAACAAAGAGGGCATCAATGTGGACCGGGAGTTCCGGGCAGGTGCAGCGAAAGCCCTTGCCATTGCAAAAGAAAATGGGGTGGAGCTTGCCATCCTGCAATCCCGCAGCCACAGCTGCGGCGTGAAGGAAATTTACGATGGAACGTTTTCCGGGACAAAGATTCCCGGACAGGGCGTTTTTGCCAAGATGCTGATGGACGAAGGCGTCCGTGTTCTGGATGCCGGGAAATTGCCTAAAATTATCTTGAAAAATGAGGACGGAAAATGTCAATCAAACTGATTTGCAGCGACATTGACGGTACGCTGCTGCAATACGGCAAAAAGGAACTGGAAGACGAGATCTTTGAGCAGATACGGGAGCTGCATCTGCGCGGCATTCTGTTTTGCCCGGCATCCGGTCGGCAGTATACCAGCCTGCGCAAGCTCTTTGCACCGGTGGCGGACTGTTGTGTGTTTCTCTGCGAAAACGGCGGTGTGATTTATAAGGACGAGCAGTGCATTGCCAAGAATCCGATGCCGCGCGCGCTGGCCGAAGAAATCGCCAACGACCTGTGGACCCGCAGCGACGGGCAGGGCGAAGTGATGCTTTCCGGTCAGAATACTGCATACCTGATGGAGCGGGGGCTGGGAATGCTCAAGCGTATTCAGTTCATCGGGAACAATTATCAAATCATCCATGACCCTTCCGAGGTGCCGGAGGAGATCACAAAAGTATCGGTGTATCTGCACGAAGGCGTAGAATCTTACACGGAACGGTTTGTCCCACGATGGAAAGAGGCGAACTGCGCTGTGGCAGGGCCGTACTGGATCGACACCACCTTTGCCAACAAGGGCATCGGTGTGCGCAGCATCTGCAAGACTCTGGACATCGCCCTTGCCGATGTGATGGCTTTTGGCGACAATTATAACGATGTGTCGATGCTGGACATTGTGGGTGTGCCCTACATTATGGATGGTGCCGCCGCACCGCTGCGGGAAAAGTACCCGAACCATACACCCCGCCCAGAGGATGTGCTGCGGGAGTTCTTGAAGCAGAACTGAATTTTGCACGCATGTGTGCAAAATTCAAAATGATACGATATAAGGAAATATTTTGACATGACAAAAGTGCTTTTCATCTGCCACGGCAACATTTGCCGCAGCCCAATGGCCGAATTTGTAATGAAAGACCTTGTGGCCAAAGCTGGGCTTTCTGACCAGTTTGAAATCGCATCCGCCGCCACCAGCACCGAGGAGATCGGCAACCCGGTCTATCCGCCCGCCCGGCGGAAGCTGGCCGAGCACGGCATCTCCTGCGAGGGTAAAACCGCCCGGCAGATGACCCGGAGGGATTACGAAACCTACGATTACCTGATCGCCATGGATCACAACAACCTGCGCAATATGGCGCGCTTTGTGGGCGGCGACCCGGAGCATAAAGTGTCTCTGCTGATGGATCATACCCGCCGCCCCGGCGATGTGGCCGACCCGTGGTATACCGGGGACTTTGAAGCTACCTGGCAGGATGTGCTGGAAGGCTGCACAGCTTTGCTGGAAGAACTGCGCTGACAGGAGAATTTTATGACAGAGCGTTATTGTGAAGGTGAACGGTTTGCTGACCTGTCGTTCACCGAGGAGGCTTTTGAGGATTGCGACTTTACCGACTGCGTGTTTGTGGATTGCTCCTTTACCAAATGCGAACTGGATCATACCACGCTGAATGAGTGCAAATTCGTGCGGTGTGAGATCACAGGTCTGCGCAGCACCCATTCCTCGGTGCAGTCGCTGGATTTTGAGGACTGCCGCCTGAATGAAATCGAGTGGGCACCGCTGATGTCCAACGGTGCCTTCCCGGACCCTATCCACACGCTGAAAGAGTGCAGTCTGAAATATAACACCTTCACCGAAATGAACTTTAACCGTTTCAACTTTTCGGACGGAAACGAGATCGTCGGCTCTATGTTTGCCAAATGCGAGATGCAGCTGGCGAATTTCAAGGGAGTGGAACTTCACGAAACGGAGTTCTACCAGTGTGACCTGCGCAAGGCGGATTTCCGGGATGCCGCCGGTTATAAGGTGGACATTCTGGGCAGCCGCCTGAAGGATGCGAAATTTTCGCTGCCGGAAGCGGTGAACTTGCTGGCGGATTTGAAGATCAAGCTGTCGTAAGAAGGAGAAAAAATGCGTCAACTCATCATTGCACGAAAAGATCTGCAGATGTCTCCCGGTAAGCTGGCGGCGCAGTGCTGCCACGCTTCGCTGGCGTTCCTCACCGACCTCATCGGCATGGGACAGGGCGTGGAACCCATCGAGAAAGACGGAGAAATTACCGGCTATCGGGCAGAAATCATGTTGGAGAAAGCAACCTATGAAGAATGGTTCGATGGCTCTTTTACCAAAACTATCTGCGGGGCAAAGAACCGCAATCAACTGCTGAAAGCAAAGACAATTGCCGAGGAATTGGGCCTTGTGGAAAACAAAGACTTCTTCCTTATCCGGGATGCCTGCCACACCGAGCTGGAGCCGGAAGAATTTGATGAAAACGGAGAAGGCATGACCCTGACCTGCATCGGTTTCCGCCCGCTGCCGGATGAAATTGCACACCAGATCAGCCATAAGTTCCATTTGTATTGAGTGCTGGTTCGCGGAATAATAAAAATAGTCCCGGCCATTCTCCTGTGACATACAGGAAAATGGTCGGGATAGTTTGCTTTTTATTGAAGATTCATCCATGCCGCCATGGCCCCGCCCAGCGAGTGTCCGCCGATGTACCAGTCTGTGACTTCGGAAAAGCGTTCCGGGATGCTGTCCGCCGCGTTCATGTCCAGTACGGCCAGATTGCAGGGCATCTTTACCAGTACGCACAGAATGCCGTCCTCGGCAAGGTCGTGCAGGAGGGGAGCATAGGCGGTGTTTTCCACCTTGCCGCCCGGATAGAAGATCAGCCCGGCGGTGGGAGATTCCGGCGCAAAGACCCAGTTGCCGTTCTGCTTGGTGACGCTCACCACGTCATCCGATACCAGCGCATCCTCGGCGGCGGGGTCTGTGTGGTAGTAGTCGCTGACGTAAATGCCGAATGCGATGCAGACGGCCAGCAAAACAGCCAGCAGGCAGAGGAACACTCTGAGGGAAAACGATTTTTTCTTCTGGTTCTTCATAGAACTCCTTTATTTTATAAGCATTTTCCGCAATCGCTGCAGCCGTTGCAGATCAACTTGCTGCCGCAGGTCTCGCAGTTTGCGCGGAAATGGGGCACATAGAGATCTTCCTGCGGGATGGGGTAACCCCAGTCGTCCACGAGGTCAAAACGGATGGGACTTCCCTGAAAGTTCATACCGGATTTATAAGCCATCCGGCTTTGCAGCTGCTTGCTGGGCAGGTGGTAGCGCCTGCCGTCCTTGATGAACACGGTGCCGGTCTCGATAAAGCAGAAGGTCACGTTGGCATCCACACATTCCTGCCGGAGCGATTTGACCCAATCAAAATTGCAGGGGCGGGCACCATCGTAGTTTTCGCCGCCGCAGATGACCTGCTCGATCTGCCCAGCGGAAAGGTACTGCCGGATGCTTACTGGCCCGATGAAGGGCGCGCACATGATGCCCTTGTGCTTGAAGGGCAGGTCAAACAGAATGGGAATGCGCTCATCGGCGCGGCGCTGATTTTCACAGGTGACGTTGAAAAAGATGTTGTCCCAACCGCTGCCCCAGTCCGGCGGCAGGCACTCCCGTACCCGCTGCGGCCGTTTGGTGAGCAGAAAAAACACCACATCGCTGCGTTGGCGCATGATGTCCCACGCCTCAGACCGCCACGGGTCGGCTTCTTCCAAGAAGAAATCCGAGGTCATGCAGACCCGGATCTGCTCACCACTCTGGATTTTGTAGTGTCCGGTGCGGTCTTTCTGGAGCGGATAGGAAAAGCCGCTTTTCGTTTTGTAGATCTCGGCTCCGTTCTGGTCCCGCATCCGGTCGAGAAAATACATGTAGCAGTTCTGGCAGCCCTCGCTGCACTTGACGCAGCCGTGCCATGGATTCCAGATGTCGTGCAGGAAGCTCACCTTCTTTCGGTACCTATTATAATAGCTGCGCGGACAGGAAACAAGAGCACCCCTTGCACCGCCCCGCCGGATGTGATAGGATGAAGAAAACCATGTGAGGGAGGAACCACCATGCCGTTTCTGATGATCCGCAACGACATCACTAAGGTGGCAGCGGATGCCATCGTCAACCCGGCGAACCGAAACCTTTTGCAGGGCAGCGGCACCAGCCGCGCCATCTATCAGGCAGCAGGGGAGCAGGAGCTGACCGCCGCCTGTGAAGCCATCGGGCATTGCGATTTGGGCAGGGCGGTGTGCACCCCGGCGTTCGGCTTGCCTGCAAAGTATATCTTCCATGCGGTCTGTCCGGCGTGGCAGGGCGGCGGCTTTGGCGAAGCGGAACAACTGGCTGGTGTGTACCATTCTGCGCTGGAATTAGCCGCAAAATACCACTGTGAGAGCGTGGCTTTTCCGCTGCTGTCCAGCGGAAACTACGGCTACCCCAAGGAGCAGGCTTTCCGCATTGCGGTGGATACCATCACGCAGTACGTCATGGAGCACGACCTGACCGTGTATCTGGTGCTCTACGACCGGCACTCGCTGGCGGTGAGCCGCAAGCTGTTCGCCTCGGTGGAGGAGTACATTGACGACCACTATGTAGCACAGAACAATGAAAGCTACGGATTTGGCCGTCGGCGCAGGGAATTGTCAGAGCGGCGGAGGCTTCTGGAAGAAGATGCCGCCGTGCCGATGCTAGGTGCAGTTCCGGCACCCGCCGCGGCACCCAGGACAGCCCGCAGTCTGGAAAGCCTGATGGATAATCTCGGTGAAAGCTTCACCACCCGGCTGCTGCGGCTCATTGACGAGCGGGGGCTGAAAGACTCCACCGTGTACAAGCAGTCCAACATCTCCCGGCAGCATTTCTCCAAAATTCAGTGCAATCGCGACTACAACCCCAAAAAGAAAACGGTGCTGGCCTTTGCGGTTGGGCTGCACCTGTCCGAAGATGAAACCATCGACCTGCTCAAGAGTGCGGGCTATGCCTTTTCGGATGGCTCCAAGCGGGACTGGATCGTGCGGTATTGCCTGGAACACAAAATCTATAACATCAATCAGGTCAATACGCTATTGTTTGAATACGATCAGGAACAGCTGGGTGCGTGATTTGTCGCCTGCCCGTTGACCTTTTGCCCTCCGGTTTGTGGTATCCTTTTGCCAACGAAAGCGATACACCACAAAACGGAGGGCATTGTTGTGAAGAAAAATCTTACCGAGCTTGTTTTCATTCTGGACCGCAGCGGTTCCATGGGCGGGCTGGAGCAGGATACCATCGGCGGGTTCAATGCTATGCTGACCCGGCAGAAGGAGCAGGAGGGCGAGGCCAATGTGACCACGATCCTGTTCGACCATGAGGTTCAGCTGCTGCACGACCGTTTTCCGCTGAAGGCTGTTGCGCCGCTGACTGAAAAGGACTACTACGTCCGGGGCTGTACGGCGCTACTGGACGCCATTGGCTACGGCGTGGAGAAGATGGCGAACATTCAGCGCCATCTGCCGGAGAGTGAGCGCGCCGAAAAGGTCATCTTTGTCATCACCACCGACGGCTTGGAAAACGCCAGCAAGCGGTTTGGCTATAAGAAGATCCGCCGGATGATCGAGCGGGAAAAAGAGCAATACGGCTGGGAGTTCCTGTTCCTCGGTGCCAACATGGACGCCGTGAAGGAAGCTGCCCGCTTCGGCATCTCGTCCGACCGGGCTGTGCGGTTCGAGAATGACGCACAGGGCGTGGCGGTCAACTACCACGTTGTCAGCGAGACGGTCTCCCGGATGCGGGAAGCACCCTGCTGCGCGTCAATCGGCGCAGAGTGGAAAGAACAAATCGAAGCTGATTTCCAGAAGCGGCATCATAGGTAAGGGAGGAAACAGCCATGTTAGGAGCAATCTTGGGTGACATCGTGGGCAGTCCATATGAATTTGACCACAACAATTAAGACTCGATGAAGGGCGTCTTGCATCGGCCTGAAAAATCCGATATACTGAACCCAGAGAGTATATCGAATTTTTTCGGGAAAAGGAGAGAACGGTATGGAACATCTTTATGAAAACGCACTGGAAAGTGCGGAATATATCAAGACGCACACGAAAAAGCGCCCGAAGATCGCGGTGGTGCTGGGCTCCGGCCTTGGCAAGCTGACCGCGGACTTTACGGACATGGAAGAACTGTCCTACAAGGATATCCCCAACTTCCCGGTATCCACGGTGGCAGGACACAAAGGCGCATTGTTGGCTGGCAAGCTGGGGGACACGGAAGTCTACGCCATGGAAGGCCGCTTCCATTTCTATGAGGGCTACTCCATGAAGGAAGTCTGCTACCCGTTCTATGTGTTCAAGCTGTTGGATGTGGAAAAGGTGGTGTTGACCAACGCCTGCGGCGGCATCAACCGGGAGTTTGCGCCGGGCACCCTGATGCTCATTACCGACTTCATCAACATGATGGGCACGAACCCCCTCATTGGCCCCAACGATGAGCGCTTCGGCCCCCGCTTCCCGGACATGACCGAACCTTACAGTCTGGAACTGCGGAACCTTGCCAAGCAGACCGCCGATGAACTGGGCATTGCCTACAAGGAGGGCGTTTACATGGGCTTTATGGGCCCTTGCTATGAAACGGCGGCTGAAATTCGCGCCTTTGCGGGGATGGGAGCCGATGCCGTGGGCATGAGCACCGTGCCGGAAACCATGGTCTGCAACTACATGGGCATGAAGGTACTGGCCGTCAGCTGTATCACTAACATGGCCACCGGCATCCAGACGGTCAAGCATAGCCACGCCCGCGTGCTGGAGATCGCAAATCAGGCAGGCGATACCCTGTGCCGATGGCTGGGTGCGGTGATTCAGAGAATGGAGTAAAAAAGATATACCATGAATGATTGAAAGCCATCGATCAAAATTTCCGGGCATCGCTACGGACGGCAGAGGAACGCCCCGTAGCTGGTACAGGCAGTCAAGGAAAAACGCGGTGCGACCATCTGCAAAGACCTGAAGGGCATCAAGGCCGATACAGTGCTGTGCCCCTGCCCGGAGTGCGTCCGCAATGCAGTGCTGGCCTTGGGTGCTGGATGAGCAGTCGAAAATATGAAACAGGCGTGCAGAAAACAACCCTTCTGGTCACTACGGAGGAAGAGATTGTGGTCATCACGGCGATGGGCGTGATGATGATCGCCAACAACTACTTTAACGACATTTTGGATGTGACGCCGGACAAGCTGGTTTGAGCCGAAAATCGGGAGGGGAGAGCAATGGCAGGACTGGTGCATTCCATCGAGGAACTGGTGGGGCGCACCCCGCTGATGGAGCTGGACCGCTTTGAGCGGCAGCAGCGGCTTTGCACGCAGCGGTGTAGGTGGGCCGCAGACCGGAGAATCAGGGAAAGAACATCGTGGTCATCGTCCCGGACAACGGCATGACATATTTGTCTACGCCGATGTACCGGCAGAAATGATAAAAACACGATGATACGGCTGAATTTCGAAAAGATTGCATAGGATTTTATAATGAGCTGCGGATGCATTTTCGCAGGGAGCGCAGAAATGGTGTGGTCGTTTCCCTGCAGGAAACACTGGAAGCGGGAAAGGAGGACAGCGCACTGACCCTTTCCGATGTACTACAGGACGGTTTCTGCATGGAGGATGCCTGTGAGCGGCAGGACGAGGCCCGGCGGCTGCGCAGGCTGATCGAGGGCCTGCCCGCCCGGGAGCGCAAGCTGATCCTGCTGCGGTACGGGTTGGCGGGTCAGCCGCCCCTGACCCAACTGGAAACGGCACAGCTGCTCCAGATCAGCAGAAGTTATGTCTCAAGGCTCGAGACCCACGCACTGGATCAGTTGCGCAAAGGCTGGCTTCAAGAATCACCGGGAGAATAAAGGGTGCCGCCTGTGGGCGGCGTACATATCCTCTTTTAGCAGCTTTGCGGAGCAATGCGCCTGTTACCCGTATATTTTCCCCACGATCTTTCCGCGTGCTGCGGCGGGCAGGAGCTTGCACAAAAGGCTCAGAAATTTATACTGTGCGCCGGCAACATAAACGACTGCCGGGTTCTTTTTCTCCACAATACCGGCGATGTGCCGTCCAATGCGTGCCGGGTCCATGCCGTTTTGCTCGTCATGCTCCATCTGACTGACGCTCCGGGAGATGCGTCCGCCATATTCATCATCGCCGAGGATGCTTTTCTGGCGAGCCTTTGTAAACCCGGTGCAGATGTCACCCAATTCTACGACGGTAACATGGATGCCGTAGGGCTTGACTTCGTTTGCAAGAGCGTAAGAATAAGAAGAAACGGCGGCTTTGCTTGCAGAGTAGAAGGTCTGGAACGGAATGTGTGCTACGGCAGCAACAGAGCTGATGTTCACAATATGTCCTTTCCCCTGACGGCGCATGAAGGGGAGAACTGCTTTATTTACATTGACCGTTCCGAAGAAATTTACGTCAAACTGTGCTTTGGCTTGCTCCATGGACGTAAACTCCACCGCACCGGAAATGCCAAAGCCTGCACAGTTGATCACTGCATCAATTTTGGTCTCTTTTTGGATGACCTGCTGCACAGCGGCATTGACCGCATCTTCATCGGTCACATCGACAGACAGATGGGTGACACCCTCCATAGGGATATTCCTGCGGCTGAACTCGTAGACGATGCAGCCATTCTCTTTCAGAGCGGATGCCGTACACCGTCCGATGCCGGAGCTTCCTCCGGTAACAATGACGACCTTGTTGTTTTCTCCTGCCATGACTTTCCTCCTGAAAAGGTTGATCTGATTCGAGTATACCGCATCGCAAGGCGACTGTCTATACTGATAGCCGGATTGTGGAAAAGTACAATAAAGTAAAAAAGAAACCCGTTCCCATCTTGACACTCCGCAAAGAATATGGTATTGTAATTAAGCATAGAATAAATTTCCATTCAAGTGTTTAATTTGTTCGTGCTTTACAAAAAAGAAAATTGTACGTGAGCAGCGTCGTTGGATTGTTACCGTTTGGCGGGCTAGACCAACTCTGCATAGCATAAGCCGAAAGCGTGTTTCAACCTTCGGTATGTTTGCTGTGTCAAGAGTGGTCTTTTTTTATTGCCTTTTTCAACCTGAGGAGGAGAAACAATGCAATATACCGTCAAAAAACCGATCAACAACAATATTCTGCGCGTGGTGGACCCCACGGGCTGTGAGTTGATCGTCACCGGGCGCGGTCTGGGCTTTGGTGTTAAGCCAGGCTATAAAATCGAGGCCGAAACCGTGGAGCGCAGCTACCGCATGACCAGCCCTGCCGTGCAGCAGAAGTTGGTGGAACTTCTGGAACAGATCCCGTATGAGCATCTGCTGCTCACCGACGAGCTGGTGGCAATGATCCGCAGCCGGGTGAACTACCCGCTGAACGAAAGCCTGCTCATCACGCTGGCCGACCACATCAGCTTTGCCATCCAGCGCAGTGAGCAGGGGATTCGCTTTTCCAACCCGCTGATGGCTCCCATTCGGGAATTCTACCCGGAAGAGTATCGCCTTGGCATGGAGTGCCTTGCCGCCATCCGCCAGCGCTGCCATGCAGACCTTTCGGACGACGAGGGCGGCTTCATTGCGCTGCACATCGTCAACGCAGAGCTCAACACCACCATGAGCGTGGTGAACGATGTCACCCGCTTTGTGGATGGCTGCGTGCAGGTAGTGGAATACTTTTACAACTGCCATTTTGACCGGGATGCACTGAATTTCAGCCGCTTTACAGTGCATTTGCGCTTTTTTGCGCAACGCGTATTTCAAGGAAAACAGGAGCAGGAAAACGATACCCACGACGAAGTGTTCCGCGCCCTGATCGCCCGCAATTGCAGCGAACACTACAAATGCGCCTGCTGCATTGCGGAGTATGTCCGCAACACCTGGCACAAGGAGCTTTCGGACGAGGAACTGGTGTTCCTTACGATCCATCTGAAACGGATTCGGATGGGGAAGTAAGCTTTCTTGCTTCACCTTTGATTCTTCACAGGTCTTTCCTGTGTGGATATATATGCTGGATACGAAACTTGAGAAAAGGAGAACTGAAGATGAAAGACAAAATCTTTGGCGTGCTGCAGCGCGTGGGACGCAGCTTTATGCTGCCCATTGCACTGCTGCCTGTTGCGGGCCTGCTGCTGGGTATCGGCAGCTCGTTCACCAACGAAACCATGCTGGCGGCCTATGGCCTGAACAGCGTCATCCACCCCGGTACCCTGATCTACACCATTCTGGATGTAATGAGCCAGACCGGCAGCGCCGTGTTCAACAATCTGGCACTGCTGTTCGCCATGGGCGTGGCCATCGGCATGGCCCGCAAGGAAAAAGAGGTGGCCGCCCTGTCCGGCGCAGTGGCCTATATCATTATGAATACAGCCATTCAGGCCATGATCAATGCGGCAGGCGGCGTAGAAGCGATGCCTGCCAACTCCACCACCACCATGCTGGGCATCACCACCCTGCAGATGGGCGTGTTCGGCGGCAACGTCGATCCGACCAGCCTCACCGTCGTTGACGGCCTGCGCGTTGCGTGCGCGTGCCTCCCGATGGCGACCGGCGCCGCTATCTCCGCTCCGGCGCAGGGCCGCGTGGCCGCTACCGCCGTCAACCTGATGGCCAAGCGTCCGGACGACTGGGCGAAGGGCATCATCCTCTGCATCACGGTCGAGTTTTACGCCATCCTCTCGCTGCTCGCCTCCTTCCTGATGCTGCTGAACCTGCACCTCGGCGCCTGATCCGGAAAGGACCGGTATCGCCATGAACGGAATTGAAAAAATCACGGCCCGCATCGCCGCAGACGCTGAGGCGGAAGATTCCGTCGTTCGGAAAGAATCCGAAGAGCGCATTGCACAGATTCGCGCCGATTATGAAAAACAGGCACAGGAGGCTGCGGCAGCCATC